>Ga0233429_1004425_pt1 | contig 12425 bp, 15 predicted proteins | sample SI_118_April2016_3_FD_179879 | JGI IMG/M metagenome (GOLD analysis project Ga0233429, IMG submission 179879) | Seawater microbial communities from Saanich Inlet, British Columbia, Canada - SI_118_April2016_135_MG | ecosystem: Environmental > Aquatic > Marine > Inlet | place: Canada: British... | reverse complement strand
TGAGGCCTCGAAAACGATCATGGCTCTGGCAATAGACAAACTGGGACTGAGTGCCCGAGCGCACGACCGGATATTAAAAGTCGCCCGCACCATCGCCGACCTGGCTGGAAGCGAATCGCTGCAGTCCTCACACATCGCCGAAGCAATTCAATACCGCTCACTGGACCGCGAAAGCTGGTTCTAACCGGCGAGCCGCCGGGGGCAATGAACAATCCACTAGGCACTGGGCCAGTGGACCTGGAATTTTAGTTCCCTGAGGCTCGAAGGAGAAAAATAAATATGATGGGAAATATTAGGTTAAACTTTGTTTAACCTGTCTGGTTAGATATCGATTCAGAAATCCCCTGACAAATCCGAATAGAAGTATATGCAAGCAACCTTCTACAGCACCAAGGTCATATGAATAGAATCACAACGCCAAAATTTATCCAGGAGGAACAACGTCATTTTATTCCCAGTGATGGAGGTCCCTGGTTTGCCACAAAACGTCATATGGCAAAGCCTTTCGCAGATTTAACCGCCCGATATTTTCTGGACTCAAGGATTCGTAAAAATATCACTCATCTTAAAAATGAACAATCTGGTCTGATATTGGGCGAGACACATTGCCACTCCACTTTTTCAGATGGATCGCACTGCGTACAAAGCATACTGAAAAGAGCCGCCTTCCTGGGGCTGGACTATGTAGTTATTACCGATCATTTAATTCCTGGGAAATTTTTGATCGAGACCATAGTCGCTTCTCTAAAAGAGCAGGCTCAATGTATTAATGAATGGGATGAAACCACCAAACCGGTCAAAGCGTACCCTGCTTTTGAAATAAGCACTATGGATGGACATCTGATTCTCATTCTGGACCCGGAATACTTATCGTTGGAAAAAGTCTCCGACATTTCACTTCAGTTTTCTGACTTTGATTACCAGTTCGTCTCTATGCTTGATGTGATTCCAAGAATTGAACCTTTTGGGGGAATATCAATCATCCCACATCCAGAAAAAAAGAGAGCACACCCTTTTGGTGCATCCATCAAGTGGGTAAAAGAAAACCTTATTGGACTGGTCGATGGAATAGAAGATATATCATCGGGGCATGGATATCAGGAGCCCTATTCACAGGAGCTTGGCTTGGCCTCCATCGGCTCATCGGACGACCATTTCAACTTGCTCATGGGTACGGCCGTTACTGCTTACGATGGAAACATTCACAGCAGTCTGATTTCTGCTGTAAAATCCAGACAAACGAAAGCGCTCTCTGTTGAAAACTCCCTGCAACATCTCCTCAAAATAGCGCGCTGTGTGATTTAATATCACAGTAAAAAATAGATTAAGAATTGAACCCAATTATTTAGTGAAATTCGCCCCAAAAAGGGCTGCTTGAACTCGCGGAACCTAGTTGCAGGTATTTTTCTTTTTTCTACTTTTAAACTGCTTTCGCAGTTCATCCTTCCCATAGATTTCTACCGCAAGTCTGAGATTATCCACCATCAACCTCTTTTCCATCTCGGTATCATATCGCCTGGGTATTCCAGGCCTTTGAGTATCCGCTTTTTGATCCGTAGTTGTAAGCATGAGAAACCCTTTTAAAATTTAATTTCGTTCAACACCTTGTTCAATACCGTAGAAAGTAGCCATTAATTTGGCGACTGTACTCATAGACTTTTCCTTAGGCGTGCAATTTTTGCCGAGGACTTCAGAATTTTTGAGCGTTTTTGGCTTCATATTGCGCTTTTTGGTGCTTGCAGTCATGTTATTCCCTTTCCAAAAGATTGACGTATAGCTACATATTTAGGAGTGCAACTATCGAGCCAATTATTGGCTCATGTCACTTTTGACCTGGAATCTGAGGGTAAGACGGAAAGAAGTGGATGGGGGTCTGCGCTAAAAAGAAAAGGGGCCCGGCCATTTGGCCGAGCCCCTTTACGTAAATATGGACTAAAAAGACTCCGGCAGAGTCAAAGTTCCGCCGGATAATAGTGGGTTCTTATTTGGGTACCACTTGGGTGGCCTGTGGGCCTTTCTGCCCCATGCCTTCCTCAAATTCAACCGACTGGCCTTCTGTAAGAGTCTTAAAACCTTCTCCTTGAATCTCTGAGAAATGAACAAAAAGATCTTTGCCGCTCTCGGACTCAATGAATCCATAACCCTTGCCTTCGTTAAACCATTTTACTTTTCCTTCTGCCATGATAAATACTCTCCTGCAATCTAGGGGAACACACTTCCAGAAAAGCTGGATAATGTCTTCCCTGTTTTTTTAATGGGGTTGGATTGATGCAAGGACTTTCAGAAAACCACTTCGAGAAAAAACCAAACTTCCTTTAGTCTACTAAACTAAATCGTTTTTACACCTTCGCTCTAGGCTAGAAAATAGAAGGAATCAACCTACACTGCAAACAAACAACCCTGTTTTACTTGATCAGTCTAGCATGAAATACGGAAAATATTCGACAAAACTTAACAAAAAAGTTTAAAATATCGGGATTAAAGAAGGTTTTTCTCCATTTTTGTAGAATTTAGTTCCTAATTCAGGGGAAATGCGTTATATCTGTTAGCAGGATCAGTTATTTAAATACCCCTTGTTACCCCCCGTTATTTTCACTCCTCTTTGTTTTTTGGGCCCTAAATCACAATCCTAAAGTTTAATGGTTTGCTTCTCAGGGCAACTTCTTTAAAAAAATTTATCGACATCAGTTAGTTTGGAGTAGAGGATGAAGAGTTGGTTGCGTTTGTTTGCTTTTAGTGTTTCATGTTTTCTGTTTTCAGGTTGCGCCGCGGGAAAAGTTTATGTTGCCCAGTCTGAAGATAGTCAGGCCTCCTGTTTGGCGCTTGAAAAAGAACTGAAGCTGGCTCAAGTAAAAATAGAAACTTTGGAAGAAACCGATCACACCTTGAAGAACCTGCGAGATTTGGCTCTTGGGGCCGCCCGGTTTGCTTTTCCCCCTCTCCTGATATTGAATGCCATTTTGACGGTATCTGATTCCCATATGGCAGATATAGCCGAAACCGAAGCCTTGAAAAACAGGCACGATGGCATGGTTACAATTTCCAACCAAAAAGACTGCGGCTATAAATATGCCCAGCGTAACGCTGGACTCAGCAAGCAATAGCTTTTACTGGCTAGCAATCGTGTTCTCGGCTTTACGGGCCATTGCATGTTGCCACCACGGCTAGTGGCCACGCCCGGGGGAAATTAGCAATAGGGTTGATGAGCGAATAGCAGGTTAACTCGGCTGAATAAGATATTATCCCCTGCGTCCAACGAGTTATGCTGGAGGGAGCAGGTCTTCGAGGAAAAATGCCGCCAATTCGGAGCGGCTGGCCAGGCTGGTTTTCTGATAAATGGATTGCGACTGCTGTTGCACGGTTTTCAGTTTTGTACTGCGGGTATCAGCAATCTCTTTGAGCGAAAAACCCTTGAGCAGAAGAAACCCCACCTCCGTTTCAGCCGGGGTCAATTTCCAATAGGCAAACTGATTTTCGATCTTGACCGATAAACCTGCCAGCAGTTGATGCGTCTCGCCCTTCCATTTTTCTTTTTCTTCATTCAGTTTTTCCACATCGCTTTTTAACGATTCGATTTTCTGCCGGGCCTGAAGCAACTGCCTGACTCCCCCACCAAACACCGCGCCACTGAGAGCCAGCAAGAGTCCTTCCAAAATCAGGTGAGTGCCGGTACCTCCCTCCAAATAATCGCTGACGAGGTCGAGTCCGACCAGCACCACAAAGGTTCCCGACAACACCAGAACCATGGGGTTGGCTTCCCGGATGTCCGTCATTTGGCTTATATCCCCTGTAAGCGATTGAATTTATTCATAATTTTTATACCCCATAGTGCGGATGGATATTTCCTGCTTCCTGACGAAAATTAGTTGCAAAGAGGTTTATGAAACTTTTCTCAGGAGGTTATCATGTTTGATTTACCGTTGCATCCCGTTGTGGTTCATTTCCCCATCGTTTTGGGTTCATTGCTTCCCTTTTTAGCGTTAATGCTTTGGTGGGCCATTAAAAAGGAATTTCTGCAACAAAAAGTCTGGGTACTTGTGACCGTTATGGCTCTGGCTTATGGAGCCTCGGCCATCGTTGCAGTGGAAGTCGGCGAAAAAGACGAAGATAAGGTGGAAGAAATCGTCTCCGAAAGGGTGATTGAAGAACATGAAGAAGCCGGGGAAATGATCCCCTGGGTGGCAGGCACTTTGTTTCTGGTTTCACTTGCCGGAATGGTGAAGAAAAACTCGCACGCCCTGCGTTTGGGGCTGGCAGTGTTGAGCCTGGTCGCTCTTATCCCACTGGTGGATACGGGCCACACTGGCGGAGAACTGGTGTACCAGTATGGAGCCGCCAACGCGCACCTGCCTGCGGATCGGCAGGCCATGGTTGAGCCAGGAAACTTTCAGATAGAGCATGATGACGATAGTGAAGATGATGGTGATGACCACTAGCCAAACAGCAGAAGAACCGGGTCAACTAATATTGACCCGGTTCGCTCCACAAAATCTGAGAGCCGAATTAATAATAGCTTTACTCTAAAAAAAGAATTACCTTGGCACCGTAGCTTTAATCCCCTGCTTCGTTGCAAAACATTATATTTTTGAGCGACTTGCCATGAGAGAACTTATTCTCGAAAAACTAAAGGTGAGCGGGTATCTGCCTCCTCTTCCCGATGTGCTCATCGCATTGCAGAAGCTGATGAACGATCCCGATTGCAATGTAGAAGATGTTCGTCGACTCATTGCTTCTGACCCTGTTTTATCTTCAAGAGTAATTACCATGGCCAACAGCGTCCTGTTCGGTGGAGGACGTGACGTGGCACAAAATATTGAAGATGCCGTTGTCCGACTGGGAGTCGGGGCGGTGCTGGAACTATGCTATACGTTGGAACTTCCCAATAGCATTAAGGTTCCGCAAACATTTGGGAAAACCCGATACTGGAAACACGGCCTGGCCGTTGCCATCCTGTCCCGTGAACTGGGAAGCAAAGTCTTAACAGATAAAGAAGAGCTGGACTCCTGCTATTTGGCGGGTCTGGTTCATGATATCGGTTTGCTGGTTTATGATTATCTTGTCCCTGAACAATTCGATCAGTTTCTGGCAACCACCGATTTTAATGATCCCGATCAACCTTTGGAAATGTTAGAAAAAAACTTTTTTGGTATAAGCCATTCAGAAGTAGGCGCGGCTTATCTGAAAGAATGGTGGCCGGTTTCGCCGAAAGTTGTTGAAGCCACAGAGGCTCATGGCGGCCCCGGTCTGGAAAAAGATCAAACGCCGAACCTGGCTCGCGTCATCAGCACTGCAAATAGGATCGCGAACAGATATGGTTTGGACCATCCTTTTGAAACCGGACTGCACCAGGCCGCCGATGAGAGTTACCTGGAAGCCCTGAAAATGTCCAGGGAAGAAATGGACGAACTGGTAGACTGGGCCCAGATCGGTGTTCTCGCCGCAGAATCGGTTCTTGAGTAACCAGCGTGACGCTGGACTCAGCAAACAACCCTAGAAAAGAGTTATCTAGGCTCAATCAAGCTCTTAGTCAAGTTGCCCTCACGCCTGGCAGGTTGCTGAAAAACTCCGGGAATCGTCATCCTCGAGGAGCCGAAGGCGACGAAGGATCTCGAAGTTCCTTGTAAAACGATGGGTGAGATTCTTCGCTTTACCCGTCCGGGCATGAGAACAATGGCTAAATATCACACGCTCAAGAATGACAAGCAAGAGAGTTTTTCAGCAACCTGCTAGTGGACACTAACAGTCGTATGCCAAATATAAACAATGCTACCCCCAGCAGGGAAGGCCTCACCTGGGCCAAGGCCTCCCGGTTCATTGCCCTGCCCTTTTACCCTTCCCGGCTGAACACTTTCATGCAGGTAAAACGGTTTGAGGAAGTTCCCATCGACCAACTCCTCGCAAAGGGCGTTGAGGGGATCCTTCTCGATGCCGATGGCACCCTTGGCCCTCATCATGCCAGAGAATATAGTCCTCCGGTGATAGACCATGTTCGCGCCATGCTGGAGAAAGGATTTAAAATAGCCATTTATACCAATGCCTGGGAAGACCGGTTTCAACCATTCCAGGAAATGGGAGTAAAAGTTGTCAGCAACGTCCCCGCCAAACCCGACCCACGTGGATTCCAAGTCGCCATGACCGACTTCCTGCAATTGCAGGACCCGGCGAAAGTCTGCATGATTGGAGACAATTATGTAACCGATGGGGGAGCAATCGACGCAGGCATGCACTTCATCCACGTGCGGCCAGTCAGGGGAAATGAACCCCTCCTTCATTCAGCGACCCGGCTCTTTGCTTACCTTTGCGCCAAATTGTATAATCCATAGACAATAAAACAACTCAGAGGGAAAACCCACTTGTGGGATTAAAGGGTTTACTTCTAGCCTTATTACAAGAATAATAAGCAAATGAAAATCGAACAGGTACAGGAATATTGCGAGGAAGCATTACGGCTTACCGAGCATGAGGGAACCCATGCGGGCCTTTCTTTTCTAATAGGAGAAAAGTTCGGGTTGAATTTCAGCTTGCTCAGGAAAGCCAGGCAAAAACTTCAATTTCTGTATCCCCGCAATGACATGTCGGAAGAGCATCCCCTGAACCAGGGTGGGCGCGCGTTGAAGATGAGCTATGCCCTGACGGTTCAGGAACATTACAGCGCACCTTTAGAAGAAGTCAAATATCTGGAGTCGCTTCTGGTTGATTTCGCGAGGGCCATCCTCAGCACGTTCAGTCAGGAGGACATCAAAAACTATCTGGACTCTTCGCCCAGCCTCGGCATTCGCCCTGACTCCCCGGAAACAGAAGACATGGAAAACGAGTTTTCAGCCGATGACCTGTTATTGGAAGCGGAAGAAGTTCTGGCTCTTGAAGATATCAAGAAACTGCTTCTGCTGGAAAAAGACGGTTAAAAATTTATGGAACCGGAACCGATCCTAAAAAAGCGCACCCGGCACATTCTGGCGTTCCTCATCCTCTGCGCCAGTTCCGTATTGATCCTCTTTACCGGGCCGGGATTCAGCTTCGTCTGGCAGGTGATTCTTTCCAGCCTTCTTTTCTTTTTTCTGTTCTGGCTGGTTACTTGATAGCAAGCCAAATCATCCCCAATAAAGCCACCCCTGACAGGATAGAAATAGCCAAGGTTTTCGATGCGGCCTTTTCCAGCTTATCGTTGACGGGCACAATTGCCGACTGAATCGATTTATTGAGTTCTTCCTTGACCTCTTGCAAAATTTCCATTTTCACAAAGCGGGTGTTTTCCGCTACCAGCTTGTCGAGATCTTCCAGTATTTTTTTTGTGAGTTCCGGGGTGGCTTTCACCAGTTCTTCCCGCACCGCCTCAAGTCCTTCTTCATTCATACGCACCATCTTGCGGTCAATTTCTTCCATCTTCGTGCGAATGGCTTTTTCTACTTTTGGCGCAATATTTTCTTCGATCCGTTCTATCGAGTCCCGCGCATTGGCCAGAGACTCGTGCAGGTGCTCCTGAATTTCTTCTTCCAATGCCTCTTTTCGGGACTCCACATGTTCTGCGAGAATATCCAGCTTCTGGCGAATTTCGGACACCGTGCGGAATCCTTTACCGGCCTGTTCTCTTTCAAATTCCGGATTTGTTGAATCGGTCATTGTTAGCCTTCCTGGAAATTTCAAAACCTGTTAGATTAGATGCTTCAACCTCAATAATGTATCAAATATTCCAAACAACAATCAAAACCTGATATTTCTATTTTGATTGAACAGGGCTTTCAGAGCACCTTGACTTCCCCCTCACGGTTAGGTATCTTGACATCATTGATAAATAAAGGGTTATAGCATGGAAAAGGCCATACAGGAGTTCAAAAATTACCTGCTCGTTGAGAAAAATGCTTCTCAACATACGCTGGACAGTTATCTCAATGATATCGCCCAGTTCCAGGATTTTTTGACCCATTCCGGTCACGCCGGCGAATCCATTCAACTGGAGAAAATAGACCGATTGGCGGTGCGCTCGTTCATGGGCTATCTCTACGAGAAGAATTTTTCGAGTGCCTCCATGCGGCGCAAACTTTCAACATTGAGTTCATTTTTTCGCTTCCTGTGTCGGGAGGGGTTTCTAAAAACCAATGTTGCCAAAACTGTTCCCGCACCCCGAACACAAAACAAACTTCCTGCATATTTTTCCGTTGATGAAATGTTCCGCCTTTTGGAATTGCCTCAGGGTGAGGGGTTCCTGCCCGTCCGCGATCGGGCTCTGCTGGAGCTGTTTTACAGCTGTGGACTGCGTATCAGTGAACTGGTTGCGCTGGCTCTGGAGGACATCAACCTTGATTCCCGCATGGTCAAAGTGCTGGGAAAAGGCGGAAAGGAGCGTCTTCTGCCTGTGGGTCGCCATTGTGTCGAGGCTCTGAAAATGTATCTTAATATCAGGATGGATAAAGTCCGGGGGGTGGGCTCTGACACGGACCAATTGTTCCTGAATCATCGCGGAACTGGAATCTCCACACGGGGAGTGCGGAAAGTTGTGGAAAAATATATCAAGCGGGGGAATTTCCCGGGCGGGGTTTCTCCGCATTCGATCCGGCATTCCTTTGCCACCCATCTTTTGGAAGGAGGAGCGGATTTGCGCTCTATTCAAGAACTGCTAGGGCATTCCAGCCTTTCGACCACGCAGAAATACACCCATCTGACACTCGATCGATTGTCCGAAACTTATGACAAGGCACACCCTCGCGCCAAAGAAAAACCCGCAATGAAATAATTTCAGATATCTCTATTAGTTGGTGATTTTCTCTACGGCAACTCGCAGGCCCTTATTTAGGACCTGCTCATGGCCAAAAACAATTTTCATGGATGCCTTTAATCCGGTTTCCCTTTTAATTCTCTTCCAGTACAATACTCAATATGATGCAAGCAACCACAATACTCGCTGTCCGGCACAAGGGTCAGGTCGTCATAGGCGGTGACGGGCAAGTCACTCTGGGCAACACAGTTATGAAACATTCCGCCAGCAAGGTCCGGCGCATGCACCACGACAAGGTAGTCGGGGGGTTCGCTGGCTCCACGGCAGACGCGTTTGCCCTGTTTGCCCGCTTTGAAGAAAAGCTTGAAAAATTCCAAGGCAACCTGCCCCGCTCAGCGGTTGAACTGGCTAAAGACTGGCGCACCGATAAAATGTTGCGGCGGCTGGAGGCCATGCTGATTGTGGTCGATAAGGAACACTCCCTCCTGCTTTCCGGCACGGGAGATGTGATCGAACCCGATGACGGCATTCTGGCTATCGGTTCCGGAGGCATGTTCGCTTCCGCCGCCGCCAAAGCGCTGGTCCAGCACAGCAATCTTTCGGCACGGGAAATCGTGGAAGAAGCCATGAAGATCACCGAATCGATCTGTATTTATACCAACTCCAATGTAACGATTGAGGAATTGTAGTTCATGAATGAATCAGTATTAACCCAGCTCGACACCCCGGATTCCACGGATACTTTCATGGCGTCCTTGACTCCAAAACAAATTGTAGCGGAGTTGGACAAATTTATCGTTGGGCAAACCAAAGCCAAGCGGGCGGTAGGGATTGCTCTTCGCAATCGCTGGCGTCGACAGCAACTTCCAGACTCCCTTCGTGATGAAGTGGGACCTAAAAATATTCTTATGATTGGCCCGACAGGAGTGGGTAAAACAGAAATCGCCCGTCGGCTGGCTAAACTTGCCAAGTCCCCTTTCATCAAAGTTGAGGCTTCCAAATACACGGAAGTGGGCTATGTCGGGCGCGATGTGGAGTCCATGATCCGCGATTTAGTGGAATTGTCGAAAAGTATGGTTAAAGAAGAAATGGAGGCCGGCGTTCGCGTACAGGCTCGTGAACAGGCCAAAGAAAAGATTCTGGATTTGCTTCTAGGCACGCCGGGGAAACCCGACTCAAGCGATACTCAGCATACCCGCGAAATGTTTGCCCAGATGTTAAAGGAAGGCAAGCTTGATGACCGCGAAGTGGATATCCAGGTACGGGAAAAAATGCCCTCAATTGTTGACCTGAGCTCCGGCGGAGCAGGAATGGAGGAGATGGGCAACAACATCAAGGATATGCTCGGCTCTTTCATGCCACAAAAAACCAAAAGCAAAAAACTGAAAGTTCCGGAGGCCTTCAAGGTTCTTTGTCAGGAAGAAGCGGAAACGTTACTCGACCAGGACCGGATAATGGAGGAGACTCTGAAGCGTGTCGAACAAAACGGCATCATTTTCATTGATGAAGTAGATAAAATTATCGGTCGTCAGTCAGGTGGAACCAGCGGCCCCGATGTCTCTCGCGAAGGAGTGCAACGAGACCTTTTGCCTATTGTTGAAGGCTCATCGGTCAACACCAAGTACGGCATCGTAAAAACCGATCACATCCTTTTTATTGCGGCAGGAGCCTTTCACTCCGCCAAGCCGTCTGACCTGATCCCGGAATTTCAGGGCCGTTTCCCCATCCGTGTTGAACTGGATTCTCTGACCAAAGATGATTTCGTCCGTATTCTCACAGAGCCCGATAACGCCCTGGTCAAACAATATACCGCCCTGCTGAAAACAGAGCAGGTGAGCCTGACTTTTAGGGAGGATGCCATTAATGAGATTGCTGAAATGTCCGCCCTGGTCAACCAACGCATGGAAAATATTGGAGCCCGGCGACTGCAAACCATCATGGAAAAATTTCTCGAAGACATCTCTTTTGATGCGCCGGATCTGGAAGATACAGATATCACTATCGATGCCGAATATATTCGCGACAAACTGAAAGACATTATTCAAGACGAAGACCTGAGCCGTTACATTTTATAGCGCGGAGAACCTCCGCGGGTGACTGGCAATACATTTATCTGGCAGGCAAATGTCTTCTCGGCTTAACAAACTATTGCTACCTGCTTCAAACACGCTATGAAAAAACTCATTCAAAAAGCAGAAATTCTTTTAGAAGCTCTTCCTTATATCAAGAGCTTCTACGGCAAGACCATTGTCATCAAGTACGGTGGCAGTGCCATGGTTTCGGACGACCTCAAGGAAAACTTTGCCCTTGATATTGTCATGATGAAATACATTGGCATCAATCCGGTTGTGGTTCACGGAGGCGGTCCGCAGATCGACAAAACCCTCAAGGCTCTGGGAATTCAATCCCGGTTTATTGAAGGACAACGCGTGACCAGCAAAGAAACGATTGATGTGGTAGAAATGGTTCTTGGTGGAAAAGTGAATAAGGAAATCGTTTCCCTGATCAACCAGCAAGGCGGCAATGCAGTGGGCATCACCGGCAAGGACGGTGACATGATTTTTGCGAAACGGTATAAAAAGGTGAAACAGTCACCGGAGATGGATCGACCGGAAATTATTGACCTGGGCCTGGTGGGCGAAATCACTAAAGTGAACCCGCGCATCCTGGAGACTCTGGACCAGAACGAATTTATTCCCGTTATCGCCCCGATTGCCAAAGGGGAAAAAGGGGAGACTCTCAATATCAACGCCGACTTTGTGGCGGAAAAGATCGCGTCTGCCTTAAAAGCTGAGAAACTGGTTTTAATGACCGATACCGAAGGCGTTAAAAATAAAGCCGGAAAACTACAGTCCAGCTTGACCCGAAAACAGGCTTCCGACTTGACCCGAAGCAAAGTCATTCGAGATGGAATGCTACCCAAAGTTAATTGTTGCCTGGATGCCCTCAAATCTGGAGTGCATAAGACTCATATCATTGATGGCCGCATCCGGCACGCCCTGTTACTTGAAATTTTTACCGCAGAAGGAATTGGAACCCAGATCGTGGAAAAAGCCAAAGACCTGATTAATGATTTATCAGCATGAACAAAATTCCGAAAACTAATCAACGTCACCTGAGACAATGAGTTCTTCATTACTAGATGAAAGAAGCAAAGCGGTTCTATTGGCAGTCATCGATAAATATATCGAAACTGCAGAACCTGTGGGCTCACGCACGGTAGCCAAGAGCCACCCTGAGCACCTCAGCTCCGCCACACTCAGAAATGTAATGGCGGATTTAGAGGAAAAGGGGCTTCTGAATCAACCGCATAAATCGGCAGGCCGCATTCCCACCGATAAAGGCTACCGGTTTTATGTCGACCACCTTCTGCGCCCGCAAAGTTTTTTAATGAAGGCCGAGGTTCTGTCGGAAGCCCCTGAGCTTGAATATCCCCTTGAGAAAAAAAATCTTCAAGGACTACTCGAGCAGGCCTGCGAAAACCTTTCCACGGTTTCCCAGCAAACAGGACTGGTCATGCTTCCCAGTTTTTCAAGTGCCTGTTTCAAGCATATTGAGTTTACCAAAGTGGCGCCTGAGGCGGCACTGGCAGTCTTCTTCTCCGAGCAAGGCATCCTGCAAAACAAAGTGCTTCCCATCGATGCGGACATGACCCAGGATCAACTGACCTCAATTTCAAATTATCTCAACAGTGAGTTCAGCGGAAAACCCA
>Ga0233429_1004421_pt1 | contig 12442 bp, 6 predicted proteins | sample SI_118_April2016_3_FD_179879 | JGI IMG/M metagenome (GOLD analysis project Ga0233429, IMG submission 179879) | Seawater microbial communities from Saanich Inlet, British Columbia, Canada - SI_118_April2016_135_MG | ecosystem: Environmental > Aquatic > Marine > Inlet | place: Canada: British... | reverse complement strand
TGTTTTATTGTTTTATGTCTATATATTTCAATTAGATACAATAATGTCCCTCTATAAACTAGAAGGACATTATTTTTGTGGCGGAGAAGGGGGGATTCTAACATGACTATCTCTAACTAGTTATATATTATGAACATAAGAAATTATAACTTTGAATGTATGCCAGTTTCGTGCCAAATTTGTTTAGTAGTAATATCGAAATAAATGCGAATTCCCCAGGTTAAAGTCAAAAAGATAAATCGGAAATCTGGCATTATATATCAGCTTGATTATACTGTTGATGGTAAGCGAATCCGAACCTCCGTTGGTCCAAGAAAGTATGAGGCTGAAATCATAGCTGCAAAGCTAAATGCCGATTTTGCCCTTGGGCAATTTGGAATTGAAAATGTAAAACAAAAATCGACACAATTAGCTCAACTTTTGACCGAATACTTGTTTAGCAAGAAAAATATCATAAGGCCTTCAAGTGAGATTAGATATAAGAATTACTTAACACAATTCGAACAATTTATCTCAATCAATTTTCCCCAATGCGCACTGGATATAAGTAAAATTTCCGAGCACCATATTAGATTGTGTATAAATCACTTATTGGAGGATCCAATTAAGGGCGATAAACCGTGGTCAAAAAGAACAGTGAATGATTTTATTATCGCGCTTAGGATGTTGTTTAAATATGCATTAAAACAAAAGTATCTTAATTCAAACCCTGCATTAGAGATTGAAAAAATACCTTGTAATCCAAGTACTGATGCGCCCTTTTATGACGATAAAGAATTGGAAATAATTTTTAAGCATATTGATCCATTTTGGTCTGATTTTTTTAATTTTCTCCTTTACACTGGATTAAGAAAGGGTGAACTAATAAATTTAAAATGGGAAAATATAGATCTCGAGCCTGGTAATGAAAAAATACATATTCGTGCTGTAGGTGACTGGAAGACTAAAACAGGTAGACAACGCACATTACCCTTGCACAAGAAGGCAATTGAACTGGTTTCTGTACAAAAAACTATAAAACAGGATTATCTATTTATATCTAAAACTGGAGTAATAATTCACCCTGATAGACCATATCATGCGCTTAAGGCAGTTTTAAAAACATTTAAGATTGAGGGTGACGTGCATAAATTCCGGCATACTTTCGCAAGCCGACTGGTTATGGCCGGTGCATCTTTGTTTGATGTTAAGGAGCTCCTTGGGCATACAGATATACAAAGTACAATGGTTTATGCCCATTTAAGTCAGGGACATATGAGGAAAATAGTTAATATGATGGATTAATGAGACATTATATACATTATAGACATTTACAATATGCAATATGTCTTACTATAAATACATGTATTATAAAGACTAATGATGTAATGGACATAAAGACAATATTATTTATTAGCTTCCCCATAAATCACGTACTTATTGTTTTTTACTTTTTCAGCCATCCCATCTTTAATTAGTTGATTTACCGTACGTTCGATGGTTTTGCGGTTCACATTTTCGGTTTCCTGGTTGTTATACTCATTAGCGATCTCTGTTATTGACAAGTGCCTATTCGAATATTTCTCTACTAATTTTTGGTATCTCTTTTCAACCTTTCCAAGTTTTGAATGTTCTTCTTTCGGAGTACTATTAACGAGGAACTGCATTTTGTAATCTATAAACGAGAAAGCCTCATCCACATCTTCTCGTCTCACAGTTAGACTACAATTTGAACATGCAATTGCTTTCGCATACTTCTTAATTGAATTTGCAAGTCTTGTTAGCATATCGGATAAATGGTAATCACCAATCATTTTAGGTGTATAAACCTCTACCAATGATTCCAACTTCTTCAAAATATATTTGGTTACATCGTCACTGATACTGGCGATCCTGAAATTCGTTGTAAGGTAAGCAACTATTGCTTTAAGGTCCCTTGCCCAATCATTAGATTTCTGGCGATCCTGAATTATATTTCCCAGAGACACACTATCATTTATCATATCATATGCAACCATCTCTTGAATTTCCCGATTACGAGGGATCTCAATAATAAAATCAAATCTGGAAAGTATGTTCGTCCTTATATTTATGTCTGAATGATTATCAAATTGCTTATCAGGTCTTACTTGACTTTGTCGATTCATATCGACGTGTATTGCAGTAACAGCTTTATGAACGGTTCTTGCTGAAGTGCTGTCAATAACCTCACCATCTTCCATTACTTTTGAAAGAGTAGACATTAAACTTGATGATGTTCCTTTCCCACCGATTAATTCATGAAAATCCTGAATGCAAATTATCCCACCCGAAGCTAATGGCAAATATCCGGGGGTTGACAATATCATTTTATCCTTTTGGACAACATTTCCAACTAAACCAGCCATACTAAGTTTTGCTGGTGTTGATGGTAATTCAAATGCAATTGGATTTAGAATGCTAGCTGTCCTGGTTAGCAATTTTTTACCTACAGCGGGAGATCCTATTACCAGTGAATGTAATTTATTAGAATAATTCCCACTTTCCGCCATTCCAAATGAGAAGCTTTGTAGTATCATAAAATCTATGGCCTTATCAAGGAATATAGCCTTATCAAGTCCTTTGATGGATAAATTCTTAACAATTTGTGATTTAATATAAGCTCTTACACCGCCGCGTTGTTTGTTTGCCATGATAAATTTCGTTCGTACTTCCTTTGCCCTGGCTGCTCTAATCCCAATAATATCCTGAGCAGTAAGATTTGATTCAAATCCTTTGAGATAAAAAAAGTAACCTTCCCCTTCAACAGGAATCACTGTGCCTGAAAACTTGAGAAGACCTTTGTGATGCATAAAATCACCAAAGTTCTTGCAAAAAGTGCGATAATCAAGCGGCAAACATAGCAAACTATTATTTGTATAATCCCTGATTGAAATCTCGATTGAAGCAATTTCTTGCAAACTGTTATCATTGCCTCGAAATACCGGAATGGGTTCAGATATAGAATAGACGGATCCTAAGATTTTAATAGGTACAGAACTCAGATTTGTTGTTTTTATTTCATGGATTGTATATGTTTGAGACTTAAGATAGGGATCTGGACTGTTCTTAGAGTGATATTCCTCATCATACCTACATACTTGCTCGAGTGCAAAACAGAAAGGTTTTTCTCCAATCAATAAGTATTGCTCATTAGTAAGTTCATCCAGATGAGATTGTGGGTTATGTGGTTTTTGCTCGTCAAGTTCATCTCCAGATTTGAAGTATTTTTTTAGATAATCATAAGCATTGTTAATTTTTTTTGTATTTTCTTCAGCAAGTAGTCTGCATCTCTCATTCCCCTCATGTTTATCGGGATGAAGCATAGTGAGTAGATCCCTGTGAGATTGTTTTATCTGATCAAATGATGCCTCTATAGGGACACTTAGAATGTCACAGCATTTTGTATATTGTTCTTTGGTCATTAAACTTTAGATTTTCATTAGGTCTTATTAAACACTGTTTTTAACAATGATTTGCTTTTGAATATTTTCGAAATATGCTTTTACTTCGATGATTTATTATAAACTTGTTTTAATGTTTATTATTAGTGGTTAAGACTAATTTACTAGAATACATTCAAAATTAACGAATTATTCCAAAGAAGCCAAGCCCACCATTATTTAATGGACCATTACCCATCCAAATATTACCATCTTGATCGGCAGTCAAACAGGTGATTCTGTCAAATGGCAAGCCATCATTTATAGTGTAAACAGTAGAATTTATTCCATTTCATTTTATCACTCTAAAAGTAAAAAAAATAATCTAATATTCTATGGTTGTTCTCACCATTACTTCCCCACAAACGTTATCTCGCACCCTTTACACAATCTCTGCTCTTGCAAATACTCATTCATATCGAACCAGCCGCCTGTCTTTTGCCAGATATCTAATCCTCTTCCCAGAATAATTTTCCAACCGTTATTTAGTACTATTGAGCGATCATGTATTATTTCATTGAACTCATAAGTAAAATTAATTCCTACTGACTCCATAGAATAAGTCATTGATTGAAAAGCATCTTTTGACTCTTGGATATAATCTTCATTATTGTTTGTAACCAAGTGCAAGTTTACTTCATTGTCAGATGTTTTAATAATGGAAATCAATTTGGCAAATTCCATGAAATTTCTCAATTGGTAAGGCAGCCGGACATATGGATCAGTAACAACAATATTTGTTGCGTCTGTTAGGTATCTCCCAAATAGGTTTTCATAGGAAATCCCTGACTGATTATCCCTGATAACTATTTGTCCACCCTTTAATTTTTCAGGTTTTGCAACAGCAGGCTCACTACCACTCTGAGTCTCATTGTCTTTGCCACTATTTGCTGTTTGTGGAGTTGTTGGGCCATTCAGTTCCAACATTTCCAATGTGTCAATTATCTTACGTTCACCTGTCGAATTACATACATAACTGAAATCTACCTCCTCAAAGGTCTCATCCAGTTTTCGTAATTCTAGCTGAACTCTTTTTCTATTCTCAATCGCAAAATCAAGCAATTCTTTGGCTTCATCTTCTGTTATATTTCCATCGGGATAAATAACTTTCGATAATCCTGCATAAGTTTTTACGATAGAAGTTTTATCCCGTGTGGTAATAGAATCAGACAATTCAAAGAATTGCGTGTAATCATTGGTGCGATCTTCTTTTCGTAACTCTTTCAACACTTCTGCTAAATAATCTACAATAAATCCATAGGCATCCGAGAACATGTCATTGCGGAGCTTTTGCACTTCCCAGCCTGGTAAGAAAGAATGTATCCTATCCAGGAATGCTGAATCGTAATATTCTTTGGGTAAGGCCTCAAATAAATCACTATGCTTCAGCATATAGGTCACTGAATGATCTGTATTGCCCACAAACACCATGGATGCTGCCGCACCGTAAACCTGTGTACCTCTTGAAAACGACTTATTAGCCATGTAACCTTTAAGAATATCAACAAGTCCCTTATCAACCTTTTTTGCCTTCCCTGCGAATTCATCATAGGCTACCATATCCCAATATCCAACCAATCCGATCTCACCCGTACTATTATTTACAAATAATTTGGCCTTGGTGACTTCTCCACCAGAGATCAATATACCATGAGGAGAAAGCTCAGAATACAGATGAGATTTCCCAGTACCTTTGGGACCTAATTCAATCAGATTATAATTGTTTTCCACGAATGGAATAAGCCGGGCCAGTTGTATCAATTTTGAGCGGAATGTGAATTCCTCGGGATTTAATCCAATCGTCTGCATCAAGACATCTATCCATTCATCCTTTGAAAATTTCTTCCTAAGTAACCGAAATTCTCCAACATCTATATTTGATATTTGAATGGGTTTTAACGTCTCGATCGCCCAAGGGACACTTGCTTTTTCATCAGATGGATAATAGCCTAAGGTGAGAATACACCAAACGCCGCCGGATAATAATTTTTGATGATCTTTGATAATCGAGTCTGCGATGGGAATCTTTTTAAGACCAAGATTAGAAAAATATGCTTCATATTGATCCTGCTTGTCATTAAGCTTCACTGAAACTTTATCGATAATTCTATGTGAACCTTTTTCCCGAACTGTAGATTTTATTACCTGGGCTTCATCTCGGTGAACAAAATGTTTCCCAATTACCTTTTTTACCGTTTCAACACCCTGCTTTATGGTTTCTTCATCATCCGTGGCACAATATTGTCCCAGAAGATACTCTAACACATATGTTGGGACAATCGCATTTCCTTTGACCAGTTTTGTAAGGTCTTTTCGGACTACTTTCCCACCAAAATACTCATTCAATTTTTTATCTAATGTATTCATATTAAAACTCATCAAAATCGTTAGTAAAAGAAATATTCATATTATAGCCAAACTTTTTATACTTTTTCCATTTCGAAGTACCATCGATTGGCTCCTCTAGAACCAAAAAGACTCTTTTATTTTTATATTTTCCAATAACCTGGGAATTTAAGGTGAAACGATGTTTTACCTCACGCTGTCTCTCTCTTCCCTGGGAAATGTCAAAATTATATGTCATCAGATCACTGAGTAGTTCATTATCGCTAGAGTAAATACCAGCTCTCATTTCCCTGGATAGAATTGAATCTGTGACCAAATCTGTCTGGATAAATGATATCGCCAGGATATTGGTAGTAATTCTATCCGTGGTTTGGATAATATCAATTCCAACTTTACTCACTGTATCCTGTCTGCCTTTGCTGATTTTTATTAGCGGAATCACAATTTCCTGCAACGATGAACCACCATGGGTGTATCTGGATCCAGACCCCCTTTTACGGATTCGATTAATCGATTTAGGTATTAAAATATCGACATCGCCTTCTAATCCAACCTGTTTACTGGTGAATTTTTTAACAGATGATTCAGCCTCTAAATTTGTGCCGATAACATATCTTCTTTTTTCTTTCCAAATATCCCCGGTGATTTTTGCATCGGTAAAATCACTATCCTCCAGCGGTTGATTTTGATATATAAAACCGTGGTCAGATGTTACCAGCATATGTTGTCCATTCATGTTCGATATTTTTTTTATCAATCCGACAAGATATTCAAGCTCATCATCTACCGCATCAAACACTTTCGCCTCAGATGTAATTTCATCACCGGTGTCGTCAATTCTATCATGATATATATAAATTAAATCGTGGTCCTTCACAAATTTCCGACCTTCTGTGGCGGAGTTCATTTTCATGATATCTTCTGAAGAGACGGCAGTTGCCCGAATACCAGGGATTTTATCTAGAATTTTACGCCGTGGTTTTATCCCACTTGAAGTTTGCCCATCCAACAATATTAACTCCGAATTTTCTTTCAAGGTCATTTGTTTATGCGGCAACATAGATGCCATTCCCATTTGAGTATAGGATGGTATGCCCGTTACCATATAATCAATATTGGCATCATATCTGTTTTCAGCATGCAGCATTTTGCTGAGTTCATAACCACATTCAAACCGCAACCCATCAGAAATAATTATAAACAATCGTAACTTTTGATCGATATATGATTTTATATGGTTATCAAATAATTTGCTCTGGGCATGGTAGTCTTTGGAAGGCCATAACTCTAAATTATCAACAATGACCTGCCAATTGTTGTTAACATTTAACAACCAATCATTGGAATACATTTTTTCCACCTTTTCACTCACATCAAAAAGAATCATATTTTGATTGGTTTTCTGGTAGCTCCAGATAAATTTTCGGTACAGTAAATCAATTTGAAACAGGTTGTCAGAATATTCTTTTACACCTGAGTCCCACGATTCGAATTTCAGGTTCTCGTATTTTTGGATTAATGATATTATTTCAGAAGCATAATCAATGCTCTCATAGAAATGTTTAAACTCAGAATACCAAAACTTGTTATGTCTTAATTTTGTAAATCCAATGACTTTTTCATGAGATAATTCTCTATTAATAATACCATCAGTCAATAATTGGATGATCTTCATATCTGAAAGTTGAAACAGATCATCATTTTCCAAATGGAGCAATGATTTACCTTCTAAGGTTGATTCTATATCAAGGTCATAGGCTATCTTATCAGATATTTTAGCGAAACTATCACGGTATTTGAGAGAATCTTTCCAAAGTGAAATGAGCAGTTGTGAATCGCTTGTTTTTTCCAACCTGTTTTCCACACGTAAAATTTTTGAAAAAACATCTATGAGGAAATCATATATGGCAGGGGACTCAGACTGGTATTGATACCTGGTTTTGATTTCCTGCCAATAATATTCATGCAAGTTAAATCGAACCAGTTCCTGATCAACTTTATCATTCGCATTGGTAAAGGCCAGTGCATGGGCATGAATAAAAGAAGCCCAGCCAATATGTTCAGACCCAAAGGTGACAGCCAGCATCTTTTCTTTGATTTCTCTATAATCATCATCTTTTTTTATCAATGCACGTAGTTTACTTATTCGCCATTTGGATTTAAAATACTCAATATGATTTGCCACCAGTTCCTTAAAATACTGCTCCAGTCCAATTTCTTGCAGAATCATAGATTCTTGATCCGTATGGAAAATGGTGTGCATGAGCTCCATATCCAGCAGCCAGTTTTCTTCATTGGCAGGTTTGGGTGCAGAAAAATAGAGTAAATGCTGGGTCTTGGGATTGGTGACATTCACCTGGTATTTAACTTGAAATTCATTTCCTGTGACATGAATCTTTTCTATTCCAGAAATATCCAATTCATCGAACTGTTCTCTTAATTCATTCTTTTCATCATACCAGAAAACAACGCGGTGATCTTGAAATTTCTTCAATAATGCTGCTCGAAATTCATTCATCTTATTTGTCCTGTATCTATCCAGTCGAATTTCTTGACCTTGTCCTTAGTCTTTTTATCATTAAGGCCTGTCACTCGTTTTATAGTCTCCCCGAATTTATTGTAATTCACCAGCACACCATCGTCCAGATCGATATGTATTCTTTCCGTTGCCAGGGGATATAAAATATCTCGTTCATATTCTTTGAGTTCAAGGAGGGTAATTCTCAGCTTATCCTGTTCCCTGCGGGCTTTATTCTGCTCAGAAGTGGTTCCGGTTTCAATAATATGATCCAGATGTTCTGACCGGGTTCTGAGCTTCTCCTGATACTCCCGGAGATAGTTGTTTAAGATGTTATTTAATGTATCTGGGGTATAACGATGCATGTAAACAAGGACATTGAACGACCCTTTGGGGGAGGAGAACATCCAGTATATAGGTCGTTTCTTGTATCGTTTGATGTGGTTGGTATAAAAGTCTTTTTGGAAGTATTTGCGGATATTTTTGCCCAAGCATTCTTCAACATAATTCAGGTTCTTATCGAAGTTCTCTTTACCGAATGAAACTTTCAGGAACTCAAAAAAGCGACCCACAATGTCATCTTCAAACCACTCATCATCCAGCACAGGAATAATATTGTCATCGTCTGGTAAAAAAGAAACTTCATCTTCTACTAAATTTATTTTCTGAAGATAATCCTCCAGCGTTTCCCCCTGGTTGGCTAATATCAAGCCTTCTTTATCCAGAGAGTAACGACCAAACATACAGCCCACCGCATAACTGATAAACTGGGCAAATACTTCTTTGGCATTAAAGGGTAGCTTGGGTTGCGGGTTGTGGGTTGTATCTTGAAGACTCCATTCTCCGTTTTTAAGTACCCAGCCGCTTTTGTAGTTATCACTCCGTTTCTTCAGTTCTTTTTGATTTAGTTCATCTTTTAGTATGGTGATATCTTTTAGTGGAACATCGGGGGTCAGCTCCTCCTGCAAACCATAAATCTTAATAAACTGTTGGTTAAGCTCCTCTTCGTTTTTATGGAGTTGGAAAAATTTGTTAGACCAGTATTGTTGGTAAAGGTCGTATGATTCTTCAAGGTCTTGGGCATTGAGGCGAAATAGCTCATTTTGGAGGAAATTCCATGAAGTTTCTCTGGAGTTCCATTCCTGTTTTGACAACGTAATTAATTGTTTACTTTTTTGTGATATTAGCTGTCTCTTAACATCATTACTTGTAATAATGATTGGAAAATTTTTAACATCTTTCACTTGAAGGTGCAATGTTGGATTTAAAATATTTGAAATAATACTTGCTATTTTTGAATTACAAAAAGCTAATAAATATTCTCTGTTTCCTTCGTTAATAGGAAAAAAGGCAGGGCCTGCTTTGTCAAAAATAAACCTATCATAATACCTAAAAGAAGTTCCAGAAGAAGTTATATCAGCATAACCTATACCCGTTTTTAACCAATAATAAGAAGAAAGTAAATTGGATGTTGAATTGTTATTGTAGAACTGAATAGCAGAGTCGCTCCAATCAACAAAAATATTGATATTCCCAAACCATTTTCTAAATTCACCACCTTTGGAGTACTTAATCCAATAATCTTTTTGAATTTTCTTTTTAACAAGTTCCCATTGGTATCTTAAAAATCGCTCATTTTTGGCAGTAATGTTTTGGGAACCAGTAATATCAATTATTGAAGATAGAGACCTATTTTCACTGAAAATTCTATAAATCCTATCACTCAACCAATACCCAATTGGGCTGCCAGGGATTTTTTCAAAGTCTTTTTGGTTGGTAATTTTATATCTACCATTGTCTTTTATCGGAAATTTAATTGGTCGTTCAGACGATTTATTGATATTATCAATTTCCATATAAGAATATGTACCGTTAACTCCATCAGAAGGTTTTTCTTTTTCTAATATGAAAGTAACAGTTCCAAAAGCAATACGCATAATGTGCCACCCAAAATGAGTAAGGCTATGAATAATTGAATTATCAATTAGCTTCTTTCTTAGTTTTTCGAAACTAGAAAGGAACATCCAACTTTCCATTGTTACCAGCCCATTGAAGCCATGTTTTGGCACAAATTCTAAGGAACGCTCAATAAAACATGAAAATAGATCTGCCTTTGAATCAGGATAGTTCCTTTTTACCCAACCCGCCATTTCCTGGTTCATTTTACCTCCACCCATATATGGTGGATTGGCAACAATACAAAGGTATTTACTACTCAGTGAAATAAGTTGCTTTAATGATTCCTTAATAGATTCTAATTTTGGTGTGAAAAAAATATCCGCAATATTGTTTTCAGAACTTAGTTCTGTCATTATCTTAGTTAAGTATTCAGTTTTGCACTGTGGAACTATCAACGACCCCAAATTGGTGGCTTGCTGCATGTTTGTTAGGTCTTGCAATAATTCATCCGATAACAAAATCTCTATTTCAGCAAAGGTTTGCTGAATTTCCTCGGTGGTCAAGTTCAAATCGCCGTAACAAAGAATATTGGGGTTTAATTCTTTCTTGAAAACCCCGCGCTGGTAACTTCTGGCTTTCATCATTAATGCTAAACCAGCCAATTGTGCAGCGCGATCATCAATTTCAAATCCGTAAAGATTATTTTCAATAATCAGTTGTGGGATTTCACTTGAGTTGTAACCTTCTTCTTCGTAAATCCTGGTTAGAAGTTCAAAACCATAGACCAAAATATGGCCGCTACCACAAGCCTGGTCCAGTAGTGTAATTTCTTCTACCGAATTCACCTTCAGGTAATTTTCACTTCTTACTGAAGGGGATTCAATAAAGTAGGGCATGTGTTCACGAAGTTTGGAATGAGGCCTGTTTTGCAGCCAAAGTTTTCCAACGGTGTTTTGCACCATATATTCCACGATCCAACGTGGAGTAAACAGCTGGGTGGCGGCTGGGATATCCTCTTTTACAACTTTGCTTTTCGATGCAAAGACTTCATCCTTTTTCTCAGAAATATAAAACTGGTACAACCAGCCAATGATTTCTACTTCCTGGCAATCTTCGCAGGTCATGCCATCGCGAATATCCTGTACGATAGAAAATTCTGAGATTAAGTCATCGGGCATCAGGAGTTCACTAAAGTCATCTATACGCTCGAATAAAAAAGGAAATACTTTGTTCAGGTGGTTGCAAGCTCCAATCAGCAGTTCCTTATAGGCTTCGTTCTGGGGATTGGCACTATTAATTCTTCCATCCAGCAGATCAAAAATATGCTGTTTGTTTACAGGGAGGTCATCGGGGATATTGCCCTGTTTGGCTTCATCCAGTAATTCGGGCTGGGTATATCCATCCTTGGGGGTTATTACCCGAACACCAATGGGCTGGTAATCATTGGCATCCATAAACCGCAGCGCCATAAAGCGGTTAAACCAGGTATAGGCCACTTTATCAATCAACTGTGCTTGGGTGCTGCGTTCCAGCTCACGTCTTAACTCCCGCAGCCGAGATGCTTTTTCCCGCAATTGTGCAGAATCGGTATTCAGTACATAATCCAGTTTGGTTTCAACCTGGCTTAGTAGTTTCCGCCGCGCACCTTGGGCAAATTTTTTCAAGTGATTGGTATTCATTACAATATGATCCGCATTTTTTTCCGAATTAGTTCTTTTAAGGCCTGTTCAAGGGCAGCGACGTAATTATCCACATCCTCTTCGGTTAATAGTGATCCTTGAAAATCACTCATCTTATTTGTCCTGTATCTATCCAGTCGAATTTCCGGACCTTGTCCTTAGCCTTTTTATCATTGAGGCCGGTCACCTTTTTTATGGCTTCCCCGAATTTATTGTAATTCACCAGCACACCGTCATCCAGGTCGATCTGTATTCTTTCAGTGGCCATGGGATATAAAGTATCCCGTTCATATTCTTTGAGTTCAAGGAGGGTAATTCTCAGCTTATCCTGTTCCCTGCGGGTTTTATTCTGCTCAGAAGTGGTCCCAGTTTCAATAATATGATCAAGATGTTCTGACCGGGTTCTGAGCTTCTCCTGATACTCACGGAGGTAGTTGTTTAAAATATTATTTAATGTGTCAGGAGTATAGCGATGCATGTAAATAAGGACATTGAACGAACCTTTTGGTGAAGAAAACATCCAGTATATAGGCCGTTTTTTGTAGCGCTTGATGTGGTCG
>Ga0233429_1004420_pt1 | contig 12442 bp, 8 predicted proteins | sample SI_118_April2016_3_FD_179879 | JGI IMG/M metagenome (GOLD analysis project Ga0233429, IMG submission 179879) | Seawater microbial communities from Saanich Inlet, British Columbia, Canada - SI_118_April2016_135_MG | ecosystem: Environmental > Aquatic > Marine > Inlet | place: Canada: British... | reverse complement strand
TTGACCTTTGCGTTATTCAACACACGGCCCTTTACCTTGGACCCGTCCATCGTTATGGAGCCCATGTTCGCCGTTGATTTATCTCCTATCGCCATGTTCATGCTCTTCTGGATGTCCGCCTTGTTAGAGACAACACCACCCTTGCCTACTTTCGAGTTCTTCATGGTAATCGATGCCATATTGGCCGTCGATCCCTTGCCGACTGCCATGTTCATCGACTCATTGACCTTTGCGTTATTCAACACACGGCCCTTTACCTTGGACCCGTCCATCGTTATGGAGCCCATGTTCGCCGTTGATTTATCTCCTATCGCCATGTTCATGCTCTTCTGGATGTCCGCCTTGTTAGTCATCACTCCGCCCTTGCCTACTTCCGAGTTCTTCATCTTGATAGAACCCATGTTTGCCTTGGACCCATCACCAATTGCCATATTCATCGACTCCTTGACCTTCGCGTCATTCATCACCTTGCCGTCAACTTTAGAACCCGCATAACAGTAAGAGGTGCTCAACAATAAGATTACAACTACCAATATAATATTTTTCACTTCAATTCCTCCTTATTTCAAGTGATACCTAGAAAATAAAAAAAATGATTTTGTAACCGAGTACATTATAAAATAAGCTATAATCAGTAATCCAAACCAAAACTACCCATGGTGCATAAAAATCTGAACTATTTATCTTTCAATAAAATCTACGTAAATGACTTGTACTATTTCCAGCTTAAAACCTTCAACATTGCTATACACTTCAAAAAAGCCTATTCCTCCAGGAGGAATAGGCCTCTTGTCGTTAACTTCCGCTTCCACTGAACTGGCTATATTCTCTCCTCCATCAACCAGATAGACAGCCACATCGCCTTTAATGGGATTATGGTGAAGGTTACGAACCTTCCCACTGACATAAATCATGGCACCATCTGCAAGGACTTGCGCAGAGATATCTTCTACCTTGTATTTTTTAGCCGTAAACTCGGAATGCTCGCTCGCATCACCCAAAACATAGTTATTTCTAAGAAGAAAAGCATAACCAGAAGAAACTATTACAAATATCAGGACAAATCTTATTACCTTCATATTCTTAATGTGCTAATTTTTATTATTATTTGACAGTACCATGGACAGGTTAAATGCAACATATCGATTCATTCAATAAGCATAATTCTATGCCTACTTTATAACTATGGAATCCTTATTTGACTTCATTCCACCTGTAGCAATATTACTATTACCACCCCCTGAAAAGACAGCACCAAGACCAGTTTCATCTTCAACGTTGTTAACCATTAAACCCGGTGTTGAGATATTGCTTCCGCCACCACTGCCGCTGTTCTGTAATACTATTGAACCGGAATTCGCCTCACTCCCAGACCCAAACGCCATATTTGTCGTTGAGCTTAAACCTGCTGCCATATTAAAGACACTTCCGTTAAGTGTACTATTTTTAAGACTAACAGAAGCCATATTTGCTTTAGCGTTATTTCCAAATGCCGCGTTGGTCACTGCGCCAAAGGCGCCAGCCATATTAACGACAGAGCCATTCATTATGCTATTCTCAAGATCCACGGACGAGAGGTTGGCTTCGGAATTATCTCCAATTGCAACATTGGTAAGAAGTCCTCCTCCGGCCATATTGACAACCGTTCCCTTCATCAGACTGTTTTCCATATTTACAGATGAAAGATTAGCTTTTGCATTCTTACCAGCTGCCAGATTTGTTACTATACCTCCAGCTGCAACATTGAGGATATTACCGTTCATCCTGCTGTTTTCCATGTTTACAGATGACAGGTTAGCTTTGGAATTCTTTCCAAATGCAGTATTTGTAATGATACCTCCTGTTGCAAAATTGGCTACCGTTCCCTTCATCCGACTGTTTTCCATATTTACAGACGAAAGATTAGCTTTTGCATTCTTTCCGGCCGCCAGATTTGTTACTACCCCTCCAGTTGCGACATTGAAGATATTACCCTTCATCCTGCTGTTTTCCATGTTTACAGATGACAGGTTAGCTTTGGAATTCTTTCCAGATGCAATATTTGTAACTATACCTCCTGTTGCAAAATTGGCTACCGTACCCTTCAGATGACTGTTTTCCATGTTTACGGATGACAGATTAGCTTTGGAATCCTTTCCAGCCGCTATATTTGCAACCATCCCTCCAGCGGATATGTTAACAACCCCACCCTTTATACTACTGCTTCCCATGCTTACAGAACCAAGATTTGCCTTGCTGCCGTCTCCCACAGCAAGATTTGCCTGACCCGCACTTACCGGTGTGTTAATAATGAAACCATCCACTCTACTACCATTAATGTCTGAAGAGCCCAGGTTCGCCTTACTATTGTCACCGATAGCAAGATTTATCTGACCAGCACCTGCCGGAGCATTCAGGATAAATCCAGTCACATCGCTGTCGTTTATCACCGCAGAACCCATGTTTGCCTTACTGCCGTCCCCTATAGCAAGGTTACCCTGGCCCACACCCACAGGTGTATTGATGATACCAGCATTCACCCGGCTGTTATTTAATTGTGCAGATCCCATATTTGCAGTACTCTTATCTCCAATCGCAAGATTACCCTGACCCTGACCACCAGGTGCGTTCAGAATGAATCCATTCACACGGCTCCCCTTCAGATCCGAAGAGCCCATGTTTGCCTTACTGTTGTCACCTATGGCAAGATTACCCTGGTCCTGTGCCAGTGGTGTATTTATGACAGCACCATTCACCCTGCTATCCTTCAATTCAGCAGAACCCATGTTTGCAGTACTCTTATCTCCAATAGCAAGATTCCCCTGGCCCTGACCACCAGGTGCGTTCAGAATGAATCCATTCACATTACTGTCATTAATCACCGAAGAGCCCATGTTTGCCTTACTGTTGTCACCAATGGCAAGATTACCCTGACCCTGTGCCAGTGGTGTATTTATAACAGCACCATTCACACGGCTGTCATTTAATTCCGCAGAACCCATATTTGCCTTACTGCCGTCTCCTATGGCAAGATTACCTTGGCCCTGACCACCAGGTGAGTTCAGGATGAACCCATTCACACGGCTCCCCTTCAGATCCGAAGAACCCATATTTGCCTTACTGTTGTCACCTATGGCAAGATTACCCTGGCCCTTTGCCAATGGTGTATTTATGACAGCACCATTCACCCTGCTATCCTTCAATTCAGCAGAACCCATGTTTGCAGTACTTCCGTTTCCAATAGCAAGATTACCCTGACCTTTTCCAGCTGGTGCGTTCAAGATGAACCCATTCACACGGCTCCCATTCAGATCCGAAGAGCCCATGTTTGCCTTACTGTTGTCACCTATGGCAAGATTACCCTGACCCTTTGCCAATGGTGTATTTATGACAGCACCATTCACCCTGCTATCCTTCAATTCAGCAGAACCCATGTTTGCAGTACTTCCGTTTCCAATAGCAAGATTACCCTGACCTTTTCCAGCTGGTGCGTTCAGGATGAACCCATTCACACGGCTGCCATCCAAGTCCGCAGAACCCATGTTTGCCTTACTGCCGTCTCCAATAGCAATATTCACCTGCCCCTTTGCGTTTGGCTTATTAATTATGAAACTATTGACCTTACTGTCACTTATATCAGCAGAACCAAAATTTGCCTTGCTACGGTCTCCGATTGAAATATTCACCTGGCCATTTCCCCCAGGACTATTATAGATAAATCCATTTACTTCACTGTTCTTTATATCCATAGATCCAAGATTTGCCTTGCTTTCTGTCCCAAGGCTGATATTCGTCTGACCTTTACCTTTCGGTGTATTAAGTAAAAAACCATTCACCTCACTGCTATTTAAACTGACAGAGCCCATCTTGGCTTCACTGCCTCTTCCTATGGCAGCATTGATCAACGGTTTCCCCTTTAGTTGATTTATGATGACGCCTTTTAACTCACTGCTTTCGATATCAATAGAATTCATGTTTGCCTTGGAATCCCTTTCTATTGCAATGTTAATCCTGTTCTTTCCCTCAGTCGTATTGAGTATCATTCCCTTCAACAATTTACTGTCTTTAATCTTTACAGAACCAAGATTAGCCTCACTCTCCTTACCGATAGCAATATTGACTGAATTCTGAACCTTGGTTTTATTGATTATGCCTCCTTTTACCTCCGACTCCGCAAAAGAAACAGATAGGCTGATAAAAAGCGTGACAATTGCCAACATGAGAAATATTTTTATACTTTTCATTTTTAAATTCCCTCCCTGACTTAATTCATAAGCGGATATGTTTCTGCGCAATCTTTTCGATTAAATTTCCGAAAAAACATTATAACAACTCAAAATCCAAGCCAAACCATTCGGAGGAAACGAACGTTATAGTGCTTTTAGTATTATGTACTATGGATGCTTAAGATCGCAAATAAATAAGCCCTAAATATTCCTGAATAATATGTTGAATCACCTATAAGACCCACTAAACGTATTTAAATAAATCTTATCGGCAAAGGGATTCTTTTTTTATCTTCTGATTTTGTCTGGAACTAGGTCGTAATCGTGCTAAATCGCGATAATGACAAGAAAAGTTCATTCACATTTGCTTAGTCGGGTATATGTGCTCACACAACCTGATTGCAAAAATATTGAGACCACCGATACTCAACCGCTAAGCAAAACAAAACATTAAAAAAATTATTTTACAATTAAACTGTAAAACAGGTTATTATCTTCAATGTCTATTTTTATTATCTATGCTATATATGAACTTTTAATTTTTTTGAAATGAAATAGGAACGTATCTATTCCTATATAATATAGGGAGATTATAGTAAAAATAAGGCAAAGTCAAACCATTTTTTCTTGTTGTTTGCTCTATATTCTCTTTAGATACGAAGCCATGAAATTGATTATTAATTGTTTCATTTACGTGACCAGCACTACCAGGTAATCAATGTAAAACATGAGTATGGTGCATAAATTCAGAAAAAATTAATAATCAGATATTTTCTTTTACATTTATCAGGTTTTTATGTGGAGAAATCTGGCTGTAAGTGCTATATTTCCGGCATATCAACACATACAGCAACTAAACTGTTACCACACAGACGGCAAAACAGAATTATTTATGATTATATATACTAAAGATTAGGAAGAGCAACTTTATGAAAAGAGTAATTATCTGCATACTATTTTCAACTGTACTTATCCCATTAATATTTTTGTCATCCGGTTGCACAACCCTCGGTCCTTCCTTTACAAAAGTGTCAGTCCCCGGCAACAAGGCGGTAGTATATGTTTACAGGCTGAGGAAAAACTCGGCAGGAGGCTTAAAAGACTATGTCGTTCATGCAAATGGAAGAAAGGTAGCAAATCTGTACAACAACAGCTATATACCTTGCATTGTAAGGCCAGGTTTAACTGAATTTAAAAGCAGGGCAGAATACACAAGCTCCGCAAAAACTTATATAGATGCAGGCAAAACCTATTATCTAAGGCTCGATGTAAAAAAAGGAGGATTGGTAGGAAGACCGGACCTCAAATTTGTGGATGCAGCTACCGGTGAACAGGAAATTGCAGTGTGCAGATTAACTGCCGAAAAATAAGAAGGCCCCTGACAAGTAATAACCATCCTTCTTTTACTCCTGCTCCTGCTTTAACCGGGACCTAACACATGAAACTCCTCCTGCAAATCACAGCCACTTTACTGTTTTCTCTACTCACGAGGGCAGACTGCTCTGCCCTCGTAAACACCATTGATCCCTATGTAGTTTTCAATGAATATTATGATGCTATTGGCGGACTCAAAAAAGTAAAAGCGGAAAAAACTGTCTACCTCGAAGGCAGAATCACATTTGACGGTCTGGATGGCACATACAGACTATGGAGTGGAGAACATCTTCACTACAGAACTACAGAAGATTATGGCATTATCAACCAGACTTTTGGTGATAACGGACGGTTCAGTTGGATGGTAGATACAAACGGAAAGATCCAAATTCAGCGGGACGAAGAAACTCTGAAAAGGAGGAGGATTACAAAATTTCATGAAGCCTTTGAACATTTGAATCCGAACTCAGAAATATTCATCCTGACCTTTGAGGGTGTTCAGAAAGTGAAAGAGACCGAATGTTACGTTATCAGGACAACTAACAGTATTAATGATGATATATATCTGGATTATTTCAGCACCCTGGATTTTTATCAGATTAAATCCATAGTCAAACAACCTGATATACAAATACACACCCTCTTATCAGATTACCGAGATGTCAACGGAGTCAAACACTCATTTCATGAAGAATCCGAAATCCTGCCGAGAGACAAAAAAGAGATTATTCAGTTGAATAAATATGAAGTGAACATCGAAATCAATCCTGCTCTGTTTGAACCACCGGAGAAGGATGTCAGAGATTATCATTTTATTGAAAATGAATGCTCAGAAAATATTCCATTTCAGCTTATAGAAAATAATATTTTTCTCCCCGTAAATATGAACGGCAAAAAACGTCTCTGGCTCCTGGATAATGGTGCCAGCATGTCGGTAATTGACTATGACCATGCTTCAACAATCGGGCTAAAGCCGGAGGGAAGAATAAATGGAGTCGGAATAGAAAAAACTTTTGAACTGTCATTTGTCAAGCTCCCGCCTTACCGGATAGAAGGCCTTCAGTTAGACACACAGACAATTTTTGTTTTTCAGGGATTGTCAGAGAGGTTCCATGCGGAAGAAGCAGTCGGAATACTGGGTTATGACTTTTTATCCCGCTTTGTGACAAAGATAGATTACGCTGATCGACTGATCTCATTCTACAATCCGGAAACATTTATTTACAACGGTAATGGATGCGTGCTCGACGCACCGTTAAAAGAAAAGACATTCAATCTTACGGGAACGGTTGACAGAAAGTATTCCGGGAAATGGCGGCTGGACCTGGGAGCATTTGACATCTCTTTTCATTTTCCATTTGCCAGCAACAATGGGCTTCTGGATCGTAAAGGTATAGACAGGATCAGCACAGGTCTGGGAGGAAGACACTTTGAGCGAACTTTACAATTTAAGACTATTCAACTCGGAGAGCTTACTGTCACAAATCCATTAATCAGCGTTCCACTTGAAAAAAGCAAAGGTTCAAACTCAAGCAGTGAGTCAATAGGGAATATCGGCAACTCGCTTTTACGCAATTTTGTAATATATTTAGATTATGAACGTCAGCAGGTAATCATTGAGAAGGGGGAAAATTTCAACAAAAGCTTCCCTGTGGACAAGAGCGGTTTTCAAATCGGGTCTACAGATAACGGCCTCCTGGAAATTGTATTTATTTCCCCCGACACACCGGCAGCAAGGGCAGGTTTCCTGGAAGGAGATATTATTAAATCAATCAACAATATCGACGTCAAATACTTCCCGGAATTGATTACTCTGAAAAAATTGTTGCGGGAAAAACCCGGAACTGAATATACGTTCAGAGTACTGAGAAACGGACAGATAGAAGTAATCAAGTTAATGTTACAGGATCTATTCTGACAGAATTGCATTTCTCCGAATCGAACTGCTGCGGAGTATCATTCATCAAGTATGATGTGCCTCCCTCCTGCCAGAAGCACCTGCTAAACACCCGAAGGACTCAAGGCTTAAGCCTTGAGTTACAACCTCACGACACAAACAGAACTTCGACTTACTAAGCGTAACTCGGACCTTCACTATTATTATCAACTACACGTTGTTGCAATAATCTCATCCGCACATTGGTCTAAGAGTTTCTGGATAGCATGTCCCAGCGGATTCTTCTCGAATTTAGAGCCGGACAGACCAACACTTTTGTAAACAAAACCCGCACTGAAACTGCTCCCCACAATGGAACCTTCAATCCGTCTGGAGCTGACCACCGATCCTGTAGCTGCATCAATAATTCTCAAATGTAATGTGATACTCACAAAAGACTTTACTGAACTAAACGAGACCCACTGAACGCTTATTACACCTCCCAGACCAGACGTTTCTGCCGTAATATCTGTAATTGACCCTGAAATATAATATCGAACTTTGGGGGCTTTGAATATAGCAGGACCTTCTGCGGTGAGCAATCTCTTTGCTGCCTCTGTGGTATACATCTCAAACAGTTTTCTGGCAATATTTTTTTCTTTAATTTCAAAACGCCCTGTATTATAAAGCGTAGTTACTATTATATTGGCCAGACCTTCTCCAAAGCTGTAATAAATCTGGAGAAACGAATCCTTATCAAGAAGCCCTTTGGCACTTGATGATTTAGAAAGGCCGTCCTCAAAGCTAAGTACCGCTGTTGAAGTTTTAGCGCCATCATAAGGAGGCCATTCCCTGGGAATGTAAATATTTCCTTCCTTTTCGGCCTTCTTAAGCTTTTTCTTATGTTTCTTTCATAATATTTGTACTTATCATTCTCTTCGATTTCCTCCGAATCAGTACTGGCAAAGAGTTTATTGAAAATATCATTTTACTCAGATCCCAAATATTTCAACGCTTCACCAGCTCCTTCATGGCCCTGCTCTGCCGCCTCACTATACCACTTTACCGCTTCATCTTGATCCTGTTTCACGCCCGAACCATTTTCATACATAAAACCCAGATTGTTTTGAGCATCCATATCCCCCTGCTCTGCCGCCTTGTGAAACCAGTGAATGGCCTGATTAATATCCTGCTTAGCTCCATGGCCATGATAATACATACTCGCCAGATTGTTTTGAGCACGCGCATGTCCCTGTTCAGCAGCCTTCTGATACCATGTCACTGCCTCTTTGTAATCCTGTTCAACTCCAGATCCGGTTTCATACATATAACCAAAGCTGGTTTGCGCGTCCATGTTTCCCTGCGCCGCTGCTTTTCCAAGCCACTTCACTGCCTCTTTGTAGTCTCGTTTCACTCCATAGCCATAAAAATAGATACCGCCCAGATTGTTTTGAACACTTGCATCTCCCTGTTCAGCAGCTTTTATAAACCAGCGAACCGCCTCCTCATAATCTTTCAGGTTCTTGTAATATTCAGCTTTCTCCAGGTAATTTACCTCTTCCTGAGGTACTGCTGTTGTTGTACATGAAGATGCAAAAACTACGAGGAAAAACAACAAGACAAGTACCATACAACAGTTTAATTTAAACATATCCATTACCCCTTAAATAAGTTATTAAAGCATGTATCCGGGTAATACAAAAAGCAAAAAGGCAAAAACACTGGACGCAGATACAGACGGATAAAAATAATCTCTCGTACCAACCAGACAACATGCCTGGCAAGTAGACATTGAAATGAATACAAATGAAGGATTAAGAGGTGTAACAATATATGTTTTCTCATAGTATGACTGGATGGTGATTAATCAGAATAGTATGAAAGCGGTTATGAAGCGTGAATTATAAACTTACGGATTTATTAAGCAAGTTTATTCTATTTCAGGGTTACCTCCAGACTTAATGTAACTCGAACCTGCCTACCAAGTGACCGGCCCTGTTCTATGTGCCAAAAACTCTTCCGTTACGGTAATTGATTTACCTGCACACAAGGAAGAAAACATACTTACACAGGACACATCAACCACAGTGAACAGATAGTAGTACTTAGGGATACTGATATCTTATATAACTTATTTGTTTTTCTAATGGTCTATACTTCCTTGCTATTACAACGCGATCTTGTGCATTAGAACACAGACGGTTAACGCCTATGGTCGCCTATATAAGGGTTATGCCTTCTTTTATACTTTGGTGGTTTTGAATGTCTCCCCGGCTTAACTACATGACTTCTGATATCATCTACTCTTTTCATTGCATGCCTGCGTATTCTGTTGTCTTCCGTACTATAAGGATTATCCCGCCAGAAACCGTCTATTAATCGTTTCCAGTTTCTTGCTTTTTCACGCATGCCCAGGTGAAAATCTTTATCCTTTCTAAGCGCTTCGTTGTAAGCAGATATCATATTACTCTGCCATTGTGACCATTTTGATTCTTCTTCCACCAACCTTTGTTCCTCGCAAATATTCACCTGTCTCAACTTTAATGACATTTATAATTTGTATTGATTAAAAGGCAGGAAGATTTAAAAAAACTTTACTACGGAATGAGGCAAATGCTTGAAATAATATAAACACGTTACTATTCTGAGAACAATTACACTAAAAATTGGCTGACACAAACTTACAATTATGATGGAGTATTGGACAATATGGGAGGGTTTTTGATTGCCAATCAAAATGCAATTTAATCGCAAATCTTACAGCTGAAATCCAGCACCTCGTCAACAACAGATAGTTTTGAATCGTTCTATCAAGAGACCACAACCAAGACAAAAGATCACGTGCGATGCTTACAGGCAACCTTAATAATTGTTCCACTCCTGTCCCTCGCAAATATTCATAAGTGTCGATTTCATTAACATTTCTAACGGAACTTGTTAAGTAGAGTCAATTATAAAAAAGACAATAACCTTTATTAAAACAATCCTATCAAAATTCAATTTAGTAGCTAATCTTACTGCTAAAAATCTCGCATTGCATCAACAACTCGTAGTATTGAACCGTTCTATAAAAAGACCACAATTCAGGACTAAAGATCGCTTGTTTTGGATTACTCTTTATCTATTTTGGAATAATTGCCAGGATTCATTGATTGCTTTAAAACCGGAAACGGTTGTTGGGTAGCATAGAAATAATTTCAAGTTGCATTGGGAGTGAATGTTCAGAACTAAAAGTCTGACTGCGTATTGACTACATGAGGTAAGAAAGGCTCCATTAATCCTATTATTTTTTGTTACAAATTCATGTGTGGCTACATACTAGGATTTGTGTAGGGTTTAGTGACCCCTTGTCTATCGGACAAGTGGTCATCATTGTCGTAAGTCCTTATATATATGGGCGATACTGGACTCGAACCAGTGACCCCTTGCTTGTCGAGTAAGGACAGGACAATTTATTCAATATTATAAGTGCTTTAATCAGTGTCTGTTATGACTCTATCACTTATTACACATAAAGTTACAACAAAATTATAATTCTGGTAGTTACCGTTACTTACTGTTATTTACCATTACTTTGACTGCGTATTAACTTCGCTAACTCATATGCTAGCATTCTACCGTAAATCTACAATCATGAAAATCCAATCCTGCAAGCACGAATCTCTAACCAAACAATTCATTTATATGTTTTACCAACTCAGGAAGTTTAAAAGGTTTCCTGAGAATGAAGTCTACTTTGAAATCTTCATCAGCAACAAGCTTGAGTTCTTCGTTCCAGCCGGTCATTAAGCATGTCTTTGGTCTTTTGCCTAACTTATTACAAGCCTTAATTACTTCATATCCATTTACATGTGTCATCGACAAATCAGTTAGTACAAGATCAAACGCTTCCTCCTCTATCAGCTTTAGGGCATCAGCACCATTATCAACTGTCTTGACGCTATGGCCATTTCTGGATAAAAATTCATTTAGTATGTCTTGTATAGCATCCTCATCATCTATCACCAGAATACTTAGACTCTTTTCAATTGCTTCCAGTTTAGTGTCTGTCATGACGCTATCACTTATCATTTAAAGAGTTATAATATAGTTCCAGTTCTGGTAATTCCACTGGGGCCCAGTTGATTACGCTGGAGTTGACTACGTTTTGGCTACGGTCTTATTGATTTAGAGTGAATCTCATTGTGGGTGGGTCTACAATTGCAATTTGACATTACCAGCACACACACGCAAAAGGATATCTGATCCGGCTCTGATAGCAAGAAAGCAGGAGCCAAACTACGAAGCTTGTAGCAAACAGGTTCTAACCTCGTTCAGGAAGCTCCACCATATCATAAAAAGACTTACTACATTTCAGGCTTGCATAAAAACTTCATTTTCTGTCATTGTAGTCACGTATTCGAAATTTCTACATCTTATGGATTCTTTTACACCAAAGACACCAAATTAGAATTCAACCCTTTATACTGGCTGACGTTGTGACCTTATTATGAACTTGCTATTTATTGTATATAAGATTAGCATGAAGCATCCGACTCTTGTTATTTCGTTTATACAGTTTTATATTATTTTTTGCTATATTTCATAAAATTGTGATGGGTTTAGTCTATGATCTTACAAGATATAACAGGTTCAGCTCACTCACACTCTCTCTCACATATTCAACAGTTTTCTATTAATCATTTTTGAGTTGGAATATATATTTCTACTGTCACTGTCAGAGAAGTAGCAGTGCTAATATTTAAAGTGAATTGGACAGCTCTTAAATATGAAAAGTAATAGCCGGGGTGGAAATCAACAGGGACCGTGGGTCTGTTGGTAGAATTATTTTGCTGATTTACTTGAATCTCCTATGGGGAGATACAGGAGTTTTATCTGGGGCGCAGAGATATCTCCATTCTTTGTAATGTGACAAATCTGTCAAATTCCTTAATTGATTACATTAAAATAGAGAGATAAATATTTGAATTTTACTATCAAGGCGAAG
>Ga0233429_1004419_pt1 | contig 12442 bp, 11 predicted proteins | sample SI_118_April2016_3_FD_179879 | JGI IMG/M metagenome (GOLD analysis project Ga0233429, IMG submission 179879) | Seawater microbial communities from Saanich Inlet, British Columbia, Canada - SI_118_April2016_135_MG | ecosystem: Environmental > Aquatic > Marine > Inlet | place: Canada: British... | reverse complement strand
CGCCGCACTTATGCCAACCGACGGAAATGACGACCATTGAGACGTCTTTCGGGCGTTTTCGGGTAGGAGCGTGGGCAAAGAACTTGGGCGTGATACGGGGTATCGTTAATGGGGCCGTACCTTCCATCCACAAAAGGTTGGAAGGTTACAGGTGGCAGAGTTTAAATCCGCCAGCAGCGGGGTATCCGCCGCTTCAGTGGTCTAGTGTGTCACCGCCGCATACAGCCAGCGTGACGGGTGGGAATTTTTCGTATTTCCTGAGTTCCCTTTGGTTGTTGTTGTTATTCTGGAAGGGTGAATTCTCCATTAGTTCTAGTTTTGCCCCAATTGATGGGCATGACGAAAAGGTATTTCGGCGCCAATATAGGCTGGCACAAACAGTGCCATCTCGGTGCCGACATTTTCAAAGTCTTCATCTGGAAATGGGTATAGCCCATCCAGCATTTGATGGTGCCTAAGGGATGCTCTACGGTTTCACGCCGTTGCCGCATTCTCTCAGGGTGCTCGTCGAGCCGTCTCTGGACCTCATCGAAAACATCTTCGTGTTCCCAGCGGGTGACCCGGCTCCGACAATCCAATGCGCTCTGGGCACCTACATCATATAAGAAACGAAGTTTTCGAACGTAAGTTTCAGCTTCCACATATTCATCAGAACAATGGCATGTTGAAGCGAATGGGCAGAGAGAACATTATCGACATATCATCAGCGGCGTCCGTCAAGCCAATTGCCAAAGCACCGTTCAACAAGACACCTGGTGCCATTAAAGTTGAGCTGCCAATGACAAAGCTGCCGATTACCTGATCGCTGCCATCAATATCGCTCCCGAACAGTTCTGTTTCGCCTTGGTAGGTTCCAGAGAGGGAGAGACGCAGGGAGGTCTCGGGGCTCAAGGCAATGGCACCGCCAAGATTAGTGGCGATCACCGGCCCCGGCGTAATTCGGTTTTTTTCCAAGCTATGCTGATAGGACAGACCACCTATAAAAACCACCGGATCCTGTCTCTTAATTGCCGTCAGGGATGCTTGCAGTTCGTGAAAACCGCCGCCCAAGGAAACGCCATTGTCGCGGTTTTCACCGGAAGCCGTATTCCAGGTAATACGCCCGACCAGATCAGGTCGCCACAATCCCTCACGAAGTACGGTCTTCGCGAGCCCAATGCGTAAATCCCCTAGACCGCCGCCCGAATTGCTCGTTGAGGTAATCGGCGCAAAGCCAACATTTGTCACGGTCTCGACCTCTGCCCGCCGGTAGGGCAAACCGAGTTCCAATTGTGAGTCCCACGGCAATCCCAAACGAAGGTCCAGATCGGCCGAAAAACGATTGGCATTGATTTCCGTCTCGCCTGCGATGATCACGCCGCCAGACGTGACAAAACGCGATGTGGCATCCTCCTGCCGGGTAAAGGTTAAGCTGGGCTCGACCTCTACAACACCAGTGGGCAGCAATAAGGCCCCCTCCCGTGATAGCGAACGTTCAAGCGCCCGCTCGGCCATCTGTTCAGTGACTATGACCGATCCAGGCGCCGAGGCGCTTTGGTTCACGGTAACCGATTTGCTTTCTCCGGCGCTGTCCCGCACCGCGCGCGGCACACCGATTTGCTTTTCAAGCGTCTCAACGCGCCGCAATAATTCGAGCATGACCTTGTCCCGTTCAGCTAGCTGGCGCTGCAATACCTCCACGCGCGCATCCTCGGCCCAGCTGGGCGCCGCTGTTAGCATCAATGCCGAGCCGGCCAGAGCGATCCTCAAACAACTCCACCGCACACTTGAAATCCCTCGAAGTCCCATCATTGTTACCTGAACACAGCAAAATCCACTGCCCGCGCCGACAATTGGCCAGGGGGCATCAATTTTCCTGATTTTTTCACCACAAAGCCGACCCGTGCCAAATCTTTGTACTTGATCCAGCCAGACATGAATTTGGTGATCGACACAGTGATATTGCCGAATGCTGGATCTGCCAGCAGCACCTCATGGGCCGTGGCACCACGAAAGACTACAAAATGGGGATAGCCTTGCAGTATCACCGGCACGATGATTGGGGCGCGTTCCAGTAGGTCGGGCAAGTCCAATTGCCCCAGTCCGACGCCGTCATATCCTACGCTATCGACATAACGCTTTAGATCGAGCAGGGAAAATCCCTGCCGGACCCGGACCAGGTTTGGGTTTGCGATGTATTCCGCCCGATTGATCAGGCCGAGCGCGACTGAACGTTCGGTGACCGGTATATCGTACTGATAGCGCAAGATGGTCGCCAAAGCGGCCGCGGCACAGCTCAATTCCCATTGCTGCAAAACCACGTTGTGATGCCGCGTCTCTTGCAGGGACCGGACCGCCGGGGCCGCCAGCGCGGCAATTCCGCCGGACGGGCCGGCAACCGGTGACAGCCATAGCGAAAGAGCGAAAATGCCCAAGGCTAAAATTTTGCCCATTAGGAATCCTATATTGGAGTGTCGGATACATCGCGGGCACGCCATCCCGGTCCACCGGGAAGCGACGTGCCCGCAACGATTGTTCATACAGCTCTATTATTATCCGGCGGTACTCCAGATAGCCGTGTAACCGGCATCACCCGGCGAGGCGAATGTCCCGCCGGGACTGCCTGTACCTTCGCCGTTGGTCGCGCCAACGGGAACGCGCACCGCTGGGCCTAGGACTGAGTAGGCGCCATTAATTTGAATGCCATTCTTGGCGTTCAGAACCGCGTCGGTGCTAATCACCGGGCAGACAAAACCGGTTGGCGATGGCGCTCCGCCCGCCGCTACCGAATCCATTTGCTCGGCGTTCAATGTCACCGGTCCCGCATGGGCGTTTGCAGCAAACAGAATAGTCGCGGCAGCGGCAAAAACGACTTTCGTCATTGTCTTCGTCATTCTCGTTACCTCTAAGTTGGTTTGCCAGACGCCTCCTCATGGAGAGCGCCTGACAACCACTAAACAAGGTCGAGATCACGTTCGAATAACGTAAACATAACGATTTGATAACGGGATCACTTTGCTAACGGGCCCGGATGGCGTGCCACATTGATTCATAGCAGGCGGCCACACAGCAGCTTTGGATCAGAAGGCGAAGTCCAAGGAAACTGCGGGCTTCAGCGGAACTGTAATGGAAGCTGCATGTCCTTGGTTTATGGATTCAGGCTTCCGCCCATGTCTATTTCATCGAAAACAGTTTTAATGCACTTGACCTTCCACTTGGGGGAAGGACTATATCGACCTCATGGAATGGGGATTTAAGTGAATTACGTGCGGCGAATTTTTTTGGCGATGCCCTTTTTGTGGGGTCTCGTGCTGGCTCTATCGCCTATGTACGAGATGGATGCGAATTTTGATGGCATCTTTCTACATACGATATCGGGAATTTCGATACTACAAATCCCCGTCGATCTAGACAGCGCTTCAGAACACGAACACCAGAATGAACACCGGCACGAACATGCGAATTATGACGATTGCCATAACGAAGCTGGCCATTGTGCTCCAGGCGTGCCGGTGATCAACGTGGATAGCCGTGGTGCTGTTGCGGTTTCATCGGCGCAGACAAGGCAAATGTACGATGACGCTCTGCCGGCCGGTTTGCAGCCGCTTCCTCTATTGCCGCCTCCAGAACAAGTTTGATATTGGGCCGTGCCGCGTGACGCCAGGCGTTTCAGCATGACGAATTTAGTAGGCGGACGAGCATCGTACGTCTAGTCGCGGCCCGGCCAGTCCAAATTCTTCAATTTTAGAAATTCTGATCAGGCTGTATTTTCAGATATTGATCGGTGGTTCCGGCGGCATGAGTAGTGCCGCATACAGGAGAGACCAAATGCATTCGAACACATTCAAGACAACAGCGCTGGCGGCGCTGGCCGCGTTATTCGCCTTTACCGTTGCCGCGCATGGCGCTATCGCCGCCGGTTCGCACTCTGGCGGTCACGATAATGACAAAGGCCATGGCCATTCAATGGCGATTGGCGAGCCGGGTGATCCCGCCAAGGCCGACCGTACCATCGCCATCACCATGAGCGATAATTTCTTCGAGCCCGAAGAGATCAAAATCAAGGAAGGCGAGACCATTCGCTTTGTCGTCAGCAACAAAGGCGAGTTCCTGCATGAATTCAACATCGGCACGGCAGCCATGCATGCGGCGCATCAAAAGGAAATGGCCGAGATGATGGAACACGGCATGATCACGGCCACCGGCATTGACCATAAGATGATGAAAATGGATCACGGCGGCGGCAAGATGATGATGGAGCACAATGACCCCAACAGTGTGCTGTTGGAGCCGGGCAAGCAGGCCGAAGTGATCTGGCGTTTCACCAAAGAAGCCGAGCTGGAATTCGCCTGTAACGTGCCGGGTCATTATGAATCCGGGATGATGGGCCCCATTCACATGCAGCACGGCCACTAGAGCAAATTCCAATTAATCGGAGTCGCCCAAGACGTATTTGGCGCGACCTAAGTGATTGGTTCGATTGCTCTTCTCTTAAGAGTCTGAGCGCATTTTCTTCGAATGCGCTCTGGCCGCTGATTTCAACGCATCTGGAGTAAATTTACATGCGCATAGCAATTTGCGCGGCATTTCTGGCCGCCTGTATTCCGGCAACCACGATAGCCGGCACCTATAATCTGACAGTGGACAAAGTCACCATCGACACCGGTGCCTTTCAAAAAGAAGGCGTTGGCTACAACGGCGCTTCGCCGGGCCCCGTTCTTCGTTTTACGGAGGGGGAAGATGTCACCATCAATGTCACCAACAACCTTGACGTGGCGACGTCGGTTCATTGGCACGGCTTGATCTTGCCGTATCAACAGGACGGCGTGCCGACCATCAGCTACGACGGCATCAAGCCCGGCGATACCTTCACCTATCAATTCCCCATTCGCCAGTCCGGGACCTATTGGTTTCACAGCCATTCGGGATTTCAAGAACCCGACGGCGCCTATGGCGCCATCGTCATCAAGCCCAAAAAACGGGAGCCGTTTCGCTACAACCGCGAATATGTGGTGCAGCTGACCGACAGTCATCCACATGCCGGCGCCCGCATTATGCGCAACCTCAAGACCATGGCGGATTACTACAACCGCCAGCAACAAACCCTTGGCGACTTCTTTGACGATGCCGCCAAGAAAGGTTTCGGCGCCACGGTGGACGACCGCATGGCATGGGGCAACATGCGCATGATGCCGGCTGATATCGAGGATCTGCAGGGCTTCACGCCGTTGATCAACGGCAAGGGACCGGCACAGAATTGGACCGGTGTTTTCAAACCGGGCGAGCGCATTCGCCTGCGCTTTATTAATTCATCGGCCATGACCTATTTCGATATCCGCATTCCGGGCCTGAAGATGCTGGTGGTCAACGCGGACGGCAACAATGTGCAGCCTGTTAAGGTAGACGAATTCCGCATTGCGGTGGCGGAAACCTATGACGTGATCGTCCGCCCAAAGACAGCCAAGGCCTTTACCATATTCGCCGCCTCCATGGGGCGTTCGGCGTTTGGCCGGGGCACCCTGGCACCGCGCCAGGATGTCGCCGGCGATACGCCTGCCCTGGGAACCAGACCATTGCTGACCATGGCGGATATGGGCATGGCCCATGAAGGTATGGATCATGGCGCGATGGCCGGCATGGACCATGGCGGTATGAAAAAAATGGATCACTCAAAGATGGACGAACCGAAGATGGACCATTCGAAGATGCCAAAGATGGACCATTCCAAAATGAAAGGCATGGACCACTCGAAAATGTCCGGCATGAAGATGGCCAAGCCGGATCCGTTCTATGCCCCCGGCAGCGGTCTGGCACCGAAGGCGGCCAATGGTGGCAAATTCCTATCCTACAAGGATCTCAAGGCACAAAAGCCCCGCTACAAGCACCGCCAGGCAACGCGGGAGATTGAACTGCGTCTGACCGGCAATATGGAGCGCTACATCTGGTCGATAAACGGCAAGAAGTATCAGGATGATGAGGAAATCCGCCTGCGCTATGGCGAGCGGGTCCGCTTCAAGTTCGTCAACGAGACCATGATGAGCCATCCCATGCATCTGCATGGCATGTGGACCATCCTGGACACGGGCGCAGGCAAATGGAACCCCATCAAGCATACGATCAGCGTTGCCCCCGGTACCACTGTCTATACGGAGACGGAGGTTGATGCACCGGGCCAGTGGGCCTTTCACTGTCATCTTTCCTACCACGCCGCCTCTGGCATGTTCCGCCGGATCGTTGTCGAAGGCGGGCCCAAAACCGCCGACGCCGGCGGCCACGCAATATCACAGTCAATGGCGCAGTAAGGAGTAACAATCATGAAAAAGCGATTTATTGCGTTTGCCTCGATAGCTGTGCTCGCGTCCCTGAGTTTGGCCAATCAGGCCTGGGCCCAGGAAAAAGCCGCAACGCTGTATGGCGCGCAGTTGGAGGAGTTTGAATATCGTTCGGGCGATGAAGACGAAGATCTTCTGGCCTGGAATGGTGATGCCTTTGTCGGCACCGATGAGCTGAAATTGCGCTGGCTGGGTGAGGGCGAATACGACCTTGATAAGGCTGATTTTGAGACCTTGGAGAACCGCCTGGTTCTGCAAATCCCCGTATCGTCGTTCTTTGACGTAAAAGGCGGCGTCCGTTTGGATGCACCGAAAGGCGCTGACCGTTGGTACGGTGTTCTCGGTCTAACGGGTTTGGCGCCGCAATGGTTTGAGATCGATGCCGATCTGTTCATCAGCGAGACCGGCGACGCATCGGCAAGACTTGATGTGGAGTACGAACTGTTGCTGACAAACTATTGGATCCTGACCCCGTCTGTGGACATCAACGTCGCTTTCTCGGATGACCGGGAAATCGGCATAGGTTCCGGCATCAGCGATATCGAAGCCGGCATGCGTCTCAGCTATGACTTGGTTGATCGATCTTTTTCGCCCTATCTAGGTTTTGTTTATGAACGAAAGTTCGGACAAACCAAGGATTTTGCGAAAGCAGAGGGTGAAGACATCGAAGGCTGGCGCCTCGTTATCGGCACGAAGCTAATGTTCTAGCCTATCAACGAAAATGGGCGAGGCAGCAACAATGCTTGCTGCCTCGTTTCATCCAAAATCACCTCAGCGATCGAAGAAGAAAATCGATAATCGGCAAAGGTAAAAGAGTAGGTGGATGATGATATATGATAAGGGGGCTACGGCCCTGTTTGGTCTGGCATTGTTGTTGGCATTTAGCGGCAACGAGGCTCGCGCAGATACTTTGCGCCCAAATGACTCGATTGCCACGGCACTAGGCGGGCAGCTTTACACCAAACATTGCGCAGAATGCCATGGTGCCAAGCTTGAGGGCCAACCAAACTGGCAAGAGCGCCAATCCAATGGCCGCTTGCCGGCGCCACCTCACGATGCATCCGGTCATACTTGGCATCACGCCGATGGCTTGCTCATCGCCTTAACGAAGGAGGGGCCCGCAACTATGGCAGGGGGTGGCTATGAAAGCGATATGGCGGGCTACAAGGATATCCTGTCAGACGACGAGATAATCGCGGTCCTGTCCTACATCAAAAGCAAATGGCCGGCTGAAATCCGTCAATCGCACGACCGCATGAACGCCCGCCGTCAATAACAGTGTTTTCCCCACTGCGGTCAGTGTCGATGCATCGTTGGCAAAATATCGCCTGCGACCAAATGCAACATGTGATCGTCAATCCATGCCTTGACCTTCCAGCCGCTGGAAGCTCCATGTTAAACATGGAAGCCGCTTTTGCTCTGGGCGGCGGTGCAATGGGTAGGGAGTGCAAGATGACCGAAGCGGCAGTAAACCAAGGCGATCACGCGATTGATCCGGTCTGTGGCATGCACGTGTCATTGCCAACTGAAAAGCCCTCCTTCGAACATGACGGCGAGGTCTACTATTTCTGCTGCGCCGGCTGTGCGGCAAAGTTCGAGGCGATGCCGGATGTATATCTGGGCAAGGCTGCGATTGATCCGGTTTGCGGCATGACGGTGACATTGCCAACGGAAAAGCCTTCCTTTGAGCATGACGGAAACGTCTTCTATTTCTGTTGTGCTGGTTGTGCCGGAAAGTTCGAAGCGGACCCCAACGGCTATCTGGACGGCACGGCTAAGTCCGCCATGACAGCAAACACGTCCAGCGGCAGCTCTGGCAAGGGCGGCTATATCTGCCCCATGTGCCCGGAAGTCTGGAGCGCCACGCCGGCAAGCTGTCCAGACTGCGGCATGGCGCTTGAAGCCGACATGGTGATTGGCGCCACACAAACCAAATACACCTGCCCCATGCATCCGGAAATCGTCAAGGATGAACCTGGCGATTGCCCGATCTGCGGCATGGCGTTGGAGGCGGTCACGGTCGCGGTCGAGGCCGAACCAAATGCCGAACTGATTGATATGACCCGGCGTTTCTGGATCGGCGGCGCACTGGCGTTACCTGTCCTAATTCTGGCCATGGGCGAAATGATACCGGGACTGAGCAACATTGTCGGCGGGCCATGGAACCCCTGGGTCCAGCTTGCCTTGAGCAGCCCGGTCGTGCTGTGGGCCGGCTGGCCGTTTTTCGAGCGGGGTTGGAAATCCCTGCTGACCATGAAACTGAACATGTTCACCCTGATCGCCATCGGCACCGGGGCCGCATACAGCTACAGCGTTGTCGCCATATTGCTGCCCGGCGCCTTCCCGGAAGGCTTTCGCGGCGCCGATGGACGCGTGGCGATTTATCTGGAAGCAGCGGCGGTCATCATCACCCTGGTGCTGTTGGGGCAGGTCATGGAACTGCGCGCCCGGGAACGCACCTCGGGCGCCTTGCGGGCGCTGTTGGATCTGGCGCCAAAGACGGCCCGGCGTCTGACCGAGGATGGCGGCGAGGAAGAAATCGACTTGGCCGCCGTACATATCGGTGACCGCTTGCGGGTTCGCCCCGGCGAAGGCATTGCAGTGGATGGCGAGATCCTGGACGGTCATAGCGCGGTCGATGAATCCATGATTACCGGTGAGCCCTTGCCGGTGGAAAAATTGGCTGGCGATACGGTGATCGGCGGTACGCTGAACGGCACCGGCGCTCTGGTCATGCGCGCCGACAAGGTGGGCTCCGAAACCATGTTGGCCCGCATCGTTCAGATGGTCGCCGAGGCCCAGCGCAGCCGTGCGCCCATCCAACGCATCGCGGACACCGTCGCGGGGTATTTCGTGCCGGTTGTGGTCGCCTGTGCGGTTGCCGCCTTCGCCGCCTGGGCGCTTTGGGGGCCTTCACCAGCCCTGGCGTATGGTCTGCTGGCCGCTGTATCCGTACTCATTATCGCCTGTCCCTGTGCCCTGGGCCTGGCGACGCCCATGTCGATCATGGTCGGCACCGGACGTGGGGCCCAGGCCGGGGTCCTGATCAAGAGCGCGGAAGCCCTGGAGCGTTTCGAGAAAGTCGACACCCTGATTGTCGACAAGACGGGCACCTTGACCATGGGCAAACCGGCGTTGACCAAGGTTATCGCGACCCCTGGTTTCGAAGAGAACGAGGTCCTGGCCTTGGTCGCCAGCCTGGAGCGGGCCAGCGAACACCCGCTGGCGGAGGCCGTGGTCGCGGGCGCGCGGGCACGGGATCTTGAACTGATCGAGCCGACAGGATTTCAGGCAACCATTGGCAAGGGTGTCACGGGGAATGTGGACGGCCGCGCGGTGGCGTTCGGCAACGCCGCCATGATGGCGGAACAAGGCGCCGATATTTCCGCCCTGCCGGCGGACGAATTGCGCCGCCAGGGCGCCACGGCAATGTTCGCCGCTGTTGATGGTACCATTGCCGGTCTGATCGCCGTGGCAGATCCCATCAAGGACACCACGCCCGATGCCATAAAGGCTTTGCATACGGAGGGGCTGCGGATCGTGATGTTGACCGGCGACAACCGGACCACTGCGGAGGCGGTGGCGCAAGAGCTCAATATCGACGAGATCGTCGCCGATGTCCTGCCGGACGAAAAAAGCGCGGCGGTGCGCCGGTTGCAAGATCAGGGCCACGTCGTCGCCATGGCCGGCGATGGTGTCAATGACGCTCCCGCCCTGGCCCAGGCCGACATTGGCATTGCCATGGGAACAGGCACCGATGTCGCCATCGAAAGTGCCGGGGTGACCCTGGTCAAAGGCGATCTTAACGGCATTGTGCGCGCCCGGCGGATCAGCCGGGCGACCATGGGGAACATCCGGCAGAATCTATTTTTTGCCTTTTTCTATAACGCCCTTGGCGTGCCATTGGCGGCAGGCGTTCTGTATCCATTCTTTGGCTTGCTGTTGAGCCCGATGATCGCGGCGGCGGCAATGAGCCTGAGTTCCGTATCAGTTATCAGCAATGCGCTGCGATTGCGCAACACTAAGATCTAGGCGGATAGAACATGACCCTGCTGGCAGAAGATTGGCTAAATAAGGCAGAGAATAGAAGCCTCAAGCCCGTTTATGTAGCGACGCTGCTGATATTGCTTTTGGAAGCTTCATATTTTGTGGTCTGGGGTCTGCTTCTATATCCAGATGGAAGCCTTTTTGGCAAATTGGTATGGGTCTTGACGTGTAGCATTGGGATGGGCGCGGTAATCGGCGTGGCCACTCAAATTTTGGTTTCTAAAAGTGCCGGTGCCCGTACCGGCATCATGATCGCAGCCACCGTCATGGCTGTCGTGGGCATATTTTGCACGCTCGTATGCAGCAGGATTGACGTTCACTTCAACTATTTTGGGGGCGCGGATAACGCAAGACTTTTCGTATTGAGTGGCATTGTCCCAGCCATATTTGGCGGCTTGATCTATGGTCGGCTCTTATATGGCCGGCCAAGGTTGAAGCCAGTTGCCTAGATTACCAAAGGTCCAATAGACGATAGGAGACCAAATCATGAATATCGGAGATGCGGCAAAAGCCACCGGATTATCGCCGAAAACCATTCGTTATTATGAAAGCATCGATCTTGTCATCGGTGATCGATTGACCAACGGCTATCGCGATTACGCCGATGCGCATATTCATAAACTTCGTTTCGTGCAACGAGCGCGCAGCCTGGGTTTTTCGATTGATGATTGCCGGACACTTCTGTCGCTTTATGAAGATCAAAACAGGGCCAGTGCGGAAGTGAAGAACGTCGCACGGAAACATCTTGAAGAGATCGAGGCAAAGATTGCGGAGTTGCAAGATCTGCAAGAAACGCTGTCGCATCTTGTGGAGCATTGCGCAGGCGATGAACGTCCTGATTGCCCGATCATGGATGGTCTGTCGGGTACACTTATAGAAGGCCCAAAAAACGTACCAAAAATCCACTGATATTCTGACTGGGCGCCTGTGCAGACCCAGGGAAGAGCATTTTGATCAAAGTATCAGGCTTTGCAACCAAGTAAGGTTCGTCAGCATCCAGGTCCCGGCAACGCCCAGATACCCGATTGCCATTGCCAGGCCGACAAATAGAAGAACTACGCCGGAGCCAACTTGTAGCTGACGGCCAAAACGTCCCACGGATTTCAGCCGGCGCAGGAACGTGCCGGTGAAAATTGCGACAAGTAGAAATGGAATCCCTAATCCAAGAGCATAGACGAAGAGCAACGAGGCGCCCTCTATTGCGGTGCCACGGGCGGCGCTTAACGTAAGAACGCTGCCAAGAATTGGACCAATGCACGGCGTCCAGCCAAATGCGAAGGCCGCGCCCAGCAATACGGCGCCCGGTGCCTTCCAACGTCTCTTGGCGGCGGTAAACCGTATGTCCCGATTCAAGGCCGGCAGGCGCAGCAGGCCGGTGAGATGGATACCGAACAGGATAATGATCCCGCCCGCAACAACGTCGGAGACGGATCTGTAGGACAGAAATAGCTGGCCAAGTGCCGTAGCAGAGGCGCCGAGTATTACGAATACCAGCGTAAAACCAAGGACAAAGGCGCCGCTGTAGCCGACCGCGATCAGGCGGGTCTGAGTATTGTTGGCATCGCGCAGATCATCGAGGGAAACACCCGCCACGTACGAAACATACCCCGGCACTAGGGGCAGGACGCAAGGCGACAGAAAAGAGATGATCCCGGCTGCGAAGGCCCAAAGTGCGCTGACCCCGGCAATCTCAAACATCTATTTCGAAACTCCTTGGCGCAATCGGCGTACAAGCGGCAGGATTTCTTCCTGCAACGCTTTTTCATCAATTGGGCCGATATGTTTGTGGGCTATGCGGCCATCACTGCCAACGACGAATGTCTCTGGCACTCCGTAAACGCCCCAATCGATCGCAACCCGGCCTGAAATGTCCGCGCCGGTCCGCGTGTAGGGATCGCCAAGCCGGTCAAGCCAATCCGCCGCGTCCTGGGGTTGGTCTTTATAATTCAGTCCATGAATTGGCACCTGGCCCTCTTCCGCCAGGCGCATCAGCAAAGGATGCTCAGCCCGGCAGGCAACGCACCAGGAGGCAAACACGTTGACTGAGAACGGCGGTGACAAATTGGTCCACGGTAGCGGCGGGA
>Ga0233429_1004417_pt1 | contig 12447 bp, 11 predicted proteins | sample SI_118_April2016_3_FD_179879 | JGI IMG/M metagenome (GOLD analysis project Ga0233429, IMG submission 179879) | Seawater microbial communities from Saanich Inlet, British Columbia, Canada - SI_118_April2016_135_MG | ecosystem: Environmental > Aquatic > Marine > Inlet | place: Canada: British... | reverse complement strand
AACCCGGGCCACGGGGGTTAAGCCATAGTTTTCTTTTTCAAGGCCATCGGGCCAACCCTCTGCCTCGTCCTTGACCCGGACGCAATCGCCTTCGGTGTTATAGCACCAGCCATGAAAGCGGCAGACCAGGGTGCGCGCCCGCCCCCGTCGGCGCGGGGTCAGGACCGCACCGCGATGGGAACAGGCGTTGATGAAGGCGCCGATACCGCCATCGCTTTGGCGAATAACAAAGACCGGTTGGCGGCCCATAAAGGTGGCGTAATAGTCGCCATGGGCTTCGACCTGACTTTCGTGACACAGATAGACCCAACCCCGTTCGAATATCTGCTTCAATTCCCGCTCAAAAACATCCGGGTCCGTGTAGATCCGCCGATCAACGCGGAACAGGGCCGGGTCCGCGCTCTCCATAATCAGTTGTCGTGTCGACATTGTTACACCCTAACTAGGCTTTACGGTAACTAGGCTTTACGGTTGTCGAACCGAATTCCACCATTGCTGGAACGCGGCCACATCATAGGGCAGGGTATCGCCAAGTTCACCGCTACGTTCCTGCCACAAGGGCAAGGCGAATTCCGGCACGGCGATCAACAAGGGGATTTCCTCGGCTATGGCCGCAAAAATCTCATCGCTTAAGCCCTGGCCTTTCTGTTCCTGTTCGCCGAATTTTTCCAAAACGATCAGGTCGGCTTTCTCCCGAATAGCCCGGCGGAGCGCTTCCGTAGACTCGGCCAAGGCATTTGTGTTGAGGGAACAGGTCTTGTTTTCCAGATTTTCCTTGGTCGGCCGGTTGATGGCAATGCGCCGTCCCGTATCCAACTCCACCATATCGATGCCGGTCATCGTACCATCATCATCGCGCAGAACCTCCTGCACCAATCCAGCCACGCGCACCCCCTGACCCCGCAGTTCAGCAGCGAAATCAGACAACGCATCACGCGCCTGCAAATCGCGGGCATAGACGGCAGCGGCAAAAGTCGTCTCGGTCATTTTGGCTCATCCGATAATAGCATTCATTGACACCTGCAAATCTACGGGAGTTCACTGATTGCATCAATACCAGGAACTAGAACGTCTTCGGAACATTCTAAACCAAGTCCGTCTTTACCTCAGAGTTGAATGCTTTTCAGCGAGGCGGCTCTATCAATATTGTTCGGGATCGTCGCACCTCCTGCGCCAAGGTTATGTACAAGGATGGAAATCTGGTCGATTTGTCTGTGGTTGCGCATAGGGACGCTGTCGGTAGAATGAGCCAAACCAATCGATACCATCCAACCAACGCACGATCCGGAGCATACCATGATCGAAATTGACCCCACGCGCCGCGATCTGGTTGCCGCATTCTGGGAAAACCCAAAAGGCCCCCACAGCCCTGAGCTGCAACAGCTGGTCAACAAGTTGCGCTTCGAACCCAGTATGAGAGACAAATATGTGGTGGTTTGCACAAAGCCCTACGAAGAATGGACCCTGGCACAGCTTCCCGGACAGCGCGGCAAGCCGATCCGCATGCACACGGATCAGGTGTTCAGCAACTTAAACGACGCTGAACGGGCGATTTTCAAGCTGCGGTGGGAAGCACATACCGGCCAGACGCTTGACTGACAGGCGAAATTGACAGGCCTGATAGAGGACATGACTTGAGAACATTATTTGGCTACAGCGATCAAATTAGCGCCCGCCCCGGCGACACGATTAACTTCAAGATCAGCAGTCTGAATGGGAAACCTTATCAGGCCGACATCGTGCGTTTAATATGCGGCGACGACAGCCCAGGCGGGCCCGGTTTCAAGGAAACCCCTGTACCAACGGCAATTGCCGGGGAATACGCGGGCCGCGAACAACCGATCTATGATGGATCATACGTCACAGTGCCGCACACGGGGGCCTTTGACAATATTTTCAGTTTCACACTGCAGGCCTTCATCTGGCCGACAACGCCTGACAAAGGCCGCCAAGCACTGCTTGGCATCTGGTGCGCCGACGACGAGAATGGCTTCGAATTATTCATCGACGATCATGGGTCGACGGCGCTTTGTCTTGGTGACGGCAGGGGCACTGTAGACATCTTACGCGCCGAAACCCCGATGATCGCGCGGGAGTGGTATTTTGTTGCCGCCGCGTTTGATGCCGACAGCGGGGAAATGCGGCTCTATCAGGAACCCCTGAACCCAGGACCCGGTATCGGCACCGAAATGGCCGTTCAACGCAGCGCATCTGTTGCCCCCTCCCAACGGGGTGCGACAGTGTTTCTTATGGCGGCGCACAATGTGGATCTGGATGGCAGCGTGATCGGGGGCCACTACAACGGCAAGATCGACCGCCCGCGGCTGGCAAACAAATCCCTTTCACGGGCGGAGATGGAAGCTGCCAAATCCGCAACCATCCCAGACGCTCTACGATCCCATATGGTTGGCTGGTGGAATTTTTCCCGCGACATCAGTGGAACATGTGCCACGGATATATCCCCCAACAGGCTACATGGCGAAATTGTCAATCTACCAACCAGGGGGATGCGGGGTCACAACTGGACCGGCCGCGAACATAGTTGGCGGCATGCGCCGGAAGAATACGGTGCCATCCATTTTCATGACGACGATCTTTATGACGCCGGATGGCAGACCGACTTTAGCCTCACCATACCCGAAAGCATGGCCAGCGGTGTCTATTGCGCCCGCCTTCGGGGCGCTGGCGATGAAGAACGCATACCCTTTTTCGTCCGCCCCCCGGCCGGAAAAATCACCGCCGATGCGGTTTTGTTGATCTCCACAGCGACCTACATGGCCTACGCGAATATGCAATGGAGCATGAACACGATCTTTGCCGAGCCGAAGGGCGGTGGCATCACGGTGCTGGGGCGGGATGATGTCTTCCTGCAGGAAAATCCGGGTTATGGCCTGTCCCTCTATGACAAGCATTCGGACCAGACCGGCGTTTGTTATACCTCGCGCCTGCGCCCGATCTTCAACATGCGGCCCAAAACCGGCGTCTGGAGTTTCAACGCCGACACCCATGTCACCGATTGGCTTGAAAAGATCGGCCAAGGCTTCGACGTGGTCACCGATGAAGACATTCATCAAGAAGGCCTGGCCGCGATTGAGCCCTATCGCGTGGTCATCACTGGCGCGCACCCTGAATATTGGACGACGCCCATGTGGGACGCCATGGTCGCCTATCAGGGTCAAGGCGGGCGATTGATGTATCTGGGCGGTAATGGGTTTTACTGGCGCATCGCCTACCACGACGCCCTGCCCGGCGTTCTTGAGTTGCGACGGGCAGAGGGCGGCATGCGTTACCAAACGACCGAGCCAGGCGAATATCATCAAAGCTTCAATGGTGAACTGGGCGGTTTGTGGCGTCGTTTGGGGGCACCACCCAATACCCTTGTGGGGGCGGGCACGGTCGGAACCGGATTTGATTCCGCTTCCTACTATCGGCGCACGGAAGATAGCCATGATCCCCGCGCAACCTTCATCTTTGAAGGCGTCGGCGACGATGAAATGATCGGTGATTTCGGCTCCCTTCTTGGCGGTGCCGCAGGCGTTGAACTCGACGGTGCCAACCGCAAACTCGGCACGCCGCCCCATGCTCTCGTCGTTGCCCGTTCGGAGGGACATTCGCAGCTTTATTTTCTTTGCCCGGAAGAAACACCATTCCATCATCCGGTCATGAGCGGGGCAGAGAACCCACGCGTTCGTGCCGATCTGTTATTTTACGAAACGCCGGCAGGTGGCGGCGTCTTCACAACGGGATCGATTTCCTGGTGCGCATCCCTGGCACACGACGACTACGAGAATAATGTCGCGCGCATCACCGGCAATGTCTTGCAGCGCTTCCTGGATCCGGAACCGCTTTAAGCGCGCTGAAATCATGTAAAGTCGTATGAGCCCGCTAGATTTTTCGGACTATGTAAATGGAGGCGCGCACATGAAAAGGCAGGCATTCTGGGAAGACAGATATAAGGGCGAAGGTTACCTGTTTGGTACGGAGCCAAATGATTTCCTGCTCGAGGAGGCCGGACGTCTCACGCCTGGCCTTCGAACTTTGGCCGTAGCCGATGGCGAGGGGCGCAATGGCGTCTGGCTGGCGAAACAGGGATTGGATGTTTTGTCGGTCGATTTTTCCGAAAATGGCCTGGCCAAGGCTCGGGCCCTGGCCACGGACAGAGGCGTATCTATTGAGACTCTGCAGGTAGACCTAACAAGTTGGGTCTGGCCCACCGCATCGTTCGATCTGGTGGTGACGTTCTTTATCCATCCACCAGCCCAGGAACAGGGCCCGTTGCTTGAAAATATGTTCCGGGCGCTAAAACCCGGCGGGCAATTGATTTTCGAAGCTTACGCAAAAGCACAAGCTGAGAATGAATTCGGCGGCCCCGACGACCCGGACCGCCTCTTTTCCAGTGACATTCTACGTCAAGCGATCGAGGGGGCCGAGATCCTGCTGTTGGAGGAGAAAACCATCATCCGGCGCAGCGGCCGTTTTCCCGGCAAACCCGCAGCCGTCGTCCGCCTGATAGCCCGGCATCCTTGATGTCTGGGGCACCCTATTTGCCCTGAACCTTCGGCATCACGTCGGATGCGAACCATTGCAATTGTTCAAGCATGACCTCCAGGGGCGTACCCATGGAGGATTGGACATTGACCGCCTCCAGTCCCGGATATTTCTCCGCCCGCTCCTGCAGGAATTCAACGAAACCCTCGGGCGGGCCGCAATACCAAGCACCCCGTTCGCAGGAAAATTCCAGGCTGGCCAGGCCGCTGTCGTCATAGCCGCCGCGCCGGCCCAATGCGTTCAGCTGCTCATCCTCCATAGGGCCCATAAAGCCCAGGGGAGCAAACAACTTGGCATGTTCTTGATAGAACGGCGTCGCCTCGGCAATGGCCTGCTCCTTTGTCGGGGCAAGATGGAAGGAGATACCGAAACACAGATCCGTCCCCAGGGGCACATCGACACCGGCGCGCTGCTGGGCCTGTTGAAAGGCGATAACGGAATTATCGGCCATCAGGGCAGAGCCGCCGCCGATGACGCCTTTGATGCCATGCTTGATCATGAAATCCAAGCCGCGCTCCGTCGCACTCACTACCGGTTGCCAGCATTCCACCGGCAGGTTCAAGGGCCGTGGCACCAGGGTTAGCTCTTCCATCTCATAGCCACGGTAGGGCACCTTTGCAGGCAAGATGTAGTGTTTGCCTTCGTGGGAGAACGCCTCGTTGTGGAAGGCTTTCAAGATGATCTCCACCTGCTCTTCAAACAACTCCCGATTGGCCTCCTTATCCAGCATGGGGCCGCCAAGGCTTTCCACCTCGCGGGTGTGATAGCCACGCCCGACGCCGAAGATGACCCGCCCCTTGGTCATGTGATCGGCCATGGCGAAATCCTCCGCCAGGCGCAGGGGATGCCACATAGGCGCGATGTTAAAGCCGCAGCCGATACGCAGGTTTTTGGTTAAATGGGCCAGATGCACCCCCATCATCATCAGATTGGGAATGCACTCATATCCTTCGCGTTGGAAATGATGCTCCGCCAGCCACAGGGTGTCATAGCCCAAGCCGTCCATGCACTTCGCCATGGCCTCGGTCTTATCAAAAATCGTCGCCAAATGGGCATCGGAATAGCGCCGCTCATTCGCCGGCGTTGCATCCGTTCCCATATCGCCAAGGTCCACATGGCCGGCGAATAAACTTGAAAATCGCTTAATCATGTTCTGTGCCTCCCTATTGCAATTGAATAGTAGCACCTTATCCGCGCTAGAAACAGATTGAGGGAAGCCGAACTTGTGGTTATCTTTTTCGTACTTGCGGCAATGGAGTTGCGACAATGGAGTTGGGATAATGGCGAATGATTATGCAGACGGCATAGTGCAGGGCAAGGCCGGCAGCCTCTCGATTGAGGAGATGGGCACCCAGATCAAAAAGGTCGCCCGGCAATGGGGCGCAACGGCAGTTGGCATCAGCAACTTAGAGTCCCTGGCGGGCGGTCCACCCTCGACCGATCTCAACTATGTCATGCAAGGTGCCCGCGCCGCGATAACCTTTGTGGTTCCCTTTGACGATGAAGCGATCCGCAAATACCTCGCCAAAGAGGACCGCACCGCCCATCAAAAGGATCAGAATTTCACCAATACCCTGGCCAGCGGCATCGCCAGCCAGGCGGCCAGCTATCTGGCCCAGTTCGGTGCCAGGGCAGAGGCCGTCATGGCGAACAACGTTTACCGCGATGGCAATGGCCTGCGATATATAGACCAACACCCAGATCTGTCGCACCGCTATTTGGCTGTTGCCTCCGGCCTGGGTTGGTTTGGTTTCTCCGGCAATGTCCTTACAGCCGAACACGGCCCCAACGTGGTTTTTGCCACCACCGTCACGGACGTGCCCCTGCTTGCCGATCAGCCGCTGGCGGAAGAAGATAATTATTGCGACGACTGTCAGGCCTGCAACGCCTCCTGCCCATCAGGTTTTTTCCGCTATGGGGCCAAGGAAAAGGAAGTCATCAGCATGGGCGGGCGGGAATTCAATTATGCCAAACGGCGCTCATACGCCCGGTGCAGCTATGTCTGTGCAGGCTATAATGGCCTGCACCCAAATGGCCGTTGGTCTACCTGGTCGCCAGCCCGTTTCCCCATTCCCAAAGACGACAAGGAACTCAGGGCATCCTACAAAAAAGCCATTCCCGCCATGCAGGAGCGTGAAATACCCGACGGTGGCCACAGCACAGCAGCGATTGCCTATGGCTATAGCCGTGATGATCTGTGGACCTCGTGCGGCAACTGCTCTCTGGTCTGCCATCCCGAACGGGAAGAACGGGACCGCCGCATCAAGACCCTGCATTCCAGCGGTGTCGTCGTACAACATGAAGATGGCCGCTTGGAAGCCATGCCCGGTGACGAAGCCAAAGCCTTCGTCGCCGCCATGCCGCCCGAACGACGCAAGGCCTTTGAATTCGTTGACGAGGAAGAACAGGCGAAATAGCTCACCAATATCCCGAAATGTCCTAACTCAAACTGCCGGGATAATCCTGCCAGATGCTGGCTTCCAGGTGCAGGTGGGTGGCGGCGGGATAGGTTTCCAACCAATAGTCGGCGCATTGCCCGGCGGTGGGGTTCCACACGTCGGGTAGGCTGCGCATATGGCCAAAAAAATCCTCCAACAATTTGATCCGATTGCACCAGCCGATGGCATGGGGATGCAGGGTCATGTTGAAATGACGGCCGCGTTTGTATTGCGCATCAAACTCTGCCCGCCAGTTGGCAAACAATGTATCGGCATGTTCCAACCCTGTGCCCTTGGCGGGGAACAGCAAAAAGAACTGATCATCGAAATGATAGAAATAGGGCATGGTCAGAATGGCGCTGCGGCGTTCGAAATTCGCGACCCAGTAATGGGGGATATCGTCTGAAAGGCCATTGCCGAAATAACGATAGCCCGCCTCGATCGCCAATTCCATTGTGTGCGGGCTGATGGTACCGACGGCGAAGGGATCATTTTGCCTTGGCAAGGAATACCAACCGCTGGGTTGTTTCCCCAATACCCGCGTCAGAATTTCCGTCGTCAGGTCCATACGGGCCTTTTCCTCATCACGGCTTAAGGTGGCGACGTCCTCGTGCTTGAAACCATGGGCCGCGACTTCGTGGCCATCCAGGATCAATTCGCGCAGGCTGTCGCCCAACATCCCCGCCATGACGCCGGGCACAGTGAAGGTCGCCTTGATATCGAAGCGCGCCAAGGTGGCCAGCAGCTGGCTCATCCCCTCGCGCAGACCGAACATGGCCCGATCATCGTTCAGGTCCTTTTCCCGCAGACCGTCGGGACCTCTGGCCAGGCTCAAATCCACGTTGACCACAACACAGCAGCGCCGGTCACCAGGCCAGCGGACCTGATCATCGCGCAAACCAATTTCATCACTGGCGGTATAGTTTTCTTTCCAGGGCATGGCTTACACTCCCATCTGTTGGCGTGGGGGATGGTTGTCCAGGCAATGGCGCGCCATCTCGGCACAACTGGGAAACCAGACACCGGGCAACGCCTTCATGCGATTGATCAGGCGATCCAAAGCCTCAATCCGCATGGCCCGCCCGGAGACAAAAGGGTGGAGGCAGACGTTAAGATAGCCACCCTGGCGATATTGTTGAATGAAGGCGTCCCACCACATATCCATCACCCGCTCCGGCTCGGTGATGCGTTGGGCCGGATTGTCGGACGCCAGCCAGGCGAAGCTGAAGAACATGGCATCATCGATGGCGAAGTGAAACGGCAGGTTCAACAGACAGTTTTCCCCCGCTGCATCTCGCACATAATAGGGCATATGATGGGCGCAGCCGTGGGAGTTGTAGATATAACCCTCCTCCAGCAACAAGGCTTCCGTATGCCAGCTGCGGGAACCAACGGGCTGCTGGCCGGAAGTCGCCTCAAGGGCCTGGGTCGATTTGGCCAAATGTTCCGCCTCTAATTGCAGATCCTTGGGCACCTGATGTTCCCACACGGCTCGATCTGTATTATTCCGTTTATTGATGACCATATGATCCTCCCAAACCATCCGGCAAAACTTTTACTTGGCACTAAGAAATGGCCATTTTCTGCGATATTATGTGCCTTCCCATCTATGCTCACCCACGTTCTTGATGTCCATAGCGTTTAATTCAATATCATGGTACAAGATTTTCCTTTGTTTCCCCCAAGTTTCCCCAAGAGATTTGCCATGAGTAGCGCCGAGATCACCAAGAACACTGATGTCGCCAAGGTGCCCGCCACCGACACGCGCCAGGAAATCGCGGTGCGCCCCGGACTGTACCTAATCATCCAGGCCAAGCCTAGTGCTGCCCGGAGTTGGGCGGTCCGCTACCGGCGTCATAGAAAAATCCGCAAGTTGACACTGGGGCCGTGCAGCGAGATACCCCTGAAGGACGCCATCAGCGAAGCCAACAGCATCCGCGCCGATGTCCGCGACGGAAAAGACCCGGCTGCAGAACGCCAGGAACGGCTGGCGGTGCCAATGGACACGGTCGAAATTCTGATCGAACGCTTCCGCCGGGAGCATGTCGATAAGAAGCGCAAAAACACCCAACGCGAATACAACAGCTACATTGACCGCTTCATCCTGCCAGCCTGGGGAAGAAGCCGCATCGGCGAAATAACACGTAAAGACATCTACGCCGTCCGCGACCGCGCCTTTAAGAATGGTGCCGTTACCTCTATCCGCGTTGTTTCGTTGATCAGCACATTTTTCAAATTCTGCGTCAACGAACTGGTCATCGATAACAACCCCGCGCAACATATCCCACTGAAGTATCGTGAGGAGCCGCGTGAGCGCAACCTCACCGACGAGGAATTAGTGGCCATCTGGAATGCTGCCGGGGATGTCGGCGAAGACGGCGTGATGGGCTACCCATGGGGGCCGTGGGTGAGGTTGCTAATGCTTACTGGCGCACGGCGAACGGAGGTGGCTGGGATGCGGTGGTCGGAGTTTCGCCAGGAAGATGACGGACAGGTCACCTGGGTCATCCCCAAAGCGAGGTATAAGACAAATCAAAACCACGAGGTGCCGATAACCACCACTGCATGGGACATCATACAGAGCATCCCCCAGCAGGGTGACTGCGATTTCATGTTCACTGTCACCGGCACGGGGCACGTTAACGGTTACAGCCGCCCCAAGGCCCGCCTGGACGAATTGTCGGGTGTAACAGGCTGGACCTTCCACGACATCCGCAGAACGGTCCTAACGGCCATGCGCCGCGACCTGAAAATCAGCCGCCTCGACGCGGGTGCCGTCTTGGGCCACAAGCCACGCGGCGTCACGGCAGAGGTCTATGACCAGTGGTCCATGATTGACGAGAAGCGGGCCGCTCTGGAGAAATGGTCCCGGCGGCTGATGTATCTGGTCAATGGCACCGAAGACGACGATGTTGTTGTGCCGTTGCGGGTTTGATCAATGCGGGCTAGGACGTTGCTGGCCCTATGAGCTTTCATATCCCTGCATAACGAAGGGGTGCCGGGCCAGGACGGCAAGGGAGGCGTTGCCCTGGATTAGCCGCATATCGGTGCTGTAGCGGCCCTCCTGGCGGCGCTGACCGTGCCCAACCCCTGCTACCGCCCATCAGCGTGGCCGTGCAGCCTGTCCACAGACGCACCTAGCCCCGGCTACAGGTGCCGTCATAGGTTCAGAGCGGCCCTAACCTAAGGTCCGGTCCAGAATGTTTGCCGCAATGCTCCAGATGCCTACGGCAATAATTGTCGAAGAAAGCTTGCCGACGCTTACAAATCAGTCGATAGCGACCAGATTTGCGGCAGCACTTTTGCCGTCGCGGCCCGGTTCCAGATCAAATTGAACCTTCTGGCCTTCAGCCAAGCCAGACATGCCAGCCTTCTCCACTGCGGAGATGTAGACGAAGGCATCAGATCCACCCCCGTCAGGCTTGATGACGCCAAAGCCACTGATTGTGTTGAAAAATTTCACTGTACCGGTCGCCACGAAAACTTTCCCCTTCCAGGATTATTTGCGCCAGCATTCTGACATGGCGTTAAACAGGGGCATGCCGATGCCCAATTCATGCTGGGTACAATGTACAACTCAGGACGAGGTGTCCAACAAGACTATAAGGCTGCAGTGAAGTGGTACGCCCTAGCTGCCGGACAAAGGCATGCCGAGGCCCAGTACGATCTAGGTGTGATGTATGCAGTGGGACAGGGTGTTCCGCAGGACTATAAGACAGCGGTGAAGTGGTCCACCCTTGCCGCAAAACAGGGGCATGCCGATGCCCAATTCATGCTGGGTGTGATGTACCGCAGTGGACAAGGTGTTCCACAGGACCAGAAGACGGCGGTGAAATGGTACACCCTCGCTGCTGAGCAGGGGCATGCCGATGCCCAGAACATGCTGGGTTCGATGTACGGGGATGGGCAAGGTGTCCCACAGGACCATAAGACTGCGGTGAAGTGGTACGCCCTAGCTGCCGGACAAGGGCATGCCGATGCCCAGAACAATCTGGGTGCAATGTACTACTCAGGACGAGGTGTCCCACAAGACTATAAGGCTGCAGTGAAGTGGCACACTCTTGCTGCCGAACAGGGGCATGCCACGGCCCAAACCAATCTGGGTTATTTGTATGCGGCAGGACGAGGCGTAACACAGGATTATGTCTATGCCCATAACTGCCCACAGTTTTCGTCGAATGGCTGCCGCTGGCAACTTTCGCTGGGTCAAAGTCATCGCCCCAGCTATATTTCGAAGCGCTTCCTGATCGAGCGACATATTCCCATTCAGCCTCGCTCAACAGGCGATAGCTTTTGCCCGTCTTCCTGCCTAACCAATCATTATAGGCCCTCGCATCATCCCAACTGACATTTATCACTGGGAGCCGGCCACGCCCCCAACCCGCGTCAACACGAAAGCCTTCTGGAGCATAAGTATTGCAACCGCCAGCGTGGACGCAAGCATCCCATTCCGACCAGGTCACCTCGAACTTGCCAACTGCAAAGCTGTAGTTGATGCGCACATCGTGTACGGGTTTTTCATCGTCGGTGCCGCCGCCAGACAGATCACCCATGCGGAACCGACCCGGCGGAATTACCACCATGTCGGGACAATCCTTGCAATCCTTGAATGTCTCGCCAGGATTTTGGCTCTTATAGACGCCAACCGCCGGCTTCACGGGCTTCGTCACCGTCACCTTTGGCGGGATAATCGTCGCCAGTTGCCGGGGCTTCAGCTCCTCCAGCTTCAGGTGAGCAAGGGGGGCAAAACGTCCCTTCGGATATTGTACCAAATAGGCCCTGAAGGCAGCCCGGTTCTTGCTCTCCTTGATGCTGTCCCACCACACTACTGCCTCGTTTCGCTTCGCCCGCGCCGCCAGCTCCGCATCAGCTCGCCTCGCCTTCGCTCTCGCGAGCGTCTCGGCTCGAGCCTCCTCGAGGTCTTGCAGCAGCTTTGAATACACATAGCCTAGGCGCTCGCCGTCACGGTCTACCGCCAGCCAGTCTCTCGAGGCCACTTTGCCCGCAACATGAACCCTGCTGCCCTTGGCTAGCATCGTTACCTTCAGTGCATCAACATCAGGCTTGGCACGGACATTGGCATTGCGTACCGCCACATAGGTGCCTTCGATCGGCTCCAGCCTCGCCCTGGCTTTGGCCATTGCGGCACCGAGTTTGGCGGCAGGCAAGGGCGCCGATCTGCCAGATTGGCAGCCGGTAGCCAGCGAAAAACTAATCAAGTTGCCGGCGAACTATCTGAAAAAATCCCTGGATCACGACTTCGCCCAATCAGCCCTCGCGCTGGCCATACAGGATTTGGATAGCGAAATCGGTCTCAAGGGGCAAACCCTGGATGATCTACGCACCGCCATTGATCAGGCAGATGGCGAGTTGCAGGTGGAGTTGCGCCATCAATTCTTGGCACAAAAGCGGAAATTCATCACGCTGATGAAACGCAAAGTCGACCTGCGCCAGCGCCACA
>Ga0233429_1004416_pt1 | contig 12447 bp, 11 predicted proteins | sample SI_118_April2016_3_FD_179879 | JGI IMG/M metagenome (GOLD analysis project Ga0233429, IMG submission 179879) | Seawater microbial communities from Saanich Inlet, British Columbia, Canada - SI_118_April2016_135_MG | ecosystem: Environmental > Aquatic > Marine > Inlet | place: Canada: British... | reverse complement strand
TACTTTATCGGGAAGCATATAAGTACAAATGGGAAGATACGAACAACTAAGGCAACTCTTTAACGAAAAAAGATGTTTTAAGTTAGTTTGCGGAGCCGGGAATGAAGACGTTGAAGAAGTCAGAAGATTGTCAACTATTTATACCATAGCAGGTACGCATGTTCTTGATTTGTCAGCAAATGTTGATGTGGTCAATGCTGCAAAAAGAGGTATTGAGATCGCATATGAGAAGGCACCGCTTTTAGGAAAAGAAATAAAGATAAGACCTTATCTGAATGTTAGTATCGGTATAAAAGGAGACCCACATGTAGGAAAAGCCAAAATTGATCTTGAATTGTGTACGGAATGCGGAGAATGTATTAAGGCCTGTAGCGAACGTGAGGCGATTAATGATGATTTTATCGTCAATGATTTAAGGTGTATTGGATGTGGTGATTGTGGGAAATCGTGTAGCTTTGGTGCAATAGAATATTACTACAAAAAAGCAGATTTTGAAAAGATATTACCAGAGTGTGTTGCCGCAGGCACGGAGACAATGGAACTTCATGCTATTACGTTGGATGATGAAGGAGTAAGAAATGATTGGAAATTATTAGATAAACTAATTCCCGGTAATTATGTCAGTATGTGCCTGGACAGAACATTTTTGTCCAATAAACATCTTATTGAAAGAGTAAAAGAGGCGTATAATATTACCGGAGAGCGCATGATTGTTCAGGCGGATGGTGACCCTATGAGTGGAGGTGGAGATGATTTTAACATCACACTTCAGACTATTGCGTGTGCTGATATAGTAATAAAGAGTGAGATACCGGTTATGATCTTTCTCTCAGGTGGTACAAACAGTAAGACCGGCTTGCTTGCAAAGCAGTGTGAAGTGGGAGCTCATGGAGTTGCCATAGGAAGTTATGCCAGAAAAATAGTAAAAAAATATGTAACCAACGAGAAGTTTGATAACAACCTGGATATTCTTAAAGAGGCTGTAATGGTAGCAGAACAACTAGTAAAGTCAAACATTGAGGCGATAAGTGGTTCATCTGGAAATTAACGCAAATATCATAGAAAACATCGAATTAGTAATTTTTGATAAAGATGGAACCCTTGTAGATTTATATAACTATTGGGCTAATATGATCAATTTCAGGGTAGAATCAGCTCAAAAAAAGCTGGGCTTTAATGAGAGTAACAAAATCGACATTATGTATGCAATGGGTGTGGATGTTGAAAATGGAAGGTTGAGAAGTGAAGGCCCGGTGGGCCTCAAGAAAAGGGAGATAGTAATGCAGGCTATGGTGGATTCTCTAGCGGAGATCGGTTTTTCGGATACATACAATACTTGCTTTCAAATATTTAAAGAAGTAGATGAACAGAGTATCAACCATTTAGATGATATAGTAAAACCGGTAAATGGTATGCATGGACTTATTAATTCCTTGTATGAGAAGGATTGTAAGATTGCTATCGCAACTACAGATAAGACTGCAAGAGCTGACCTGGCAGCAGATTTCCTCGGTATCTCTGACAGAGTGAACATGGTAGTCGGTGAAGATATGGTTGCAAACTGTAAGCCTCATCCGGATATGGCGAACTTAATACTAAAGAAGTTAACTGTAGATAAAGAAAATACTGTTATAGTGGGTGATGCTATTACAGATATTGAGATGGGGTTTAATGCAGGTTTGAAGGCATCCATTGGGGTTTGTAGTGGTTTAACATCAGAGAATGGTCTTCTAGGAAAAACTAAATATGTTATTAAAGATATCTCTAAGATTAAAGTAATGGGTTAGGAATTAAGACGTTTTATATAGATTTATAATTTTGCAGTCCTGAACAGTAAGTATAATCACAAATGGGAGAGCAGGTGAAAGTAGTTGGAATGCTGCCGGCAAGACTTCGTTCCAGTCGTTTGCCGGAAAAGGCATTGGTTGATATAGATGGATTACCAATGTTTGTCCATACCTGTAAGAGGGCACAATTTGCGAAAAGTTTAGATGATGTTTACCTGGCTACAGACAGTGAAAAGATAAAGAAAATAGCAGAAGCTTATAATATCAAGGTTATAATGACTGGTTCTCACCACAAGACCGGCTCTGACAGACTGGCCGAAGCATGTCAGGGTGTGGATTGTGAGATTGTGGTTAATATTCAGGCTGATGAACCGCTGGTAAGACCGGAACACATTGACTCTATTGTGCTTCCACTTCTGGAGGACAGAAACTTACAGATCGCCATAGGGGTGACATCCTATACGAAAAAAGGGAGCGATTCTGATATCAAGGCGGTGTTAGACCTGGAAAACAATATTATGTATTGTTCCCGAAATGATTTGCCCAGTGATGTTCGTACAACGGTGGATGTGATGTTGAAAATGTGTTTTATTGTTCCTTTCAGAAAAGAGTTCTTGATTCAATTTGCGTCCTGGCCTTCTACACCACTTGAAACTATTGAATATAACGAATATTTAAGAGTATTGGAACATGGAGTTAAGATTAGAGCTGTGAGGATAGAGGATGCAAAGATCAGTGTGGATACACCGGATGATTTAGAAGAGGTAAGACTGCTAATGAAATTAGATGAGCTAAAAGCAAAGTATAGTTGAATACATAATTCAAACCGACATTGAATGATAATCAGTTATAATTATTAATGAAAACTTTATATGTTAGCTTGACTGGCAAAACAAATCCTTCTGTTTTCAGCGACTATGACATTTCAGAATGGTTTTATTTCTCGCCGAATTATTTAAATTTCCATTTGTTGAAAGAAAACAGCCCTTCAACTGTAAAATATAATGATATCGGAGAAATCCTTCAGGAAAAGGCGCTGGAACTGAAAAATTCTTATATAGAAGTTATTGGGCGTCTGAGTACCAGGTATTCCAAGAAGAATCCATTAGCATGGTGGACATCTATGGTTGCTGAACGTAATGAAATGTCAACTCATGCATTTCTTACGGTTTGCTACTATAATATTTTTTCTGATATATACGAGGATGAAAATTTTCAGACTAGAAGTTTGATTTTTGTGGAGAGTGTTTCCCTGTATCATCTTATAATAAATCAATTGAGGAAAAGGTATAAGGTGGTAACATTAGGTAAACCGTATTTTATTACATGGACCTTTCTTCGCCCAAAAATTGCGGCAGTCTATAGAATTATTAAATTTGTTTCATGGACATTTTCTGGGAAACTTAAGCAAATACCTAATCTCTGTTCTATATCTAATTCAAAGAAAATATTCATAAGGACATGGGTCTCGGACAAAACAATTTTAACAGATGGGATGTTACAAGATGCATATTTTCCAGGACTTTGTGAATATCTTGAAAAAGAAGGATATGAGGTGGTTATTATTCCTAATTTTTATAATCTTACTTTGAGTAGTAAAGAGATTCAGAAGAGAATTAACAAATGTAAATATCAATTTTTTATCCCGGAGAATTATTTAACATGGAAAGATTACTTTAAAACCCTGGCGGTATTAATGCATCAGGTAGTTATTTCTCGTTTAGATGATGTTGAGTATAGAGGCAAGGACATTTCAAAAATACTTACAGAGACTCAGAAGGCTGGTATATTTCTCTCGTATACATATATTGCACAGATGTTTGCCTTGAAAAATCTTTCTAAAGCAGATTTTCAAATTAAATTTTTCATTTATACATTTGAGAACATGTTTCCGGAGAAGCCTCTTAGTTTTGCAGTAAAGGAGTACTTTCCGGGAACAAGATCTATAGGCTTTCAACATAGTGTATTGTATCCCCTGCAGACATGCCTTTATCCTGCATCTCAGGAATGGTTGAAAATGCCGCTTCCTGATAGAATTGTGTGTTCAGGAAAGTTCTTTCTGGATATATATGTAAAACATGGAGCCCCAAGAGAACGGCTTGTTTTAGGACCAGCTTTACGATTTAAGAACTTAATTTCTAAATGCAACACTGATCAGGTGAAATCTTCCTCGAAGGTATTTTATAAGAACAGAATACTAATCGTTCTTCCTCTGGCATATTCAGACGCTTTAGAACTGGCTATTAAATCTTCTGAGGCCATTAAGTTACTGGTGGGTGCTAAGATGTTAAAGATTGGACTGAAGCCCCACCCGATGATGTCCGTAGATAAATTAAATATTATTGAATCATTTTTTAAGGATGTGAATTATGAAATGAAGATTATTGAAGGGTCAATAGATGAGGTGTTGCCACAATATTCTCTTTTAATAACAATGGCATCAGGAGTGGTTTTTGACGGCATGATAGAAGGCCTACCGGTAATCCGTGTAGGGCGTTCAAATGGTCTAAATTTTGATCCTGCCGATTTTATAGAAAATAATTTTTATGCTTATAGAGCTCAGTCGATAGAACAACTCAACACCTTGATTGGTAAATTGCTACTCTTTGACGATGAAGAGAGGTTAAAAATTCTTGATTATGGCAGGCAATTTGTGAAGGAATCATTTACTCCGGTTAATGAGAAAACTTTGCAATCTTTTATAAATGTAAATTAGCATAAGTCTCAAATATGTTGGTAATTTAACTGGTAGTGACATCTCTAATTCTTTTATGGGTGAAGATAGGTAAATATGTAATTGGGAGTACTTAGGTGTGAAGGGACGGTTTAAAGGCTTGTAGAATGATAGAGCCTTAATTGTAAAGGAGATTAGATGAAGATAGTGGTTTTTGGTGGTTCAGGGTTTCTCGGTAGCCATACCGCGGATGCCCTTTCTGAAAAAGGGCATGATGTTGTAATCTATGATATCAGTCAGTCCAAATATTTAAAACCTTCACAGAAGATGGTAATTGGCGACATCCTTGATGTGGAAAAGATTAGAAAATCGGTTGAAGGGGCTGACGTAGTTTATAATTTTGCCGGGATAGCTGATATTGGACAGGCAATAGACAAACCTATAGAAACCGTAAAATACAACATACTTGGTAACACCGTGATACTTGAATCTGCGAAGGAAGCAAAGGTTAAGAGGTTTGTTTTTGCGAGTACCATTTATGTTTACAGCGAATCAGGATCTTTTTACAGGTGCAGCAAGAATGCATGTGAGCTTTACATAGAGACTTACCAGAAGCAGTATGGCTTGGATTATACGGTGCTTCGCTATGGGACACTTTATGGGAGTAGATCTAGTTCTACAAACAGTGTTTATCGATTTATACATCAATCATTAACGGAAGGAAAGATCTGCTATCCAGGAGACGGAAATGAGATAAGAGAATATATTAATGTGCTAGATGCTGCTCAGGGAAGTGTGGAGATCCTTGATGATGAATTCAGAAATGAGTACATTACATTTACTGGTCATCACCCAATGAAGGTAAAAGATCTTTTTCTAATGATAAAGGAAATTCTAAAGAAAGATATAGAGATTGAGTATCTGGATCCTGAAAATGATGCACATTACAAAATAACTCCCTATACTTTTATACCAAAAATAGGGAAAAAATATGTAAGAAAGAGTTATACAGATATGGGGCAGGGTATTTTGCTTTGTATGCAGGAAATGCATGACCAGATACACGGCAATTACGATGGGCAATAGATTAAAGATAGTTCCAAATCCTGAGAAGTTTAATGAAGTCTAATATATTGATTTCCAGTAATTAGTAGGCGTTTGATTAACGAAATTGTTTTGAGATATCTCTACGATATACAGCATTTGCAAATCTAAGAAGAATAGGCTATTTAAGGCAGCGTTTTCCAATGAAAAATATTCTAATATCAACATCCTCCTTTGGCAGATATGATAAGACCCTAATTGAGGATCTCATGAAGAAGGAGCTTAAAATTGCTTTTAATCCGTATGGAAGGGAATTAAAAGAAAATGAGATAAAAGAACTATTAAACGGTGTAGATGGATTAATTGCTGGTACAGAGCCTTTAACACGAGATGTAATATATAGCACAAGGAACCTTAAGGTCATTTCTAGATGTGGAATAGGGATAGATAACATAGATATTGAGGCTACAAAGTCTAGAGGAATAAAATTATATAGAACCCCAGAAGGGCCAGCGCTTGCGGTAGCAGAACTTACTATGGGTCTTATAATTGATTCCTTGAGACATATATCGTTCTTGAACAGGATGATAAGTTCTGGTGGATGGGAAAAAAAAATGGGTAGGCTTCTTACTGGTAAGACAGTAGGCATAGTGGGCATGGGGACTATTGGAAAAAAAATAGTTACTCTTATAAGACCTTTTAATTGTAAGGTTCTGGCGATTGATCTTATGGCTGATATTGAATTTGCTAAAGAGAATAACCTTGAATATGTACAAATGAAAGAATTGTTAAGGGACTCTGATATTGTCACGCTTCATTTGCCACTGGACAATGATACTAAAGATCTTTTTGATATGAATTTGTTCATGCAGATGAAGAAAGGGGCGATATTTATCAATACATCTAGAGGCAAAATAGTGGACGAGAATGCCTTATTTGATGCTTTGAGATGTGGTCAAATTGGTTATGCATGCCTTGATGTTTTTAGAAATGAACCCTATGTAGGAAAACTGAAGGAATTAGATAATATTACTTTAACTTGTCATGTGGGTTCTTATGCCAAAGAGGCAAGAGTAGCTATGGAGAGGCAGGCGGTTGAGAATTTGCTGAAGGGTTTAGTGGGATCTTGATCACTGGAATTCAGGCAAGCGTCTTCCGGTGTTTTGTCTGGTACGTAATTAAGAATGATTAAAGCGATTATTTTTGACTTCGATGGAGTGCTTGTAGAATCTGTGGATGTAAAAACCAGGGCTTTTGCCATGATGTTTGAGGATAGGGGTGAAGAAATTGTTCGACAGGTAACAAGTTTTCATCTAAAAAATGGTGGTATGACGCGAGACAAAAAGTTTATGTTTTATTATAACGAGATTTTAATGTGTCCCCTGTCTGATGAAAAATTAGAAGAACTCTGTGGTACATTTTCAAAATTGGTAATTGATGAAGTAATCAGCTCTCCTTATGTCAAAGGTGCTAAAGCGTTTCTTGAAAGGTTCTATACTGAAATTGATTTGTTCATTGCTTCTGGTACACCGGAGCAGGAATTAAAAGAGATTGTAAGGCGTAGAGGGATGAGCCTGTTCTTTAAGGGTGTATTTGGGGCTCCAGTGCAAAAGGGTGAAATTGCAAAGATGATATTACAGCAGAATGACTATAATTCAAAGGAAGTGGTTTTCATCGGTGACTCTATAGCAGACTTGAGGGGCGCTAAAGAGTCTGGAACAAGGTTTATTGGACGACTTGATGGTTCAGGGTATGATCCTTTTGCCGATAATGATGTTGACATTGTCAAAGACATGAGTGAAGTAGAAGGAATAATACGAGGTTTGTAATATTATGACAGCCGCAAAGAACGATCAATTCGGAGAATTCTACGATTCCACAGTTCCTACAGTGAGTGTTATTATGAATTGTTTGAATTGTGAGAAATATTTAAGGGAGGCTATAGATAGTGTCTTTGCGCAAACTTATGAAGATTGGGAAATTATCTTCTGGGAAGATGCAGCATCAAAAGACGATAGCGAAGAAATAGCAAGAAGTTATGGTAGCAAACTAAGGTATTTCAGATCAGATGTGTCTCTACCTCTTTATGGGTCAAGAAATCTCGCTGTGCAGAAAGCCAGGGGTAAATATATAGCCATTCTGGACTGTGATGATATGTGGGTACCTACGAAACTGGAAGAGCAGATTCCTCTTTTGGAACAAGACGAAGACGTCGGTTTGGTTTATAGTGATTGTTATTTATTTAATGAAAGTAGAAAAGAAAAGCGTTCTTTTGAATTTAAGAAACCATATAGAGGTAATGTCTTCTCAGAATTATTATTTGAAAATTTTATCAACCTCCAGACTGTCTTAATAAGGAAAGAGGCTCTTGATCGTTTAGGTACTTTCTTTGACGAACGTCTGATAATGTCGGGTGATTACGATGCTAATCTAAGAATTAGTTATAGCTGGAAGGTTGATTACATAGATAAGCCATTAGCCAGATATCGAGTTCACAGAAACAGTAAATCGTGGAGGGACGGCAGGAAGCTTGTTACTGTAGAAATAGATTTAATGGTGGATAATCTTATGAAAACCGTAAATGAATTAGAAAAAAACTACCCTGAAGAAATCAGGCTCTTGAAGAGGAGAAGAGATGTTCAGCTCTCACTCCTGGATTGGGAAAATGGCGACAAGAAGAAAGCAAGGACAAGGCTTCAAATCTATGTTCGTGACAGTATTGCCTATTTGATCTTATATCTCTTAACGTTTATGTCTTATAAGTACTTTTTCTTTCCTTGTTATAAACTATATACTAAGAATCTAATGGCAGATTAAAAATGAGCCATTGTTTCACTTTATTTACTTTTAGATGAAATTTAGCTATCGTTCTTTATCTCACTTTGCGATATTTAATAATTATATTATTTTTCGGTTGAAGGGATGCCAAATACATAATTGTGAAGATAACTAGAGACAAGAAGGTTTTTATTACAGGATGTGGTGGCATGTTAGGGAAAGCAGTGTATGAGCAATTTGCACCGCATTGTCAGGTACTTGCAACAGATATTAATGTAAACGAGCCTTGGCTTGAGTATGGTGATGTTATTGATTTTCAGAAGATATCGGAAAAAGCTTTTAAGTTTGAACCCGATTTATTAATTAATCTTGCTGCCTTAACCGATTTGGAATATTGCGAGAGGAACCCTGCGATTACTTGGAAAACAAATGCCTTGGGCGCGGAGAACATGGCTCTTATTTCTAAAAAATTAAATGCTACTCATATATACATCAGTACTGCGGGTATTTTTGACGGCAAGCAAGAGTATTACAATGATTTTGAACAGCCCAACCCTATAAGTATTTATGGCAAATCAAAGTATTCTGGCGAAGTAATTGTTGAAAAGATGCTTGACGATTATTTTATCTTTCGGGCAGGGTGGATGATGGGTGGGGGGTATGAAAAGGATAAGAAATTCATAAACAAAATATTTAAACAAATCGTGGCTGGCAAGAAGGAGTTATTTGTTGTAGATGACAAACTCGGAACACCTACTTATACTGTTAATTTTGCAGAATCTATGTTCGAAATTGTACAAACTGGGTTTTACGGGCTCTACAATATGGTATGCGAGGGAAGCTGCTCTCGATATGATGTGGCTGTAGAGTTTGTCAAATTGCTAGGGCTTGAGAAAAAAATAAAAATTAATATTGTGGGTTCTGGTTATTTCAAAAATGAGTATTTCGCTCCACGTCCACATTCTGAAAAGTTGCTCAATATTAAGCTTTCTGCAAGAGGCATAAACTACATGAAGGATTGGAAATTATGCTTAGAAGATTATGTGGAAAATTTCAAACCATACCTTGGAATTAGTAGTTAAACAACACTCCTCTCCACATTTAACACATTATTGTATGTGTTAGATAGTTGGCCTTATGGCACCCATGCAGATTGTAAATTTCAACAAAGAGATATACAGTAAAAAAAATCTATATTTCATTTCGGGTTTACATTTATTCTTAGAACGGTGAGGAAACAAGAGTTGAGTATAGGTAAAGATTTTAAAAAAGTATAAGATTCTTTAATGGTAAATAAAAGAGTGATAGGCATAGTATATTCATAAAATTTGTGGTAAGGGTAAGCAGAGTGACAACTAAAAAATCAAAGGTTAGGATATTGTTTATTAGCCTCAGGTCTGACTATGGTGGTGGCCCTACGCACATGTATGACCTTGTCGCTGGTTTGAATAGCTCTTTTGATAAATATGTTGCCTGTCCGATTCAAAAACCATTTTACAATATGTATAAGGAAGAAAAAATAAACGTATTTCCGTTACCTGTTAGAACATTTTCTCTCTTTCGTTTTGTCAAGCTTGTACGTTTTGCCAGGAGAACCAATATTAATATCATACATTCTCATGGGAAAGGTGCGGGTATGTACAGCAGGTTGTTGGCTCTCATAATTAGGAAACCGGTAATTCATACATTTCACGGAATACATTATCATAATTATACTTATGTAATGCAAAGATTGTATTTTATAGCAGAGAGGGTTATGTCTAGATTTACCAGGTACATTATAAATGTGTCCAGTGCTGAGCATGAAGAAGGTGTGCGATTAAAATTGTTTCCAAAGTCAAAAGCAAGGGTGATATATAACGGGGTAAATACGAGGGCTATACGTAATAGTTACATAGAAGTTAAATTACAAAAGTTGATAAATTCTATAAAGAAGAACAATATATTGATTTGTACTGTTGCTCGTTTTGATTCTGTAAAAGGTATTGACGTGGCGATACAGGCAATGAAAAAATTGAAGGAGATTCACAAAAATTTTAAGTATATTTTAATTGGTGATGGAGAGTTAAAGGATGAGATTGTAAATGAAATTAATAATTGCCATCTGAATGACCAGGTCTTGCTTCTAGGATTCAGAGATGATGTGCCTGGCATCCTAAAAATGATGGATATTTATCTTTCACCATCACGGAGTGAAAGTATGTCTATGACGTTATTGGAGGCAATGTGTAGTAGCGTGCCTATTGTTGCAACTGATATCCCAGGTAATCGGGATCTGGTAAAAAAAGGATTACTGGCCAGAACTGAAGATCCTTTCGATATTGCCAGGAAAATATGCAGGTTGATCGAGAGTTTTGAAGAAAGAAATAAGTTGGCAGAAGAAGGAAAGGCTTTAGTCAACAAAACCTATACGTTGAAAAGAATGATACATGATACAGAGAATCTTTATTATGAGTTGTTGGTACCGAAAGAGTTGTCATTATCTTTACACCGCATCAATGAAAAAAGAAAGAAAAGAATTGGTATCAATGCCTCAAAGTATTTTGATGTAAATACTGGAGTAGGACGGTATACATATAATTTAAGTAAATCTATTTTAAAAACTGATGATAGGTATGATTATTGTTTTTATGTACCAGATGGCATGGGTAATGCCATCAGAGCAGATACGACGGGAACTCATTTAGAAAAAGCAAGAGAAACTATACAAAATAATACGTTGAGAATCTTGTGGGAACAAATAGTTTTGCCGATGTCTTCAAGGAAAGACAGGCGTGATTTAATTCATTATACTGATCATGCTTTATCCTTAATTTACGGAGCACGAACGACTATTATTACCGTTCATGACATAGCTTATATTCGATTTCCCAATTTGTTGAATAAATCAAGGCGAATTTACAAAAAAAACATATTAAAGATCTCTATTCGGAAGGCTGATATTATTGTTGCAGACTCACATTCGACAAAGAGAGATATTATTGAATATTTTGGAGTTGAGGATGAGAAAATAAAAGTTGTCCATCTTGGCGTTGAGAGCAGGTTCCGCCCCATAGGAAATGTAGAAGAATATAGATTAAGAAATAATCTACCTTCAAAAATGATTTTGAACGTTGGTACATTGGAACCCAGAAAGAATGTGGTTACTTTAATAAAAGCCTTTAAAAGATTGAGGGAAAAAGGTTTTGAGGACTATAAATTAGTTATAGCCGGTGATAAAGGTTGGCTTTATGAACAAATATTTAAAGACGTTGACCATAGTGGTCTGAAGCAGGAAATACTGTTTCGGGGTGTGGTTAGTGATGAAGACTTACCTATGTTATATAATTGTGCTGATATATTTGTATATCCGTCACTTTATGAAGGGTTTGGATTGCCTCCTTTAGAAGCAATGGCATGTGGCATACCGGTAATTACATCAAACACCTCTTCTCTGCCAGAGGTAATTGGCGATGCCGGTATAATGGTAGATCCGACTGATGATAAATCATTGTCTGACGCCATGTATAGCGTGTTGACGGATAAGGAATTGTGGCAACATATGAGTAATAATGGGCTACAAAGGTCTAAAATGTTTACTTGGGAAAAAGCGGCGAAGGAAATATTAGAAATATATGATGAAGTGCTTTTTAAAAAAAACTTATAAGAATAATATCTTTTTGTGATAGATACATTTTTTCATAATTAATTTTGAGAGAAGCCTTTTTCACGGCTTCTTTTTTTTTAAAGAATATGGGTATTCTGTTTTGGCGTTTTACGTTAATCATAGTGTGTGTAATTACTGGTGTAATATTTTGCAAACCTCATTTGGGTATTGCAATGGTGGTGATTACTATTCCCTTTGAGGGATTAGTAAATCTAAATGGTATTCCAAACTATCCTGTAGAAGTAATTTTGGGTGTCCTCATCCTTATTTGTATATTCGAACGCATAATGGGGGCAGAACTAATATAGATCTAAGAATGGGTTTGGCAAAAAAAGGTCGACGAAGAGTGTTAGATAATTTTACCCAGGAAAAAATTGCGAATGAGACATATAAGATTTAACAAAAAATGAAGTATTCGGGAAAAATTCACTATAGTGATCAACTACAAAATCCGTCAGATATTGTTCACTTGAGATGGATGAAAAGCCTCGGACTCCTAGAAACAAAAGGGCTGAATG
>Ga0233429_1004402_pt1 | contig 12479 bp, 9 predicted proteins | sample SI_118_April2016_3_FD_179879 | JGI IMG/M metagenome (GOLD analysis project Ga0233429, IMG submission 179879) | Seawater microbial communities from Saanich Inlet, British Columbia, Canada - SI_118_April2016_135_MG | ecosystem: Environmental > Aquatic > Marine > Inlet | place: Canada: British... | reverse complement strand
TGCATGCAGACCAGCCCTGCGCGCGGTCTGTTTCACAGCACTGCGAAACAAGATCATTGTATCGGCTGATTCAAGTCCACCCTGCGGTTGGAAGGTAAATTCAAGCTGGCTCGGGCCGAACTCGACCTCCGTGGTCCGCAAGGGCAAGTCCATCGCCATCAACGTATCGCGTAAAATCTCGACATAGGGATCGAGATCATCGGCGCGGCTTTCCGTCAGATACTGATAGCCCTGGTTCAGCAAGCTGACTTCCGGTGCCTCCCCCGGTGCGCCTGCCTGGGACGGTGCCAGCTTCGGGTCGTCCAGCTTGAACAGGTGGAATTCCACCTCAAGACCGGTGACATAGTCGTAGCCCTGATCCGCAAGCTTGCCGAGTGAATCACGCAAGATCTGACGCGTTGAAAACGGTACCGGATCGCCGTTGGGGAAATAGATATCGCACAGTATCCAGCCCGTATTGGCTGCCCACGGCAAGACCTTGAAGGTCGATGGATCGGGGATCATGACAAAGTCACCCCCCCCCGACATTTGCTCCATGCCAAAGCCACCGCCTTCGGTAAAGACCGGATAGGTCGTCCGGTGCGCTGTGTCCTTGGCCAGCAAGGTCGTGGTCATGGTAATGCCGTTGTCCATCGCCCCGTGGATGTTGTGGGCCATGATGGTCTTGCCGCGCAGCACGCCGTGTTGATCCGCGAAAGACAGACGCACAACACTCAGGTCATATTCCTCACATTTCCGAATAGCGCTGGCTTCCGCTTCGGCGCGTTGATCATCGTGCAGGTTATGACGCTCGACGAATGTGCGGTAATCGACTTCTTTAGTCATGAGGATGCCTCGTTGCCGGACCTGGATTGCCAGGGGTCTGTTGCCCACGCTGATTTTTCACGACGGGTGAGGTCACGTTCTTTCCAGATCGTCGCTTGTTCCTCAGGTGCGCCAACGGCATCAATCGCCACTGGTCCCCGCAAATTCTCCCCTGCCCCCGCAGGCAAGTCGTCACCGCTCTGCACAGCCTCAATCGCCTGAAACAGCATCTTGCGGTTGGCAATGATGGCTTTGTCAGAGGTGCCCAGATGTTCAATGGTGCGGTCCTGGATTTTACCCAGTGATTCCACTGCCCACTGGTCGTGCACATTAATATCCATGCCCATGCCGGTATAGGTTTTGGTGCGCTGCTCCTCTGCGTCAAAGCCGTAATTATTGTCGCGATTTCGCGTCGATTTGTAATCTGGCAGCGTACAACTTTCGAGGCGCTGGGCACGCATGGTCTTCTTGTCGACCTTGTTGCTGAAATCCGTAAACATGGCGTACCAGTAGTTCTCGCCATCATCCACCGGCACGTGCCACTGGGTAATGACCATGTCGTTACTGATGGGTATACAAAAGGCGTTCGGGAACACAAGATTAGTAACCCGCACGTGACGCTGGTCAGCGTCCAGGTCGCGCAATGTTGTCAGGCGCAAACCTGATGCAGTTTCTTCAACTTCGATGTCCGGCCGGTCATATTCGCGCAGCACTTCAGTCACCGTCAGGTCGGTGCCGTCTGCCCGGTCGCGGAACTGTTTGCCATAGGCTTCGTCAGGGTCTTCGTCTTCAAAAAACCGGTGCAGATATGAAGCATGTGCCGGATCTATGCCAACCTCCAGCGCCTGCAGCCAGTTGCAATCCACATGGCCCTTGAAGGCAAAGGTGTAGGCGTCAGGCGCTGTAAAACAGTCGTAATCCGGCAAGTGTGGTGCGTCGCCTGCGTCGTTCAAAGGCCCCATATAGGTAAAGACAACGCCGTTGCGCGCGATACAGGGGTAAGCGGTCTGGCGCACCTTGTTGCGAAAGTTGCTGGCTTCCGGTTCCGCCGGCTGGTCAATACAGGCCCCGTCCACATCAAACAGCCAGCCATGAAACGGACAGCGCAAACCGCCATCCTCCAGCCGCCCGAAACACATGTCCGCCCCCCGATGCGTGCACCGCCGGTCAAACAGACCATAGCGGCCTTCTTCATCCCGAAAGGCCACCAGGTCTTCGCCGAACAGCCGCACCGGCACAATGGGCCGGTCGTTCGCGAACTCCTCAACCAGGGCCGCCGGTTGCCAATACCTGCGCAACATCTCCCCACAGGGCGTACCCTGACCGGTCTGCGTTATCAGATCATTCTTTTCGCGCGAAAGCATGGGCCGGTCCTTGAATGGAGATCAGAAATCAGGCGGGATTTCAAATTATCATAATTTGAGTGTGGGTAAAGCAGGTGCAGGTTTGTCCGATGAATGCTGCCTGGAAGGTTTTGTGTAATCCGTGATCCCCTCCCCCGCAAAGTCACCCCGCACTTGATGCGGGGTCTACGCGTCAGAAACACAGGTATACCCCAGGACGCAGGCATGGATGCCGCATCAAGTGCGGCATGACTGAGCGTGTTGGCATGAGGTCTCCAGAATTTTCTAATTCGTCATGCCCGGACTTGATCCGGGCATGACGTGTGTGGGGAAGTTTGAGTTAAAACCGACACCTTAATCCACAAACACTGCGACGACTTCAAGGGCCTGTGCCCTTGTCTCATTCACCTGCATGCGGATATATAACGCCTCGCTTCCCATTACAGACAACAGGACACGTTTACATGACTGACAGTACCAATCCGGAAACACAGGTTTTACATGCAGGCTGGCGCGCAGACCCGACCACGGGCTCGGTTGCTGTGCCCTTGCATCAGACCACGTCGTATCAGTTCAACAGCACTGAGCATGCGGCCAACCTGTTTTCCCTGTCCGAGCTTGGCAATATTTATACCCGCATCATGAACCCGACCAATGATGTGCTGGAGCAACGGGTTGCGGCCCTTGAAGGTGGCGCAGCGGCTTTGGCTGTAGCGTCCGGTCAGGCGGCGTCTGCCTTTGCGGTGCAGAACCTGGCGAAAGTCGGCGATAATATCGTCAGTTCAACCGATCTTTATGGCGGAACATGGAACCTGTTTGCCAACACCCTGAAAGACCAGGGCATCGAAGTGCGATTTGTTGATCCATCTGATCCCGAGAACTTCCGTAAGGCAACGGACGAGCGTACCCGGGCCTATTACGCTGAAACCCTGCCCAATCCGAAGCTGAAAGTCTTCCCGATCCAGGAAGTTGCCGACATTGGCCGCCCGCTGGGCATTCCGCTGATCATGGACAACACAGCAGCACCTGTTCTCTGTCGTCCGCTGGATCACGGGGCAGCGATTGTTGTCTATTCAGCGACCAAATATCTCGGCGGTCATGGCACGTCTATCGGTGGTGTGATTGTTGATGGCGGAACGTTTGACTGGGAAGGTGCCGGTGCGGATCGTCAACCTGCCCTGAATACACCTGACCCCAGCTATCACGGCGCGGTCTGGGTGGATGCCGTCAAGGGTATCGGGCCGGTTGCTTATATCATCAAGGCACGCACGACTTTGTTGCGGGACCTTGGCAGTGCCATGAGCCCGTTCAATGCCTTCCAGATCATCCAGGGCATGGAAACGCTTCCTTTGCGCATGCGGGCACATTGTGAAAATGCAGCCAAAGTTGCTGATTTCCTGGCCGCACATGACGCGGTTTCAACCGTGATCTACCCCAGCCAGCAATCCGGCGAAGACCGCAAACGTGCCGACAAGTATTTGTCAGGTGGCTACAGCGGCCTGGTTGGTTTCGAGCTGAAAACCGGCAAGGAAACCGGTTGTAACTTCATCGAGGCCCTGAAAATGTTCTATCACGTGGCCAATATCGGTGATTCGCGATCCCTGGCCATTCACCCGGCCAGCACCACACACAGCCAGCTGACGGCAGAAGAGCAAATCGCCAGTGGCGTCAGTAACAGCTATGTGCGTTTGTCTATTGGTATCGAGCATATCGACGACATTCTCGCCGATCTTGGCCAGGCCCTGGAAACCGCAACCAAGGCTTAATTGAGCAATTGAATGAAAGGTTGCATCCTTTGTAGGGGTGCAGCCTTTTTTCGTTGAAAATCATAGTCACAAAACAACGCTCGTCGCTGGCACTCAGGTGTCTGCCCCTGTAATATCAAGGGATTCACGAGTTACCCCCCAATTTCAGGATCAAGATTATGGACCTTAATTATAGTGCCGAAGAAGAGGCATTTCGCCAGGAAGTTCGCACCTTCCTGAAGGAGAAATTCCCTCAAGACATCGGCGACAAGACCCGGGCCGGCAAGCGTTACAGCAATGTAGACAATGGCCGTTGGCAAGCCGCCCTGTACGCAAATGGCTGGGACGTACCGAGCTGGCCAGTTGAACACGGTGGAACGAATTGGACGCCAGTTCAGGCAGATATTTTTGATGAAGAATGTTTTGCCGTTGGCGCACCACGGATGGTGCCGTTTGGCACCCGACTTGTGGGGCCGGTTATTACCAATTTTGGCAGTGACGCGCAGAAAAAGAAATATCTGCCCGCCATTCGCAACGGTGATCATTTCTGGTGTCAGGGCTTTTCCGAGCCTGGCGCCGGGTCAGACCTTGCTTCCCTGAAAACGCGTGCCGTGCTGGACGGCGACGAGTGGGTGGTCAATGGACAGAAAACCTGGACCTCATCGGCACAGTATGCGAACTGGATTTTTTGTCTGGTGCGCACCAATACCGAAGTCAAAAATCAGGAAGGCATTTCCTTCCTGCTGATCGATATGGCAACCCCTGGCGTCACAGTGCGCCCCATCGTGCTGATCAGTGGCGAAGCACCGGTCAATGAAGTGTTCCTGGAAGATGTTCGTGTGCCGAAGGAAAACCTGGTGGGCGAAGTCGATATGGGCTGGACCTATGCCAAATTCCTGCTGGGGAACGAGCGTACTGGTATCGCCGGTGTCGGCGCAGGTAAAGCCGACCTGGTGGAATTGAAGAGAATTGCCCGGGTTGAGCGCAAGAACGGCAAACCCATGATCGAAGACCCGCTGTTTCAAGCCCGCCTGTCGCGACTCGAAATCGATCTCAAGGCGCTGGAACTGACCAATATGCGTATGTTGTCAGAGGTCGGAGATGGTAATCCTGGTGCCTTCGCATCCATGCTGAAAATCCGCGGATCAGAACTGCAACAACGCTTTTCTGAATTGCAGATGGAAGCAACCGGTGCCTACGCATTGCCATGGCAGCAAGGCCCCCTGGAGGCCGACTGGAATGGCAAGGCCGTTGGCCCTGACCATGCAGCTCCGCGCGCACCTTTGTATTATGACCGCCGCAAGACAACTATTTACGGTGGCTCAACAGAAGTGCAAAAGAACATCATTACGAAATCGTTACTGGGACTTTAAGACAATGGATTTTGGTTATAGTGAAGAACAGGTTCTGTTCAGCAACAGCTTGCAGAAACTCTTGTCCGACAGTTACAACGTCGACGTACGTCGTGCTCTGGTAGAGGACGGCCCCGGTTACAGTGAAGATGTCTGGAAGGCCTTTGCTGAAATGGGCTTGCTCGCTCTGCCGTTCCCGGAAGACATGGGGGGTTTTGATGGTACGTCTGTCGATACCATGGTCGTCGCCATCGAACTGGGTCGTCATCTGGCGTTGGAGCCCTATGTGCCAACCGTCGTTATGGCAGGCAGCGCCCTGAAGCTGGCTGGATCGGATGCCCAGAAAACTGACTTGATTGCAAAAATCATTTCCGGTGATCTGAAAATGGCCGTTGCCCTGACCGAGCCTGGATCACGTTTTGACATGGCCGACGTCACCACACGTGCCGTTGCTAACGGAGATGATTATATCATCAGTGGCAGCAAGAGTGTGGTTCTGGGTGGTGATCTGGCTGACAAGATTATTGTCTCAGTCCGGACCAGCGGTGATACCCGCAGCGAAGACGGTCTGACATTGTTTATTGTTGATGCCAATGCCGATGGCGTCAGTCGCGAGACCTATTCTCTTTTAGATGGTCGGGGCGGCGCAGATATCCACCTTGAAAATGTCCGGGTTCCAGCCTCAGCTGTGCTTGGTACACTTGATCAGGCCTGGTCCGTCATGGAGCATGTCGCTGATCAAGCGTCAGCTGCCTTGTGTGCAGAGTCCCTTGGTGCTTTCGAAAAGGTCAATGAGTTGACCCTTGAATATCTGAAAGTCCGGGAACAGTTCGGGCGCCCCATCGGCAAGTTTCAGGTTTTGCAACATCACATGGCCGACATGGTGATCGAATATGAACATGCCCGGTCCCTGGTCTGTCAATCCAGCATGAAGGCAGACAGTGAAGACGCCGCAGAACGCGGAAAGGCCGTTTCTTCGACCAAGGTTTATCTTGGTGAGGGCGGTCACAAGTCTTGTCAGTCGGCTATCCAGTTGCATGGCGGCATTGGCATGACGGCCGAATATGAACTGGGTGATTTTGTCAAACGCATGGCAATATCCGAAGTGCTGTTCGGCGATGTTGACCACCACCTCGTCCGCTTCGGGAAGCTCTCCTACCTGGACTAATCCGCAAACAAGAGGCACTAAATGACCGACGCACAGTACGCCGTTCAACTCACCACGTCCCTGATGCCGGCGCAAAATGATGCGCCGGTATTGGAGACAACAGTTGGCGGCTTGCTGCGCGAGGTCGCGGCTGAAGTCCCCGATTTGACAAGTTTGGTCGAAGTCACCATGGAAGGCGTCTGCGACCGCACATGGACCTATGGCCAGATGTTGGGGGATGCGGAAAAGCTGGCATTGGCCTTGTCCACACGGTTCGAGCCTGGTGAACGGGTGGCCGTTTGGTCACCCAATACGCCGGAATGGGTGATCATGGAATTTGCCTGCGCACTCGCCGGTCTGGTTCTGGTCACGGTCAACCCAGCCTACCAGGCCAAGGAACTGGATTACGTCTTACAACAATCTGAATCCGTCGCCCTGTTTCTGACAGAAGAATATCGCGGCAATCCCATGGCTGAAATCGCCGCCACGGTTTGCGCGAAGATTTCCATGGTGCGCGAAGTCACGATCCTGGAAGACACGGCCACACTGCACCGCCACGAAGACCGGGCCGCTTTGTTACCTGAGGTAACGCCGTATGAAGCGGCGCAGATCCAGTATACGTCCGGTACCACAGGTTTCCCCAAAGGGGCCGTTCTGCACCATCGTGGTTTGACCAATAATGCGAGACTTGTGGCCCGGCGTCTGGGTGTTGCCAAAGGTGACCGCTGGCTCAATTTCATGCCGATGTTCCACACCAGCGGCTGCGGCATAGCGGCCCTGGGTGTCTTGCAAAGCCGGGCGACGATCTATGTCGCGAAAATATTTGATCCGGCTGCAATGAACAGCCTGATCGCGGAACAAAAAATCACTTTTATGCTGGGTGTACCGACCATGCTCATCGGTATGCTGGAAGCCCACAAAGCCGTGCCAACAGATTTTTCTTCGATCAGGGTCGCTGTATCGGGAGGTTCCATGGTGCCACCGGAACTAATCCGGCGGGTGCAACAAACAATCGGTTGTGGGTTTGAAACGGTATATGGCCAAACCGAAACCAGCCCGGTGGTGACGCAAACGCGAACAACCGACGCCTTCGAAGATGTCTGCGATACCGTGGGCCAACCCCTGCCTGGCATCGCCATTTCGATCCGGGCAGTTGAAACCAACCAGGTTGTGGCGCTGGGGGACGTCGGCGAAATATGTTCCCACGGTCATTGCAACATGATCGGTTATAACGGCAATGCAGAAGCAACGGCAGAAACCATTGACGAGGATGGCTGGTTACATACCGGCGATCTTGGCACCATGGACAGTCGGGGTTTTGTGCGGGTCACCGGCAGGGTCAAGGAGATGATCATTCGCGGTGGCGAAAATCTGTTTCCGGTCGAAATCGAGAATGTCCTGCAGGAGCACCCCTGTATTGCCGAAGTGGCCATCGTCGGATTGCCGGACGAAAAATGGGGTGAGATTGTCGCCTGCTTTTTCCGCCCGGAAAGCGGCCAGAATGTCGACAGACAGGAACTGGCAGCCCATTGCCGTACACACCTTTCAGCCCACAAGACACCTGTGCGCTGGTTCTCCGTCGAAGAATTCCCGCTAACGGGATCCGGCAAAATCCAGAAGTTCGCCCTGCGCGATGGCTATGCAAACGGTGATTACCAGGACCTTTAAACCAGGATAAATCCATGCGCTCTCTTGCCACTTTGCTTTTTCCTGATTTTGAACTGCTGGACGTCTACGGGCCGCTGGAGATGTTCGGCATGCTCAAAGACGAATTCGAAATTTGCATGGTTGCCGAAACTGCCGATCCCGTTGGCGGCCGTTCCGGTCCCCGAACAGCAATCGATGCTGTGATCTCTGATGACACGCGTTATGATATGTTGCTTATTCCAGGTGGCTTTGGCACGCGCGACCTTGTATCCAATGAAAATGTCCTTGCCTGGGTGCGCAGCCAATGCGAAACAGCGGAACTAGTCACTTCCGTATGCACAGGCAGTACCTTGTTGTCAGCAGCCGGTGTCCTCGATGGCAAACAGGCCACCACCAATAAAATGTCGTTCGAATGGGCAACCTCTTTTGGCCCTGCAGTTGACTGGCAAAAAAAGGCGCGATGGGTATGGGACGGCAAGTTTGTTACGTCATCGGGTGTTTCCGCTGGCATGGATATGAGCCTTGCTGTCATAGCATCCCTCATAAACGAAGAGACCGCCCAAAAGACCGCCATTGCCGCTGAATATGACTGGCATCGTGATGCTGACTGGGACCCGTTTGCACAAATACACGGACTGGAATAAATCGTTAATCGAATATATTGAAATTCGATCAACCCGCGTTATATAGCGTTCAGTGGTCCAAGACGTTTCCGGGTTTCAAGGAAACGCAGCGTTGTCTCTAACCTTTTGGTATGCGCGTACAGTAGAAGCGCAATCGATTCCGTTAAATCCGGAATCGCCTTGGTTGTACGTGAAGATTGAAACCTCCACTCCGGGACTGGCGGCAATGAACGACAGATTGAAAGTTGAAAATGTTGGAAAACACCTGGTTATCGGTGTTGATGACGAAGCGATAATTGTCGAATTTCTGGGCGCCGTCGTGCGCAGCAAGAATTTGCTGTTCGCCGGGTTTACCAGCGTCGCCGATGCCTTTCCCGTTGTTAAACATGACCGCCCGGACTTGTTGTTTCTTGATCAGAACATGCCTGTTACGGACGGCCTGGAATTCTGTCGCATGATCAGGCAAGAAATGCCTGATTATAACGTGCCCATCATTTTCCTGACGGCCAACGATGACGAACAACATGTCAGAGACGCTATTCAGGCTGGCGGAAACGATTACCTCGTCAAACCGATTGTGCCGCAAAAAATTCTTGATCGGCTGGATCGCTGGCTGCCAGGCGGAGACCAACCCTGACCCGGTCTTGTTTGTCGTTGGTGCCGTTACTGCAGCAAGTTCCCTTTTTGTTCTTTTCATATTGTCCAACTTGATCTACCTTGTTTCAGACAATAAGGGAGGGCCGAATGCCATATGATCCACATCTGGCGGACCTGATGCGCCAGGCCGTCGAAGACCGGGCGGGTATCACCGAAAAGAAAATGTTTGGCGGTTTCTGCTGGATGTTGAACGGCAATATGCTGTGTGGCGTCGAAGTCGGACGCTTCATGTTTCGCATCGGCAAGGAACTGGAGCCAGAGGCCCTGAAAAAGCCGGGTACGTCGCCGATGGATATTACCGGGCGGCCCATGGGCGGCATCATCTGGGTTGATGCGGACGAAGCCATTGATGCCGGACTGGATAGCTGGCTCGATTTTGCGTCACAATTTGTCGGAGCCCTCAAACCAAAATGACAACATTTATTCAGGATGCTGCCGGGTTTTTGGGTCAGCTGAAAAAGAACAATAACCGTGACTGGTTCAAGGCCCACAAATCCGATTTTGACAGCGCCATCAAATTCCCCGCAGATATTTTCTGTGCCGAAGTGGCAGATGGATTATCCTCCATCGCCGGTTTCGACATCAGCGGCAAGGTCTTTCGCCAACACCGCGATGTGCGCTTTTCAAAAGACAAAACGCCCTATAACACGCATCTGCATATGGGCTTTTTTGGCAGTGGTAGAAACACAACCCCTGGCTTCTATTTTGCGCTGGAAGCCGACAAGGTCATCGTCGGTGGTGGCTGCATCGGCTTTGAAAAACAGGCCCTGGTCGATTATCGCGACCGCGTCGCTGGCGCGGAAGGTGCGGTGCTAACGAAGTTGTTGACGAGCTATGAAAAGCAGGGTTGGCGACTGGATGATCCGGAACTCAAGCGCGTGCCCTCAGGCTATGACAAGGATCATGAACGAGGCACGTTATTGCGTCGCAAAGGCCTCGCCCTGTGGCAGGATTTCAACGACGTCAGCCACAAGCAATGGCAGACACCCGCCAAAACCACTTTGAAGTTTTGCAAGGAACTAAAACCTTTGATTGGCTGGCAGGCAGGCTGAAACTAAACTAACGTCACCCCACACTTGATGCCCCGCTGCGGGTTACAGGGTCTACGCCTATTAAGTAGAGATATCCACCCTGGTGAAAGCATGGACCCCGCATCAAGTGCGGGGTGACGAAGTGGGTGGGGATGGGCATACATATCTTTTCAACGTCATGCCGGACTTGATCCGGCATCTCAATGGTATTGAAGGCTACTCTGTCCTGCCGCAATTCAGCAGATACTCCGACTCGGGGCCGGAGTGACGAAGTGGGTGGGGATGGGCATACATATCTTTTCAATGTCATACCGGACTTGATCCGGCATCCATGCGTTCAGTTAGGGGATTTGGAAATTCAACATCAGAGTTGATGACGAAGTTAGAAATGATTCTTGCGCAACCTAATGTTTGGCAGGTCGTCGGCCCTTGCCGGTGGACTTTGGGCGGCGGCCTTCACCTGAATGTGTGGTCACGAAAGACTGTGGGCCGTTTTTCTGGCCCTGGCGACCACGGCCTGCATCACTGCCTTTAACGCCCGTGCCCTTGGGCTGCCAGGTCGGGATCAGGTGTTTTTTGGAATTGCCGATCAGATCTGCACGGCCCATGTTCTTCAGGGCACCGCGCAACAACGGCCAGTTTTCGGCGTCGTGATAGCGCAGAAATGCCTTGTGCAGGCGACGCTGTTTCAGACCCTTGGCGGTGCGCACGATCTCGGTGTTTTCGCGGCGTACCGGACGTAAGGGATTGCGTTCGGAATAGTACATGGCCGACGCCAGCGACATGGGAGACGGTAAAAATGTCTGCACCTGGTCAGCCCGGAAGCCATTTTTTTTCAGCCAGATCGCCAGGTTCATCATGTCTTCATCTGTCGTGCCGGGATGGGCCGCGATGAAGTACGGAATAAGATACTGTTCCTTGCCTGCTTCTTTGGATGCAGCGTCAAACATCTGCTTGAAGCGGTCATAGGCCTCGATGCCCGGCTTCATCATTTTTGTCAACGGGCCGTCTTCGGTATGTTCCGGGGCAATTTTCAGATAGCCACCGACATGATGCTTCGCCAGTTCCCTGATATAGGCCGGTGACTTCACGGCGAGGTCATAACGCAAGCCCGAAGCAATGGCGATTTTCTTCACGCCCTTGATGTCACGCGCCCTGCGGTAAAGCTTGATCAGAGGTGTGTGGTCGGTTTTCAGGTTTTTACAAACATCCGGGTAAACACAACTGAGACGCCGACAGACGCTTTCGATCTTCGGGTCCTTGCAGTGCAGGCGGTACATGTTCGCCGTTGGACCACCCAGATCAGATATCACGCCGGTAAAGCCATCAACCTTGTCGCGGATGGCTTCGATCTCACGCAGGATCGATCCCTCGGACCTGTTCTGGATAATGCGGCCTTCATGTTCGGTGATTGAACAAAAGGAACAGCCCCCGAAACAGCCACGCATAATATTGACCGAGAAGCGGATCATCTCCCAGGCGGGAATACGGGCCTTGCCGTAATCGGGATGCGGACTGCGGGCATAGTCCAGATCAAAGACGCCGTCCATCTCAGGCGTCGACAGCGGGATCGGCGGCGGTGTCAGCCAGAGTTCGCGGTCCCCGTGGCGCTGGACAAGTGGTCGGGCGTTTCCAGGATTGCTTTCCTGATGAAGGATACGCGAGGTATGACCATAGAGAACCGGATCGTCCCGCACCTGTTCAAAGGCTGGCAGACGCACCACGGTATTTTCATCTGTCCTCAGGGGTGATGTGTATTTATGTGCCTCGGGTGTTTCACCCTCCCCCTCCAGCTCATGCAAATCCAGCTCGGACCAGTCTTCGGGCACTTTGCGCAACATGAAGGCCGTACCACGCACATCGCGAATTTCAGAAGGGTGTTCACCCTTTGCCAGGCGGTGGGCGACTTCGACAATGGCACGCTCGGCGTTGCCGTACATCAGGATATCGGCCTTTGCATCCACCAGAACCGAACGTCGTACCTTGTCAGACCAGTAATCGTAATGGGCAATACGTCGCAAGGATGCCTCGATCCCCCCGACGATCACAGGCACATCTTTGTACGCTTCGCGACAGCGCTGGGTATAAACGATTACCGCCCGGTCCGGGCGCTTGCCGCCTTCGTCGTCA
>Ga0233429_1004400_pt1 | contig 12480 bp, 9 predicted proteins | sample SI_118_April2016_3_FD_179879 | JGI IMG/M metagenome (GOLD analysis project Ga0233429, IMG submission 179879) | Seawater microbial communities from Saanich Inlet, British Columbia, Canada - SI_118_April2016_135_MG | ecosystem: Environmental > Aquatic > Marine > Inlet | place: Canada: British... | reverse complement strand
TCATGAAGATTCAATTTCCACCTATTATGTATTTGTTCTAATGCAAATATAGAACTAATCTTTTCCTGAGCCTGAAAATGATTAACTGTAAATTGGGCATGTGCAATGTCAAGTACAACGAAATCGAATAAAAAAAGATCATCAGGAAACATACCAAAAAAGCCATATACCTTTCTTGATTCTAGATGACGAATAGGATTAGTATTTTCGATTCCTACAACAGGATGGATTTCTTTAATTTGTTGTAGAATATTAAGGTGAGCTTCTTTTGCATTATTCCAACGTTGAATATTAAAATTGCTATCTCCAATATCCCCTGGATTTATGAAGATGTAAGAAGCCCCAACATTTCTGGCAATTTGAGCAATCTCTAAAATATCCTCTGACCTTTCAACAACGCAGGGATCAATATCTCTCCCTGACCAAATGTGAGGGAACTCAAAACCTATAGTAAAATTGTTTTCTAATGCATACTCAACTTGTCTGCGTTCTTCAATCATCAAGTCACGATTGAGGTTTCCCGGAGGTTGAATTTCAATATAGCGAAAAGATATATTCGGATGGATTAACTCCTTTTCAAGGCGTAGTTGTATTTCAATACGCTGAGCAATTTGTGCTGGATCTGTACCTGATTTTGATCCTATAAATATGTTCTTCACAACAAATACTACTCCATCATCGAAATAATTCTGAAACCAGAGCTCCATTGACAAAACGCCCTCATCGTTCCGGAAATAAGACTTTTAAAACACACCTTAATCTAATTTGCAGATTTTCTACCTTGTAAAATATTTTGACATACACTTCAATACTCAAACACTTAAAGCCAAGGTTTCAACAATTCTCATAGCTGCCTTGCCATCCCAAAGTTCAGGAATCTTGCTTTTCCTGACTATTCCACGCAAGATCCTTTCTCCTTCCTGTATAATTCCTTCCTTCTTAGTACCAACAAGAATATTGGTACCCTCTGATACGGTAACAGGTCTTTCAGTATTCCCCCTTATTGTAAGACAAGGAATTCCTAACACCGTTGTCTCCTCCTGTATGCCCCCAGAATCCGTTAATACAAACTTTGAATTTGACATAACATTAAGAAACTCTAGATATCCAAGTGGTTCACACATAACGATGTTCTCATTAATCCTAAAGCATGATTTCTCAATACTGGTTATCGTTCTAGGATGAACAGGAAAAAGCAAAGGTATTTTTGTTGAAATCTCGCTTAGTGCATTTAAGATTTCCCCAAGTGTTTCAGGATTGTCTACATTTGCTGGTCTGTGAAGAGTTACTAACGCAAACTCTTTCGCTTGAAGGCGAAGAACATTAAGGATATCAGATCTTTGCGACATTTCCTTGTGTTTGATAAGAGTATCAACCATCACATTACCTACAAAAAATATCTTATCGAGAGAAATTCCTTCTCTCCTAAGGTTTTCCTCTGCACTTCCTTCTGTAGTAAAGAGTATGTCAGAGATTGCATCCGTCAGCACCCTGTTAATTTCTTCAGGCATAGACCTGTCATAACTTCTCAAACCCGCTTCAACGTGAATTACCTTTATATTTAATTTAGACGCAACCAACGCACACGCAAGAGTAGAATTTACATCTCCAACCACGAGAACATGTGTGGCTTTCTCTCTCAAGCAAACAACTTCAAAACTTTTCATTATTTCTGCCGTCTGTACCGCTTGTGAACTAGAACCAACTTCGAGATTGATATCTGGTTCTGGAATTTTCAAATCATTAAAAAATAGCTTAGACATCTTCTCGTCGTAATGCTGACCCGTATGGACAAGAAGATGCCTGATATGTCTATCGGATGATTGATTATGGATATTAATAGCTTCCATGATAGGAGCTATTTTCATAATATTTGGACGCGCTCCTACTACGCAGATTACTTTCATATAATAGTCCTTGCCGCCATTATTTGCTTAAGATTTTGTAATATCACAAGCTTCACATCCATTTCTGCACAGTTATTATGGCAAGAAGGTTTCATACTTCTTAATCATATTATCTAATGAAAAATTGCTTTTAACTAGATTTAAAAAATGCCTGGCATATTCTTTTCTCAGATCTTTACCCATAATTAGTTTCGATCTGGAAATGAAAATTCAAAACGCTCCTTAGTCCAATTTGTAAGGACTTTTACCTATAACCAACCTACACAATCTGCTACCATTATTACGCTTGTAAACTTCCAGTCAGAAACTAATTAAACCCAGATTCAAACCAAACAGTATTATCTCCATCCGAAAATCGGACAAGGCAACATATCAGTCGAGAGACGAACGTCTAATAATGCAGCCGAAGTGAATTCTCCGAACTCTAATTACTTTTTTAACTAACGACAAATGTTTTATAATCAAACATTGCCTGTTACCGGTTATCTCCCCATCTTCCCCGAAATGCTTTTCTGGCTGTTGCCTCACCTGGTTGCATTTGTATATGCCCATCGCCTAAGTATAACGGTATTTTCTTTGCAAAACCGGTTATTTCTTTTAGATCTTCTGGTAGCGCACACATATTAGAATAATTGTTTTTAGAATCCTTTTTTAATGTGAAATGTTTTTCAACAATCTTTACCCCCATTGACATTGCGATTTTAACGGCGTCATTACCTAAAGTATGGTCGCTATATCCTATATCAATATCCTTATTGGTTATTTTTTTTGCCAGCTTTCTGATTGTAAATATTCTTTTTAAATTTGCATTTTCTATACTGGTTGGATAATTTGATACGCAATGCATCAAAATAAAGCTTTTATTATCTGAATTCAAAATTTTAATAGCACTTTCAATCTCGTCTAGATAAGACATTCCGGTTGAAAGTATTATCTGACCAAAAGCGTCTCTCAACAATTTTAACATTTTGTTGCTGCCTGTATCCGTACTTGCAACCTTTATCGTATCAAATTCCGGATATTGATCACTTAATTTTTTCAGAAATTGAATACGTCTCCAATCAAAACAAGTTGTTAAAAACTTAATTTTATTAATTTTGCATTCTTCTAGCAGTTCATAATGATCCTCATTACTCAATATTTTTTTACTCATTATATTTCTGTGCGGATGATCTCTTGGCATAGTTTCTATATCGGAAGATTGAAATTTAATATAATCAGCACCAGAGCAAGCCGCAGCCGTTATGATCTTTTTTGCAACTTCAATATCACCTTCATGGTTCGTTGCCGCTTCGGCAATGACTAATGGTCTTATTTTATATTCCAAATCATTTTCAAGAAACATTCATCTAAATAATTTAAAATGTTATATGTTTTCTTTGTCCTGGATAGACACGCTGTTTCCTGCTGAATTTGTTCGATAATTTACAACAATCCATTATCAATCACTTTCAACAAAATCAGACTCACCCTTTGGGGTAATATCTTTTTTTCCAAATCCAAATTCTTTATTTAAGATTTCAATAATTTCCATGGTCGACTTATTTGACAATTTGGGAGAGCCATTTTCTTGCATAAGAAATTTATTCTCCCATGCATCGATGTCCGTCAGTTTAATACTATTCTTTCTATGTTCCGTTTTTAAGTACTGTTGGTTGTCTTCATAATTGTACAATTCCTTTAATGCAAACACAAAAGGCCTGAAATAATAGGAATTGGACTTTAGAGAACTACTATGCTTTATACATTCTTTTATCATATTAAAATGATGTTTGAGGATATCCGGCCTTGAATAAAAGAGAGTATGGGCTTCTTTCTGATAATTAATCAAATCTTCAGAATTTAAATCTCCGGTATTAATTAAACAGTTCCCATGCCTTCTGAATCTCTCCCAATCTTTCTTGGCACCCTTTATAAAGGCTATATCCTCTCCTTTTATAGCCATATCATACATCTTTGTTCCAGGATACGGAGTGGCAATGTTCACATTAACCCTTTGTATTTTAATTTCCTTTAAAAGATCCATTGTTTTTTGAACAGTTGAATGAGTTTCCCCGGGAAGACCTAAAATAATCGAGCCTCTTATTTCAATATTTGGATAGAATTTATTTAGTATTTCTAAGGCATTTTTAATTATTTTTTGATTGACTCCTTTTCCTGCATTTTTCAGGATGGTGTCACATCCACTTTCAATACCAATGGATATAACTTTACATCCTGAATCCACAATCTCATTTACTGTCTGTTCATCAACTGAGTTAGCTCTCATGAATATTTGATATGGAATGTTTATTCTAAGTTTTTTTAATCCTCTTGATATTTGCTTTACACGATAATATTTTCCTTTTTTTGCGTATCTACTATCCGGCCAAGTATAAGAATCGTCGTATAATGTCAGCCACTTCACGTCAAAATTATCCAGAAGATATTCTATTTCTTCTAATACTTTTTGCGGGCTTTTAAACCTGATACTTTTTCCGAACTGATTAAAGCAGAAATGACAGGTTTGCGGACAGCCTCGAGAAGTTAACAAAGCACCCATCGGATTCATGCCATAACCAGGAATTAAATGGTTATACTGTTTCATATCCAATAAATCATAAGCCTGTAAGGGTAATCTGTCTAAATCAGGTATTAAGGGCCTTAGATTATTAATTACAACCTTATCATCTTCTCTGTAAATCAAACCTGACACTTTTTTTAAATCGCTTTTATTTTCCAATGCTTCCAGCAATTCAAGTAAAGTATATTCACCTTCGTACTGTATTAAACAATCAAAATATTCACCTTCTTTTAGTGCTCCTTCGCCCAAACTGGTTGCATGAGTCCCCCCTAAACATGTATATATATTACTTCTTTCTTTTATAGCCTTAGCAATTTCAAGTGCCTCAAAAAAACTCGTTGTTGCGGCAGATATACCAACCATAATCGGCTGATATTCTATTATTAAATCAGCAAGTTTGCCACTTTCCAGCTTTAGTATTTCATTATCAATAATTATAGGATCGTATTTGCTAGCTTCACCTTTCCGTATAGAATCACCATCATATGTACCTCCTCGCAGTACTGAAGCAATATAACCTAACCCTATTGGAGGGACAATTGGTGTACGAGACTTGTCCTTAAATAATTTATAAACGCCAGAATAACTGGGACGAACAAGAACAACCCGTTTCATTAATTAAATGCCCCTTTATTGTTAATTAAATTTTTTGCTAAAGTAATAATAGCATCAGTTTTTCTCTTCCATGTATATTTCGCAATAATCGTTTCCCGGGCTGCTCTTCCGATCTTATCCCTTTTTTCAACGTTATCACGTAAACAAATGATTGCATTAAAGAATGCTTCTGAATCACCAATTTTCACGACATATCCATTAATATCATGCAAAATAATATGCTTTAATGTTTGAATCTCTGGAGATATTGTAGGCTTTGCCATGGACATGTATTCTAGAATTTTGACAGGTACACCATGATATTTCCAAAAATATTTGTCTTTTTCATATTGAGGCGTAGTCATAATAGCGATATCAAAAGCAGCTATTGCATTAACAACATTATCCTGATCTAATCTACCGGTAAAAATCACATAATCCTCTAAATTTTTAGTACTAATTTCATTTTTAAACTCATCGTAATATTTCCCATCACCGACAAGCATAAAAATAATTTTTTTTATATTTGAGTCATGAACTTTATTAATAACTTCAATAACTATTTCTAATCCATGGTATTTTTGAAAACTACCAACAAATCCAACCACTATTTCGTCAAGCAGGTTATATTTGTTTCGGATTTTATTTCTCTTTGTAATCTCAGGTTTAAAAATAATAGGGTCAACACACGCTGGAAATATCATTGATTGACGAACACCAATTTTATTCAAATAATCCTGTAATACGTCAGATACAGTTACAATATAATCAGAAGATAATAAAACCCGTTTTTCACACTCAAAAGCGTCTTCAATATCTACAATTGATTTATCCTTTTCGTTTCCATAAACAAATGAAAAATTAAATTCCATTATTATTGGAATTTTTAATAATTGTGTTATTTCTATCCCTTCATAAGAATGTAGGCAATACCTTTCATAAGCAAAATCGAATTGAAGCGAATTTACTACTTTTACGATATCTTCTACAGACTGATAATAATATATTCTTCCTGACGTAGAATTTACATATTTTTCATTTTTCGTGAAATAGTACACTATGTGCTCGGTTGAAAAACTTTCAATTACGCCCCTTACATGTGTTGCCTTTCCATCATAACCATTAATATCTATATCTCGATTTCCATTTATATAAATAATTTTCATCTTCTTTACACTGCACCCCATTTATCAAGCAGCGTTTTTGTAGTACTTCTTATCATCATGATTATTAATTGACAATATTACAGCTGAAAATATGATGAAAGCATTTCATCAACATCATATTTCCTGATGTTCGTGTCAGAGTTAATTACAAAGCTGCTCTTACAAAAAAAATCTCGAAATTTAATCATATCATATGCCATTTGATCTTTATATACGTTTGATGTCTTCAATATGTCAATTTTACGTATTTGTTCAACCAATACTGATGCATCTTCTTTAGCAATTGCACTCGCTCTTTTTCTTTTATTCTGGATTTCTGAAATGGATAATTGAAATTCAATTATTCTTGCTCCAGAACAAACAGCTGTGATACATTGGATAACATCATAAGAATGGCTTGAAAAGCCAATCGGCCCGTAATAACGTTCCTTGAGTTCACTAATAACATTAAGCCCTACCTTTTCTGGAGGACAAGGATAATATGATGAACTTTGTAGGATTGCATACCGGTTGTTCATCTGATTCAAAATGTTAACTGCATCATCAATTTCATTCCAGCAGCTCATTCCTGTCGAAAGAATAACTGGCAATCCTGTATCACATATATAATGGAGCATTTCTTTATTATTGATCTCACCGGAGGCAATCTTAAATGCGGAAACACCAACATTCCTCATCAAATCTACCGCTGCATTTGAAAATGGTGAACATATGAATAGTAATCCTTTTTTACTGGAATGTTCTTTTAATTCTGTCCACTCGTTTTCATTAAATTCAACTTTCTTCAAACAATTAATATATTTTTCATTGTCTCTAAATAAGCTATTACTTGGTTTTCCTGTATGCTTTTTTTTACTATTGAAAGTATCAACTTGGAATTTAACTGCATCAACACCAATATTAGCTGCTTCATCTATAAATCTATGTGCATCCTTTAGCTTGCCATTATGCGCAAATCCGATACCTGCAATTATCAATGTGCGTTCCGAGTTATCTAAATTATATGGCCCAATAATAAAATCTCTCTTTTTCTTGCCTTTTGCTTGGATATTATCAGCTTGTTTATTATGTAACTGGAAATTATCTTGAAGCAAACCTTTTCCAGGATATCCACTTTCATAGAGCAGCTCACATATGTTAAATTGTGCAGGTTCATCAATATCCAAAGCCTCATATTCTGGAATTTCAATTAAATGTGGACTATTTTTTTTCATATCCCAATGTTTACCTGTTCTAATAAAATAGTCTCTATTAATAATATGAAAAGCATGATTGGCTTCATAGCAATACTTCCCCTGCTTTGTGCCAGTCACAGCCGGATCCTTGTTAGTCAGAGGATCCCCATTGTGATCAAAGATCCATGCTTTTTTTTTTGTAACACTCGTATATTAATTAAAATCGGTGCTCTGGAAAATTTCATAAGCCCGACGATATGATTCGATAGAAACAAAAGGATGTGATGGATTCATAATCATAAACCAGAGGGTTGGAACCTTTTGATAATGTTCAAATACAGTTAGTCCAACATCCCCTTTGGAAACAGATTCTTTTTTCCGCCATAAAATATCAATGTTTGTCAGTGCCTCTGAATATTCTATCAACTCTTCTTCAGCAATACATAAAAACCTATGCTTAGCAAATGTAAGTTGGTTTAACCGTTCTAATGCGAGTCTTAGCAAGCAAGTTTCACCAAATGGACGTATTAATTTGTTTTTTAATCTTCCTGATTGAATACGGGCATTTATAATGATTGAAATCTCTTTTTTCTTCAAATTATTCTTTCAAGATTGCGAAGGAAGTACTTTTTATGCTTGTTTGTTACGTATTGGATAGAATCAAAAATGACATTTTCAGATGTGAACATTTTTTTAATTAAAGACATTAAGTGCCTTTCTTCACAACCTATTCATTTCTTTCATAATAAGCTGTATTATATCTCCGTCTCTACATTCTTCACTTATACGACTGAAATTAGACTGATCGAAATCTAATTTACCATTACAGTATTTTACCATATAAGCCGCATTGTATGGCAATGTAGCAACTTTTCCATTCTCCTGTGGATCGCAATTATACACCGGCAACTCATTGTACAACGAATGGAACTGCGTTGTACTGTATCCTGTAATAAGGCCTTTGCGTATGTGAGGCAAGAAAAGCTCAATACCGAAATTATGGTACTGTGTAGATTCTGCAAGGGAAGGGTATTTTCTCTCAATTATGCTGTTCTTTAATTTGATTCCAATCTTATACAGATTTTCTCTAAAAAATGGTGATAACGCTAAACAGATGTCAGCAATAATGCTTGCCATTTTCAAGCTCCTTACGGTACCACAACCGAACGAAGAGAAAAATCGACTGTCATCATTATTGTTATGACGTTTTAAATATACCTTTTCAGTCTTATCTATTTTGTTCAGCAGTTTATATAGTCTAGCGACAAAAGCATACTTCTCTTTTTTACTGTTTCCCTTAAAATGCGTATGAGACGGATATGCTACTAGATAGTCTATATCAAAATCCGAATCATTAAAGACAGGGTATTTCTTATAAGGAAGCCCCATCTCAATAATATCTAAATCTTCAATTTCTTTAAGTTTACCTTCATGCTTCATCTTTATTTCAAAAATATTTTTTGCAGGAACAAATAGCTTGCTGTCTCCCAAAACCTTTATTCTGTCCAGCCCGTGAACACTACCATTTAAGGAAAGCAATACAATCAGTTTGCCCCACGTAACATTCTTTCTAAACTTGTACATATAATCTTCTGAGGCAAACAATTGGGAAAACAATACAACTGGTATTATCACAACCTTACCTCTGATTTCTTCATCTACATATATTATTTCAGCACCCAATTGCACGCATAAAGAGCGAAATTTTTTGTCCGTACCTTTTAGCTTCCTTGGTCCTTTACGCGAAGCATAAAAGCCTTTTTCATCACTCAAGAGCAGTCCTATTCTGTACTGAGAAGAGAGTGCTTTAATAATATTGGCATAATAGTTATGCTTACGCGCCAATAAGTGCACCAAAACAATATCATACTCTTTCATTCGTCTATCCAAAAAAAGCTATCACACAAAATAATTGCTAAATGAGTCACTTTAGCACTCTATTACATATCATCGAAACACTCTACTTATTTAGTTTTAATACTGCGGTAAACCTGAACCGCCATGTATTTCCTATCAGATTTTCCGTAAAGCATCCATAAATACTCTTATGCTTTCTTCGTCTGATATATTTACATTCCCTTTTATTTTTGTATAAAGGAATGCCCTTATACTTGTCTTTTCCAGCGCATACATAAAAAGCTTAACCTTATCATCATCAATTGTGTACCCATTTTGAATGCTTTCTAGAGCTTCCCTGCACTCTTCAGCCGTCTGTACATAAGAAACACCTTCACAACCGTTATACCATGCATGCCCGAAAGTCAAAACCGGGATCCCCCTTGCAATGGCTTCAAAACCTGTGTTGCTCGTAATTGTTGCAATTGCTTTGGCATTGTCAATTAACTCAAAAGGGGAGGTGTCAACAGGAACAAGCTTTACATTCGCCAGAATTTGTAAATCATCATAAAACTCATACGAACGAGATAATTCACCATAAAGTCTAGGCAGGAATTGATGTGGATGTTCCTTAACATAGATGGTCCATCCATCAGGAAGCGCCCTTGATAATAATTCAACCATGAGCAACTGATTAACAAAAAAATCACCTAAAGGACCGGTAGACAATTCAGGCTGGTAAGCTAAAGCAACATACAAGAATGGTTTGGCAAAATCAGGTTTGACTGCGAATCTATTGTAATAACGAAACAACGATCTCTTTTTTCTTTTACCTTTGTACTTAAATAAATGAAGTTTAAAAAATGACACAAAAGAACTCTCCTCGCCTCTTTTACAATCTATTCTATAAATGGTCCTTTTGCATGGTCTTCGAATACTACCCACCAGAACTCGCATATCTTTAAGGAAATCGTATACTCTATAGAGGAACGAATTAGTGCATTTATTAAATACTTCCATATGCGTGTCTAGAGCTACCATAGCAGGCGCAATCGAATCTGAATACCTCGATCTTTTATTTTCATTAATATAATCTTGTATTTCCGGAGACAAAGAGAAATGATAGTCGTTACCACCCTTAAGCAATTCCTCGTACAACACTTCTGTCGGCGATTTCTCACATATGCTATGCACTGGAACACACCGTTCAGAAAAAGAAGTAAAACTGTAACCCATAGTCTTTATGCCTCTCTCCTTACATAAAACATATAAAACGTAATCATAAATACAATGCGGTATAGAATTAAAAATTACTATCTCCGGATTGTGCATATCTAAAATCGTAAGCCAGTATTTAAGATAGCGGTAATATAAACGAACCCGTTTGTTAAAGTCAAATGTCCCATCAGCGTCAACCCTATTCATCATTCTTAAGGCTATTGATTCACAAAACAGCATTTTTTTTAGGAAAGGTTGATCAAGAGATACAAGATCGAGCTCACTATACTCAACAGGTGGAATCCCCCATACTGCATCAGCTGAATCCTGCATAACAGCATCCGGAAACCTCTCTTTCACTTTTTCTTCAACTTCACCCTGTAAATGGCTGGTACAATACTGAATGTTCCAGTTATATTCCATGGACATACGCAGAATTGCCTCTAATTTATGTCCCTTCCCCAATTCGATGCAAAACACATTTATAGCCATCTTAATTAATTCCTTCTATATGAGATTTCATGTTAAAACATTCTATACCAAATCAGCTATGATTTGTTCCGTCAACCCTCACCATACTTATTAATCCAATAATATTGCTTATTGGTTCTGACCATAAAATCTATGTGCATATTCCCTCGTACCTTTTGTAACAACGAATACGATTACAACTTATAACCTCTTTTTCAACATCATGAATTTTAGTTTCAACTATATCTTCAGAACCGCAATTAGGACATATCGCTTCACGGCAGAGACAAATCTCGTCACAATTCTGACAAATACGATAAATTTTTGTCTGCCTAATTTCAGGTGAATCCATTAGAAGCCTAAGACGGAATTTTCGCTGGTGTATTATCCACTCGTTATATATAATTTTTCTTGCCTTCACAGCAAATGATTATTTTCTAAATATTAGTTATTAGGTATAAATATCTGTTTTCCTGATAACAGGCAGCTAAGATCTCAACACGTTGTATTCATTAACCAAATGAAACAAACCTAAATACAAAATTACAGTGCCAGAAAGTTACGTAACAACATAAACCCATTCTCACCACTCTTCTCCGGATGGAACTGGCATCCAAAGAAATTATCTTTTCCAATAATTGCACAAATGCGTCTTCCATTATAATAGGTGTCGGCTATACGATAATCATCATTTGATGGTACAACCATAAAAGAGTGTAAGAAATAAAAGTTTTTGTTATCAAGGGTAGAATTAAAAAGATTCCCATTCAACTCTTTATTTTTACTCACGACGGTATGAATTGAATCCCATCCAATACGTGGTATTTTGTGCAGCAGGCCATCTCTTTTTGTTTCTGGAATAGGTTCAACCCTTCCCGGAATAATTCCAAGTCCTTCACATCTTCCAAATTCTTCGCTGCATTCCATAAGCATCTGCATCCCCAGGCAAATACCCAAGAACGGTTTTCCATTTTCAATAAATTCTCTTATCGGCTCAATTAACAGATGTTTCTTGAGACCATCCATCCCGCCACAGAAGGCACCTACACCTGGAAGGATCAACGTCTCAGCGTTACGCACACCCTCAGGCTCCGTAACGACTTCCCCAACCACACCTACATATGAGAGCCAATTTTTAATACTTAGTAAATTACCTATACCGCAGTCGATTATAGAAACCACACGCTTCATAATTGCATATCTATCTTATATGATTGAAAACAAAAAATCAGTGTTCTGCAATTTGAATATTAGATTTAAGAAGGGTTGCTTGTATTTCCTGTAAAGAACTTTTGCCAAAGTGTAAACAGCTGGCTATTGCTAGGGCATCTACGCTTCCATTATCTATTGCTTCAATCAAATGCTCCGGGTTTCCACAACCCCCAGACACAATTAAGGGGACTCTGGTTTCACTGCTTACTCTTTTTAAGAGATCAATATCAAAACCGTCCTGGGTACCATCACTGTCAACTGATGTTAACAGCACTTCCCCTGCCCCAAGAGAAACTCCCTCCTTTATCCAATCAACAACATCACGACCTGTATGTTCT
>Ga0233429_1004397_pt1 | contig 12486 bp, 12 predicted proteins | sample SI_118_April2016_3_FD_179879 | JGI IMG/M metagenome (GOLD analysis project Ga0233429, IMG submission 179879) | Seawater microbial communities from Saanich Inlet, British Columbia, Canada - SI_118_April2016_135_MG | ecosystem: Environmental > Aquatic > Marine > Inlet | place: Canada: British... | reverse complement strand
AGACGAAATATTGGGACAATGCGCTGCCCTATGACGGTGAAGTTAAGGGTTGGGGGCATCGCTTGCAGGATGAGGGCCACCGGGTCGAATCCATCGGCAAGCTGCATTATCGCCATGAGGATTTAAATACAGGCTTTTCCAAACAACATCATCCGATGCATGTAATGGATGGCGTCGGCCAAGTTTGGGGCTCGATCCGAGATCCTTTGCCGGATGAACATCCTGCCAAAATGCTGAAAGAAATTGGCCCGGGCGAGTCGAATTATAACCGCTATGACCGCCTGATTGCGGACGAAGCGTGTCAGTGGCTGAAAGATGCTGCGGAGAGTCCCGAAGAGAAACCATGGGTGCTTTATCTTGGCTTTGTCGCGCCACATTTTCCACTTATTGTGCCGGAAGAGTTCTACAACATGTATCCGCTTGATCAGTTGCCACCACGCAAGCTCGATCCGGAAAAAGGTTTTGTGCGTCATCCCTGGCTCCAACGCATGGATGATTATTTGCAAGTCGATCGGCACCTCAGCGCTGAGCAACGGCTGATCGCAGTGGCAGCTTATTTTGGGCTATGCAGTTTTATTGATGCAGAAATTGGCCGCGTGCTGGACGTGTTAGCTGAATGCGGCTTGGTAGGTGACACGCGGGTCGTTTACACCAGTGATCACGGTGACAATGTTGGTGCACGCGGGATGTGGGGCAAGTCCAACATGTATGAAGAAAGCGCCGGTATCCCTTTGATTGTCGCTGGCGACGGTATTCCAGAAGGCAAAGTGAGTTCGACAACGACCTCTTTGCTCGATAGCTACCAAACCGTCATGGATGGCGTCGGGCTCGATCTGACAGATGGGGAGCAGGAGCTTGCCGGTGGATCCTGGTTCGAGATGGCACATACTTCTGATGACCCGGAGCGTATTGTTTTTAGCGAATATCATGCGACGTCCTCCCCAACCGGAGGTTTTATGCTGCGCAAAGGAAAATATAAGTTTCTCTATTATGTTGACTATGAGCCGGAGCTTTTTGACTTAGAAGCTGATCCTGAAGAAACCTCAGATTTGGCGGCTGACCCGAATTATGCTGAAATCGTGACTGAGTATGAGGGTTATCTGCGCGCTATTTGCGATCCTGAAAAAGTTGATCGTCAGGCGAAGGACGATCAAAACGCTTTGATTGAGAAGTTCGGCGGGCGCGATAAGGCGCTGCATACCGGTACGCCCGGTGCAACGCCGGTGCCGGGCCAAGGGCATGAATAAGAGGCACGCGTAAGCGATGGCTAATTTTGTCCTCGTTCATGGTATGGGAGCCGGTGGTTGGCAGTGGCGTAAAGTGGCTAACTTTCTGCGTGCTCAAGGCCATTTGGTGTTTACGCCAACTTTGACCGGCCTTGGTGAGCGCACGCATTTATTGACGCCCAAGACCGATCTTGAAACCCATATCTGTGATATTGCCAATGTTATTGAGTGTGAAGAACTGGAAGACGTTGTCTTGGTCGGTCACAGTTATGGCGGCATGGTGGTGACGGGGGCAGCTGATCGCCAGTTCGATCGCATTGGAACTCTAATTTATCTTGATGCCTTCTTGCCCGAAAATGGTCAGTCGGTAATGGATTTGCAGCCGCCTGATCGCATTGATTATTACCACAAAATGGCCAAAGAAAAGGGAGAAGGCTGGCGGATTCCACCGCCTCCAGCAGAATTTTGGAAACTGACCGACCCGGATGATATTGCTCAATTTGATCGTTTGCGGGTTGATCACCCCTTGGCCTCGCTCACCCAGCCCGTAACACTCGATCATCCTCGACCAGAAAAACGAGCCTATGTGTGGGCCTCTGGTTTTACCCCGAGCCCGTTTGAGAAATTCGCCAAAGCCTGCGAGCAAGATGAAAGCTGGGTCTATAGAGAAATAGAGTCCGGCCATCAAATGATGATGTCTCATCCTAAAGAGGTCGCCGAGATACTTGTGGGGCTGCTCAATTAATTTCGTAATATGCAATAAAAATTTCACCCCGCGTGACTTGTTATCAGGCGTTGTGTAGGTTTGCGGTCAAATGGATAAACGGCAGAAAAATGAGTCCTGGCAATACTTCACTTCCCGATGAATCGGTTTTAATCGAGCTCTGCAAGATGTGGTCAAGCGCCATGCGGATGTCTCCAGATATGGAGCTTGATCCAGACGAGATGAAAACCATTGGCGACCGCTTGTTGAATACGGAGGCTAAAAGCCTGGAGACGGTGCTGCTTAAATTCAGGGCTGCCCATGCGACAGCGGGCCGGGCTTTGGGCGAGGGGCATGCGGTTTTGAACCTGTTGGATTCGACCATTAGAGATTTGGATAAAATAGAAGACTAAAATGGCTGCACCTCAGGACCAACATACGCCCCCTAATATCAGTATCCCTGTGGCTTATCTAATGATCGCCATCACGGTATTGCTGTGGTCAATAAGTGTCGTCATCGCCAAGGGAGTTCATGAGGAGATACCGCTTGTCGGCCTGACTTTCTGGCGCTGGGTGACCGCAGTCATTGTTCTAATACCCTTTGTCTGGAAAGATGTTCGAGACAATTTGGATTTGGTCCGCAGGCATTGGAAAATCTATCTGGCGCAAGGAACCTTTATGGTCGGTGGCGGAACGCTTCTGTTTACCTCATTGAATTTTACCACGGCAATAAACGCGTCCTTGGTCAATACCACCCAGCCGGCTGTAACCGCACTTTTGACCTGGATTATCCTAAAAGATCGTCTCAAGAACATTCAATATGTTGGTATCGCCTCAGCGATTGTCGGTGTTGTCTTTATGATTGCCAAAGCCGATTTGGCGGTATTGATTAATTTGGAGCTAAATATCGGTGATTTTATCGTTATATTCGCGATTTTATCCTATTCGATGTATGCCATTAATTTGCGCAAGCTGCCGCCGGGTCTTGGAACTTTTCCAACATTATTTGTCATTCTATTCTTCGGCACGTTCCCGCTACTACCGTTTTATATAGGCGAAACCATATTGGTGGGACCGGTGCCCTTTACTTTGGAAACCGTTTTTTGGTCGGTTATCTTGGCCATTATCGTGTCGATTGGCTCGCTGGCCTTATGGAACAACGGAAACCGGGTTGTCGGGCCGCATCGGGCCGCGGTCTTTGTCAGCTTGATGCCGGTCTATGGGTCGATTTTAGCGACGACTTTCCTCGGCGAGGAAGTGTTCTCATACCACATTATCGGCGCTGTTTTTGTCTGCGCTGGTATTTTTATGGTGGTTCGAAACCACTAGGGTCAAAAAGATGTTTTTTGATGGCCACACGCTTCCCCAAATTATCGGTCAGGTTATTCTGGGCCTTTTTTTCTGGATCATGATCGTTAAAAATCTGCGCGTTTGGCAGTTCAACATTGAGCGCACCGGCGCTATTCTGCCAAAGCCGCAATTATTTCTCGTGATTAATTTCGCTCTACAATTTGTTGCCGGCTTGGCGTTGATGATTGACTATTACACGTCGCCTGCTGCGATTGTGCTGATTGTTTTAACCGTGTTGGCAACGGCGATGTTTCATCGCTTCTGGACCATGGAAGACTCTCTTCGGAACAACTATCATATGCTGTTATTTTTCAATAATGTTGCCATCACCGGTGCACTTATCATGCTGTTATGAAGGCTGAAATATGACCTTAGAGCTCTACAATTTTCCAGCCTCAACCTGCAGTCTTAAGGTGCGCCTTTGTCTGGCGGAGAAAGACCTCGACTGGGTTGACCATAAACTAATGCCCGGCGGCACAGATCATCTTACGCCGGAATATCTAAAAATTAACCCAAATGGCGTGGTGCCGACATTGTTGCATAATGGCGCGCCGATCATCGATTCATCAGTGATTATTGAATATCTTGATGAAGTTTTCCCAGACGTTAAATTGACACCAGATGATCCGAAAGAGCGGGCCCGAATGCGCTGGTGGCTGCGCTATTTTGAAGAAAAGCCGACCGGTGCCGTGCGCTATCCGACTTTTCAAAAAATTCTAATTAAAAACTTTCGCGATATGTCGGATGAGGAATTCAAAGTGGCGGCTGAAAAGCGTCCGTTAAAGACAGAATTCTATACCCGAATGGGCCGAGACGGCTTTAGTGATGCCGAAATTCAAACCGCTCTGGATGATATCCGCCAAACCGTCGAGAGGATGCATCAAGCGATCAAAGAAACGGGCGGCCCATGGATTATGGGAGATTTTTATTCCTTGGCCGATATTTGCGTGGCCCCCTTGATCGACCGCATGGAAGATATGGGCTATGAGCAATTGTGGGAGAAAGATTTACCTCAGGTCACCGAATGGCTGGCCCGAATGAAAGCCCGGCCTGCTTACAGCAAAGCTTATTATCCAGGGGCGCGCTATTCGGAGATTTTCCCGGACCTTGAGCTCGGGCGATCGGCCTAAAAATACGCCGCCAATAGCTGCTCGGCATTGCCAGTTAGTATTTTTTGCCGATCTGCATCACTGATATCAGCCGTGGCGACAGCGTTTAAAGACTGTTCGGTCGAGAAGATTGGGCAGTCCGTACCAAACACAATGCGGTCCGCACCGAAAACTTTCACCGCCAGTTCAAGCGATTTTGGCCCGAGCGATGAGCAGTCAACATGCACGCGTCCAGCCTTCGAGCTCGGCAGCGCGGCATCCGGTGTCCGGGTCAGCGTCACGTTATCCATGCGCTCAATGACATAAGGCAGTGTGCCGCCCATATTGGCGACATGCAGCGAGATATCCGGGTAGGCGTCGAGGAAATCGCTGAACAACAAGGTCACCATACAATGACTGACGCTGTTTTGAACCGTAAGCGCTAGGCGTTCAGCGACGTTATCTTTGAAGGGTGGTGATTTTGGCTCATAGACTTCAGGGACTTCATCAGGGCGGCGACCGGGATGAATGAAAACATGACCACCGATTTCCTGGACGGCTTTGAAAATTGGCGCCAGCTCGGCTACGTGATCTTCGCTGACAAAACAGTTATTGGGCAAAATCACGCCAATCAACCCAAGCTCATCCCGCGCGCGCCGGTATTCCTGAACGGCAAGATCAATATCCGCCATCGGTAGGGCAGCTAGGCCGGAGAATGTATCTGGAAACTCTTTCGAGAGCTTGGCCACCTCATCGTTAAAAATTTGAACCAAAGGCAGGCTTTCGCTGGCGGCAATACTATCCAGCCCAAACAGGCCGGGAAAAGACAGCACTTGGCGCTGAATGTTGAGCCCGGTCATAAATTCACGCCGGGCAGTCATATCCATGAAGCTGGTTGGAAACGCCAGCTGCCCATGCGGCATTTGAAAAATCTCGTTGCCATCTTCCTTTGTCCGAATAAACGGCGGCACCTCACGCTTGCGCAACTCAGCCGCTAACGTCTCCGGCACATAGTGGGTATGTAGATCGATCGCCATGTCATCTCCCCGGCAAGAAATGTAACAAAGGTGACTGCCACCTTAATTACATTCTTAACCTATTAGTTAACCCGCTTGTTGGATGCGGTAGAAGTCGTTGATGCCCGCCGCTTCGCGGATTTCGGGGGCATCTTGACCTTGGGCTGCCGTGTCATATGGAATGCCGATGGTGTCGGCGATCCGGACGAAGCCGTGGAAGGCTGAGGCGACGGCGCCAGCATCTACGGTGGCGTCATTGCCTAGAGTGTCAAATACGACTTTGCGGGTTTCAGCTATTCGAGCGCAATCCCTGGATACAATCGCTTCAGCGAAATTCACCAAGGCTTCAGCATTAGGTATTTGCGTGCCATCGCTTAAGCCTTCGGTGACGTCTTTCAGTTCAACTTCGGTATCGGCAATTTGCGTGCTCTCACGGAGCATGTAGGTGTGTGCCGTTGTTCAATAAGCGCATTGGTGGAGGCCGGAGACCCGAGCTGCCATGAGCTCCATCTGCGGCCTCGAAATGGCACGAATTGTTTGATCAAATTGATAGACATATTGGCCGGGCAGATAATGCTCATTGGCCATTGCCCAATAGTTTCGCATAGATTCTGGAACACTTGAAAGACCGCGATAGATGTAGCCGGCCTTGGGGCTTGGATACATGGGGCCATCGGCCTCAACGGCATCTTCTGGCTCGACAATCGGTAGCCAAGCCGCTTCAACTCTGGCACCAGGTGGCTGATAACGTGAAGGTTCACCAGTAACAACTTCCGGCGCATCCGTATCAGGACAGCCCAAAGCCGTCGTTGCCGTATCCATGATCATAACCGAGGCAATAATGCCGACGATTTCTACATATTCGCCTTCGCTAAGCCCACCGGCCAAAACATCTTGCGTCCATTTTTGGCTCAGACGTCCCGGGTCGGAGACGCCCCGGTGAATAAGTTCAACTTCAGCGTCACTCAACGCACCGGTTGCAGTATGCACGCCAGTGACGGCATTGGGTGACAAAGCGTCTTTGATTTCATGACAAAAGTCACAAGATCGCGCTTGGCGGATTTCGGCAACGACAGCAAGCCTCTGCTCACTATCGAGCCAGGTGCCGGGGGCGGCAATTTTGGCCCAGGCCTCCTGATGTGCGTCGATAAGGTTTTGCCGAACCTCATAGTCGCAATTTTCAAATGGAATTGATGACATTTAACTAGGCCTCTCTGTTAAGAATTAAGTTCGCTAGAATAAAATAAAAAATCACCTTTGTAATCACGAATCAATGAGATCGCTTTGATTTGTTAAAATTTCAGCTATATAAGTAAGGAGGGGTAGGAATTTTGTTCCCCTTTAGGAGGGCCGCAAATGACCAATTCCCCAACGAAAGTCTTGATCCTCGGTGCCGGTAAAATTGGTACGACTGTCGGCGAAATGTTACGAGAGACCGAAGATTACGATGTCCAATTTGCCGATGCGCATGAAAAATCCTTTGCTTCGAGCCAGCATAATAATTTAAATCCGATATTATTGGACGTCACCGACGAGAAGGCGCTGCGCAAGGGTCTTGAAGGTCAGGATGCGGTGATTAGTACGCTGCCCTATTATCTCGATTTGCAAGTTGCGCAAGCTGCCGCTGATGTCGGGGTTAATTATTTTGACCCCACTGAAGACGTCATCACGGCTCGAAAAATTCGGGAAATGGCAGCAGGTGCGAGCTCCGCCTTTGTCCCTCAATGTGGTTTGGCACCCGGCTTCATTGCAATTGTCGCCCATCATCTGGTCAATCTCTATGAAGAGCCTCTGGACGTAAAAATGCGGGTCGGTGCGCTGCCGCAATATCCCGACAATGCCCTTAAGTATAATCTGACCTGGAGCCTTGATGGGCTCATTAACGAATATTGTAATCCTTGCGAGGTCATCCATGAGGGCGAAAGGCGGGAGGTCTTACCGCTCGAATCCCTGGAAGAAATTTCTCTCGATGGCGTACGTTATGAAGCCTTTTCGACTTCGGGAGGGATCGGCAGCTTGTGCGAATCTCTGGACGGTCGGGTGCGGAATTTGAATTACAAAACCATTCGCTATCCCGGCCACCGCGATATGATCAAACTGCTGGCCAATGATTTAAATCTTTGCTCCAGGCGAGATGTCTTTAAAGATGTTATCGAATACGGTGTCCCCCTGACCGAGCAAGATGTCGTGGTCATTTTTGTTACCGTCAAAGGCAATAAAGATGGCAAGCTTCATCAGGAATCCTATGCCAAGAAAATTTATGGCCGTGAAGATGGTCGCTGGAGTGCCATTCAATTAACGACGGCCACCGCACTTTGCGCCGTCGTTGATCTTCACCGGGAAGGTAAGATACCAAGGTCGGGCTTTGTAAAACAAGAAGATATAGATTTCGAAGATTTCATATCCAACCGATTTGGCAAAGTATACGCCTGAACTAATTTTTAAGTGCGGGAGAGTCAGATGGATTTAAAAAATGTAATTGCTGATCTTGGCTTAAATGAGGTGGATTTAACAGATGGCGATCTGTCGGTTCACTCGCCAATTAATGGCCTTGAATTTGCCCGTGTTCATCAAGATAGTCCTGAAACGGTTGAGCAAAAAATTACCGCAGCCAAAACAACCTTTGAGGTTTGGCGCATGATACCGCCACCCAAGCGCGGCGAACTTATTCGATTGTTAGGTGAAGAGCTGCGCACTCACAAGGAAGCGCTTGGAGAATTGGTGACGATCGAGTGCGGTAAAATTCTGCAAGAAGGTCTGGGTGAAGTCCAGGAAATGATCGATATTTGTGATTTTTCTGTCGGTCTTTCGCGCCAGCTCTATGGCCTGACCATTGCCTCCGAGCGTCCCGGCCACCGCATGATGGAAACTTGGCATCCACTGGGAGTTGTCGGCGTAATTTCAGCGTTTAATTTTCCAGTTGCCGTCTGGGCCTGGAATGCGGCATTGGCGATTACCTGCGGCAATCCCGTCATCTGGAAGCCGTCGGAGAAAACGCCGCTCACCGCATTGGCTTGTCAGAAATTGTTTCAGAACGCCGTCGCTAAGTTTGGTGAAGCACCGCCAGATTTGGCCCAGATCATTATTGGTGGTCCGGCGATTGGTGAGGCGTTGGTTGAAAATTCTAATGTTTCGCTGATCAGCGCGACCGGCAGCACCCGAATGGGCCAAATTGTTGGGCCTAAACTCGCCGCTCGATTTGGCCGATCATTGCTCGAGCTTGGCGGCAATAATGCGCTCGTTTTAACGCCTTCGGCTGATTTAGCTCTGGCTGAGAAAGCCATCTTATTCTCGAGCGTCGGTACCGCTGGGCAGCGCTGCACCTCGCTACGTCGCCTGATCGTCCATAAAGATATTAAGGAAGAAATTCTGGAACGCCTTATTCATGCTTATGGCTCAATTACTATCGGCAATCCGTTGGATGAAAAAATTCTCGTTGGCCCGTTGATTGATGGTGAGGCCGGGATTCACATGGAAGATATTTTGGCTAAAGCCGCTGAACAAGGCGGCAAGGTTCATGGTGGGGGACGGGTCTATGTCGACGGCTATCCTGATGCGTGCTACATGCAGCCTGCCATTGTCGACATGCCAACACAAAGCGAAATTGTTAAAGAAGAAACATTCGCGCCTATTCTTTATGTTTTGGAATATGAGGACTTCGAGGAAGCCCTTAAGCTTCACAATGATGTGCCGCAAGGCTTGGCGTCGAGCATCTTTACGACCGATTTGCGGGAAGCCGAGAAATTTCTTTCTGCCGCAGGCAGTGATTGCGGCATCGCCAACGTCAATATCGGCCCTTCCGGCGCTGAGATTGGCGGTGCTTTTGGCGGCGAGAAGCAAACCGGTGGTGGGCGAGAATCTGGCTCAGATGCTTGGAAAAACTACATGCGCCGGGCCACCAATACGATCAACTATTCGGATGATATCCCGCTGGCCCAGGGGATAAAATTCGGCCCTGCTGATTAGAAGAATATTTCTTCCTGATAACTGAAATATCTTCCCCTTTGGAAAACCTACGGGTAGATTGGGTTCATCTTAAATTGCAGCTGAATACATAATTAAAAATGTCTGATTTCCCAGAAACACTGTTAAATGGCTATAACGACTTTAAAAGTGGTCGTTTTGATCGCGAACGACAACGCTATCAAGTCCTAGCTGACCAGGGGCAAACACCAGAAACCATGGTTATTGCCTGCTGTGATTCCCGCGCTGCACCAGAAACCATTTTCGACTCGACACCTGGCGAGATGTTTGTTGTGCGCAATGTTGCCAATTTGGTGCCGCCTTACGAGCCTGACGGCACTTATCATGCGACGTCGGCGGCGCTTGAGTTCGCCGTTCAAAGTCTAAAAGTGAAACATATCGTCGTCTTGGGCCATGGGCGATGTGGTGGTATTCAGGCAGCGCTTAATGTTGATGCCGGGCCGCTTTCGCCGGGTGATTTTATCGGCAAGTGGATGGGGCTCTTGTCACCTGCTGCTGCTGCTGTTTCGTCCAGCGAACTTCCCAGTGCCGAAAAACAAACCGAGTTGGAACGCCGGTCAGTTCGTTATTCCTTGGAGAATCTTAGGACCTTCCCCTGCGTAAAAATATTGGAAGATAAAAACCGCCTAACTCTTCACGCCGCCTGGTTTGATATTGCGGATGGCGATCTATGGGTAATGGATCCAGATACCGGGGATTTCGCTCCGGTATCCCAATAAATCCTTTCCAAAAGGAATCGCAATATATAATCAAGGGCCGTCGGCCGTCGGAATAGCCGTTTAGATAGACGTTTTTTGTAAAAATTACGGCCAAAAGCGGACATTCTAGGTCGGAAGGCTACCTAAACCCGGCTGGGGTTTTGTCACTTTCGCAGTAAAATTACCTGGATTGCATCCTCAGCACTGCTGATTTCTCCGGTCAACAGACCCCAAATCAATTTTGAGCTGTTTATCGCCGTAACTTTCCTTGAAACTATTTTGCTTGCGTTGTGTCCGGGCAGTTTGATCATTAACGGCACTTTAGTGCTTTTTATACCATCCAGTTTTTCAGCCTCGCGCCATCGGTGATCGGCCGATATGATGACTGCGCTAGACTCCCATAAATTTGCTTTTTCAAGTGTCTCACGCATTGAAGAAAAAGCGAGGTCGGTAAGTTCGAGATTACCAAGATACCCGCTGGCCAGACCAGTAATTGTATCGAGGCTGTCTGAAAACTTATCCTTCAAATGGTCATATATGAACGGCCGGTGTGGTATGTTCCAATGCAGAATTATTAAATCATAACTGGGATCTGCCAGTACCCGGTTAACATTACCTTTGAAATTCTGATATACGTCCTCGCCCATAGTTCCCTGTATCGTCATGTGAGGTTCGCGCATTGCCCGATACACCAGTGGAACATGTTCGAACAATGAATTGAGAACATTTTTTATGCCCGCAAACAAATTGCGATGTTTTGCTGTCCAAAGATTCCCATTTTCAATGCATGAACTCAAGTATTTGGCAAAAAGGCGGCAATAGGCGTGCCCGCTTTGAGCCAATAGCGCTACATCCATTCCCTGGGATTTGGCTTTTTGAATAATTCCCTGTGACTCAGTCCAGAGCGCACGTTTGCCATCGCCAAAATTCAGCCGCAGGTTATCTTGTTGGGTGTAATCTGCGGTGCCAACATATTTCCCCTGGAACAAGGTCGGTATTGAATAAAGTGTGACATCGCCAGGTGGCTCAGCATTCGTTGCAACGATTGCTTCCGCTCTAAATCTATCTAATGCAGGCATTTCAACACTACTTGGCCGGTCAACAAAACCAACACGTTCATCGAGTTCATCGAAGATGATCCAAACCACCTGCTTTGGGGCAATTTTATTTTTAGCGGGCTGATTGGTGCCGGCGGCTGAATAGACGGTCATGTTTTCAGGTTGAAGCTTAATAAAGGCGATTGAGACATTTATGAGCGCCAGCAAAAAGAATACAGCCCCAATTCTCGTGAGCGGAATTAACATGTTAAAAAACAGGTGTCGCCAACGCCATGCGCCCAGAATAACGACTAGGCTTAAAATTAAGGTTATCCAAAAATATTCAAGGGCCACCGTCAAATTAGCCCAGGATAAAAAATAGATACGAATTCCATTGGCAAAAAACGCCAGGCTCAGCAGGCAGATGGTAAAAGCGATTTTTCCTAAAATAGGGTTGTCCATATGATTTCGAAAAACCAAGACCCAAAAAATTAAAGCGGTAAATAGAATTAGGAGAATTGCCGCCAGATAGTCTACATGAACAAAGCCAAACACATTGTGATACATGTGACCCATATAATTCTGATCTAATGGCGTTCCTATCCTCGCGAAAGCTGCCAGCCAGAAAGGTACCGTCAACAACATCGCCGCGCCCAAAGCCTCCGCCAAGGTTATCAAGTCCTTTTTAGGTAGGATCGCTTTCAATGTTATGTAACCTTATATTTTGAAAATAAATAAAGAATCCTTTGGCCAGGAATCACTTCAGTTTTGCGTTCAATTTTAAAATAAGATTTAGCTTGTTCCTCAAAAACCTGCTGGTTTAACCATCCGTATAAATCATCACGGCCGCGAGAAATTTTTTCAAAATTCTGGTCCGATGGATCTATATATTCCAAAAGCAGGTATTTTTTGGTTGTTTTGGCCAGTTGTTCAAAAAGGGCCGCCAAGGGAATACCGGAGGTCACAATGAGATGGTGCATAACGGCCAGTCCGATGACGACATCAAAATGATTGCTAAGCCGGGGCAAGAGCGCCCTACATTCTTCATTCATCCAACCCGTTGCAGGCGTTGGATCGGCAAAATTCGCCGTTAAAATTGACATGTCTGCCTTTTCCTGTGCTGCCCGCCGCCAAGCAATTCCAGCGACGGTTGGGTCTGCATCAAACGCAACGACTTGATGACCATGCGCTGATGCCATCAAACTATAGCTGCCGACATTGCAACCGATATCTAATATTCTGCTGTTGGAAAGAGAGCCCAGTACAGATGAAATAAATTGTTTCTTGGTTGTGACTTGATCCTCAGTGTAGAGCCAGGTTTGCTCATACTTTTGCCAATGCGAGGCAGCTGATTGCCGCGGAGCGACCTTAGCTAGAGCACGTT
>Ga0233429_1004396_pt1 | contig 12486 bp, 12 predicted proteins | sample SI_118_April2016_3_FD_179879 | JGI IMG/M metagenome (GOLD analysis project Ga0233429, IMG submission 179879) | Seawater microbial communities from Saanich Inlet, British Columbia, Canada - SI_118_April2016_135_MG | ecosystem: Environmental > Aquatic > Marine > Inlet | place: Canada: British... | reverse complement strand
AATACCCTTTAATGACATTAACTCCTCAACTGTTGCCGTGTTAATGTTCACCTTTGCACTATGCTCCGCATCTGCAAAGTTACTAACAAAAGATATCAGGACTGCAAATACTAATATGACAGCTAATTTGCGAATAACATCCATGTCATTGCTCCTTTCCAAAACAGGAATCCCATATTAATAATTCATGTGAATTTTACGAATGAAGTTTGTTGCAGAAAAATGATGTGCCTAGAGTATCTGTCCTCCCAGGATAACGATGTGTCCATACAAATAACATATAAGAAGCTCGCTTCTTTAATCAATTCATTTGGAAATCTATCGGCATTTAACAATGCTCGTCAGATAATGTCAAGATAAATATTGAGGATGTTTTCTGGCAGAAGAGGTGTATTGTTTATTTATATTAATAATGCATTTAGGTTTTTGCGTAATAGTCCAGATACCATTCCACAAATTCCTTAATGCCTTTCTCAATAGATGTAGAAGGTTTGAAGCCGACATCCTTGACCAAGTCATCCACATCAGCATACGTTTCATGTACATCACCAAGTTGCATTGGTAAAAAATTCTTCTTTGCCTTCTTTCCTAGACAATTCTCTAATACCTCTATAAACTTCATAAGCTCAATAGGACTGTTATTTCCAATATTATATATTCTATACGGAGCATAGCTCGTTGCAGGGTCAGGATTGTTGCCATTCCAGCCTGTATATGGTTTCGGGATTTTTTCAGCTACTCTGGTTACACCTTCTACAATATCATCTATGTAAGTGAAATCTCTTTTCATCTTTCCATTGTTAAACACATCTATTGGCCTGTTTTCCAGGATTGCTCTGGTAAACAAAATCGGAGCCATATCCGGACGTCCCAGAGGACCGTAAACAGTGAAAAATCTGAGTCCAGTACATGGTAATTTGTATAAACTGGAATAAGTGTGAGCCATAAGTTCATTTGACTTTTTTGTGGCCGCATAAAGAGAGACAGGATGGTCCACATTATGGTGTACCGAAAACGGCATCTTCGTGTTCGCCCCATAGACAGAACTCGATGAGGCAAAGACAAGATGTTTAATGCCACTACTCCTGCACCCTTCAAGTACATTTAGAAATCCCACAATATTGCTATCAATATAAGCACGAGGATTTGTCAGTGAATACCTTACACCGGGTTGTGCAGCCAGATTAACTACATAATCAAATTTGTTTTCAGAAAATAATTTCTCAATTCCTTTTCGGTCAACTAAATCTAATTTATAAAATGTGAACTCCGGAGCCATTTTGAGTTCATTTAGCCTATCTTTCTTCAGATTAACATCATAATATTCACTAAGGTTGTCAATCCCAACAACGCTATTACCTTGTTCAAGCAAGCGTTTTGATAAATGAAAACCTATGAAGCCGGCTGCTCCTGTTATTAAATATTTCATTTTTTATTCGCTGATATGTCAGCTGTTGTAATACCACTCTGTCATTAGTTAACAAGTCTCCAAATGGTCAACAAAATCTGTGAGTGCTCAAGAGAAATAGTATGAAGAATAATTCATAGATATGTGATGTGAGAATTAGATATTAGTAAAGAGAGAGGATTACCGCAATGGGTTGTTTAGATTGGATCAATATCAGAAATAAACACTTCGGCAGCAGCACCTTTCTGTAGAAGGTCAATACGTATTACAAGCTTGTAATGACCTTTCCTTTCGACAAGAATCCCCTCAAGTCCCTTAAGCGGGCCGGCTTTTACCCTTACTGCTCTACCTTTTTTAAGATATGCATACTGGTCCAGTTGGACTTCGCTTTCCGCAATTGACTTTAGATCAAGGATCTGTTTTTCCGGTATTGGCGTAGGTGCGTCTATATCAGTGCCGATTATCCGTGTCACGCCTCTAGTAAACTTAACATCAAACAGACGCTCTTTATCTGTACATACAAACATGTATCCTGGGAAAAGTGGTAAATCAACATACTTCTTCCGATCTCTCCTCCGACTGAGCGTATGTACAAGAGGTAGGAACGTCTCTATTCCTCTTTCACTGAGAAACGAATCTACCTGTTTTTCATGCCTTGAACGTGTAGTTATAGCGTACCATTCCATAGATTTATATATGATAAACATTCAGACAAAATTGTTCAAGCTATAAATAATCACTTATCGTCACAAGGCATATTTGGTTGATAATTTATAATTCACTATTCAAATCGAACCAAAAAAGAACTGATTACATAGCAATATTATTACACTTGCATTTTAATGTTATAGCTATATAATTTGTAATAATTGCAACAATAAATACAGCTCTTTTACAGTATAAGCCGTAGAGGAAAGCACTTTAGAGTAATTATTAATAAGTGTAATGAGGCGAGAAAACCACTTAAGCCGATTAGATTATGTCGTTAAGAAATTGAGCGCCCGTAGCTCAATTGGATAGAGTAGTGGACTTCGAATCCAATGGTTGCAGGTTCGAGTCCTGCCGGGCGTACCAATATATTTGACAACTGAACATTATTCTCCACTCTTATAATAAATTGATTCATTAGCCACCAGATATTTACAAACTTCAAATGCGCCCTTAGCTCAGCTGGTAGAGCAACTGACTCTTAATCAGTGGGTCGAAGGTTCGAATCCTTCAGGGCGCACCATATCCCCCAATGACTTATGACAAATTAAAATTGTCTACTTTCCCAAATTGTATACTTTTTGTATACTTTGCTTTTCACTCAAAGCATCATCCAGCAATTTTAAAGCCTTCACTTTGTGATTAGGAGCAAGACCTACGTAACGAAGTACCATTTCAAGAGATTGATGCCCCATTAGCTCTTTTACGGTTACCAAATCAACTCCAGACATAACAAGGTGACTACAACAGGTCCCTCTCAGGTCATGAAATCTAAAGTCTTTTATGCCCGCTTTTGCACAAGCTGTTTTAAATGACTTCTTCACATCTTTAAACCTTTTTCCTCTATTGTCACTAAAAACGTATGGACTATTAATTTTCATTACGATCTGTTGTAGTGTTTCCCTCAATGTCCTGTTTATAGGTATCTCACGTCTTTTACCACTCTTTGTTTTGTCAAGTAGTATAAGATTGTTTTCTAAGTCAATATGCTTATCCCATTCCAAAGAAAGTAATTCTTCTTTACGCATTCCTGTATTTATAGCTGTAATCACTATTGGCTTTAAATGTAAAACAGATGCATCACCACATGCATTTATAAGAGTATGACATTCTTCTACTGTAAGATACCTTAAGCGTTTATTATTTTCTGGTAGCAACTTAACTTTACGCACCTTTTTTATTACATCTTCACTCACAATATCCCATTCTTCTGCCTTTGTAAACATATGCTTAAGCGTTGCAAGTAGTCGATTAACGGTTGCTGGTTTATTTATAGTAAGTCTTTTCGTTTGCCATTCCTCAATAAACATAGGAGTGATCTTTCTGAGCTGGCAATTTCCAAAGACTAAATCCAATTGTCTTATATAGCCCTCTTTACTTTTAAATGATCTTTGCCTTTTAGCCCAATTTGTATAATGAACTGACAGTTCTCTAAATGTATAGTTCTTTATTTCTTTGACAGGAGTTTTTCCTTCCATCACCTCACTCTTACACTGGATTAGTAACTTTTCTGCTATTTTGACTGAATGGGATTTGCTTGACTCATAACGCATCCTACCATCACACCCAGTATACCTTATCCAGTATTTGCTACCTCGTTTGTAAATACCTTTTATTTTTGCCATAACATCTCCCTAATCATTTCTAAAATTGCGTGGTCATCTTACCATCTTAATTCTATTTGGCAAGGATTGTAATGCAGGAGTTTTCATTTTATCCAGCCACTTATCAATTACACTCTTTCTGAATCTAAGGAATTTTCCCATTTTCATATACGGGATTTCATTGAGGTGTACCCGATCATAAACCCATTGCTTCCGTACTTGCAAATAACTGGCAAGAGATTCAACAGTAAACAGAGTATCTTCTTGAACAGTATTACTATTCAGCAATGGTTTTAGGCTTTCTATCACCTTGTCAGCAATATCAGTTATTAGTTTTGAATCATCAATCTCAATATTCATAATTCCGTTATTTACACTCATAACTACTGTTAATTTGCTTATCTGATAAATCTTTTTATTGAATGTATCATTTGTTATCAGTTTTTTAATTATGTTTAATAATGGGTTAATAAGGTTAATAAGGTTAACGAGTTTCTATTACTTGTGATTTTTTCTCTCCTTTTTTTATAAAGCAAAAATAAGAGTAAGAATAATTTTATATAGTCAAAACATGCTAACCTCGCTAACCCCACTAACCTTCCTATTTCAAGCAGACTCCTCTTACAAAACTAACATTCTTGGCTCCAGAACTAATAACATATCCCAAATTCTTAACAGACGCCGAAAAAGCTCTATTTGTTTCAGGTGGAATTTTATACTCTTTACAATATTTTATGTATGCTTGATACAAGGTTGTTGATGGTGTGTCTTTTGTACTATCAGAATCATCAATATTGTCTTCAAAAAAGCTCTCAACACTGGTTGATCGTATTTCAAACACCTTCTTTAGTTTCTGCACTTGTGATGGTACGCAAAATCCATTATTGACAAACAAATCCTTTAATCCAAGTAATGCCCACAGCAAAATACCACTCATTTCATCTTTTAGTTTGCTCTCAAGAAACTCATCCTGAACAGCACACATCTTTTTCGTTTCTTCATCTTCAATCACATCATAATCTTCCTGAGACAAATATGTTTTGTGGAACGGAACAATCATAAACCGAGCAAAGTACCCCAAACTCTTATCTCGACTCTTTGGCAAATTGTTAGTACAGATAATATGTTTAGCAAATGGTCGGAAATCAAAGGCAACTTGAAATTTACGCTGTGCTCTGAGTTCATCTCCTCCAATGATTTTTTTAATATCACCGTCTTGGAGTCTCGCAGCTGCACTAAGTTCACTAGACACATTTAACAACTTCCCTGCAAGGTCTGAAGTAGCAAACATGTCCACACCAATGCTCTCAAAATGAACATGGGAACAAAGTCCTTTGAGTAATTCAAGAATTACAAAGGTCAATACACTTTTCCCATTACGTCCCTTACCATAAAGCATCAGGCATTTGTGAAATGGAATCCTAAGATATAGAATATAACCTATGAACTGTTGTACTAGCCTGATAAGCTCTTTATCTGGCATTAGTTCTTCTTCGGTCACAAAAACTTCCTTTAAAAATGTCTCAAATCTTTCACATTTTGCCTTTGGGTCATAATGTGCATTTATTTGGTATATAAATATTTCATCAGGAGAATGAGGATTTAGCTTAAAAGTATCAATGCAAAGTATTCCATTTTTTAGATTTATTAAGTCAGGCTGTGTATTAACCTGAAGGTTCTCATCGTGTAGATAGTCCTTAATTACTTCAAGAATTTCCTTTGCTTTACACCTGAGCGATTTATATGGAGTTAGGATTTGATGCTCTATGAGGTTTAGGAAAAATCTTTCATTGAATGGTTGGTACCATCCTTTGTGGTATAAATATAATTGTTCTGCATAAAAAACAAGATGAAGCCCAGATATAAAGATTTTAGCTTCTGTTAACGTTTCATATCTATATTCTTTCGTCCCATCGGTTTTAGTTTTATAAACTCGTTTCGGAACTTGTGATTGCGGGTTAATTGCATAATTTCTTACAAAATCATCTACTTCATTTGGACTGTCTATAACTTTTTTGTAAAAACCTTCCTTCTTATCGCCAAGGAGAACAAAATCTAGAAGCGAACATATCTCTTCCGCTTTTATATTTTCTACTTCGTCAATATCAAACCCATATTTCTCTTTTGCAACCCTTATAGCCTGCTTAAACTTATCACCTCTAAGCCCCCCAGTTTTAGCGTCACTGCATTCGATGATCTTATCTAATACTGCGACAAGGGATATTGCACCACCCCCTGAATCACACCTGAAACAGTGCCATACATTCTTTTCAGGATTAACAACAAAGTTATTGTTATTAGTTGATCCGTGTACAGGATGGCCACATACAAGCTGACTTCCAACCTGCTGCAATTGAACACCAGCCTTATCTAGTACATCAACAATGCTGATATCGCTTGTTTCTGTTTTAATGTCTTTCTTTGGATAGTCTAATGATATGTATTCCATTAGTTCTGAAAAAACAAGCTCACTACTTATGGTGGCAATATCAACGTTCTTAACTACTTCATACTTCGTTCCTGTATCAGGGTGTATTGAGCCAGGCCCAACAACCTGCGTCCCCTGAGCTATAATCTCTCCAAAATGATTATTCTTCTTCATTTGTTTGCTCCTTCTTTAATATGATCTTTTTGTCTATGCCTTCACAGAAAAAATAATAATGATGTCCTTGTTTGGGAGTCCTGACAGTAAAGGTTTCAGGAAAGTGTTTTGTTACTATTTCATCTATCTCTGGGGTATCAGCATCAATAATAATTAAACCGCCATACCCTCCTTGCACACCGTAATTATCACCTTCATCAATCCACGGTTGTATTTGCTCATATGTGTATGGATTTTTTTGCCATTCATCCTCAAAGGGTTTTTTCGTCTTAGCACGTAATTTAACAAAACCAAAATTGGTATTTTGTAATTGCGTTGGAATTGTGATATTAGTTTTCATAAGTACCTCCCTTAATCCTTGCATTTTCCCTAAATCCAACTATGTCTTCTTTTTTCAATCTAGTAGCCATTCTTAAACGGTAGAATAGTAACTGTTTTTGGAATATCCAGTCCCGTAATGTAGTTTCGACTACTCCTAATAATCCTGACGATTCCCGAATTGATAATAATTCTTTCTCCATACATGCATTCCTTTCTTAATAGATTAACAAATTATGTATGGAGTATATGAGCTGGAGAATGATATGTAAATTTAGTGGTTCTAGTGTGCTACTAGTTTGTGAAAAAGGCTTTAAATTGCCATAGAGGTATGAAATGAAAGGGTTCTGTGTGCTTCTAGTTTTTCTAGTGTGTATTTAGACTAGCTTTTTGATAATGCCAAAGTGTTTTGGTTCACTTGGAGGGGAGTATGCTTCGTCGGAACATTGTGGCATGTTAACATGCATATCATTGAGAACCGCTCTTATGTCAGTTATGTTGTCATAAATTCCCTGCGGAGTTTTTTTGTTGGGATCTTTTACTATTTTATGTTGTGGACATGATTCGCCTTTCTGCCAGCATTCCATAAGTTGTTCTGCAATCATTCTTATATTGGCTCTGGCAGTTTTTGAAATAGCGATTGATTCCACTCTTCCAAATTTAAATTTGCCAGTAACCTTGTCATAGGACAAAATATCTGCTGTGGATTTGACTTCCAGTTGCAGTTCCTGCTTTGCCTCTGGCTCCTTCTCAGACAAGTCTATTATTTCAAACATACCCTTGAATACTTCATGAAGTCCGTCTATATCTTCTTTGTTCTCTGCGGTGGCAAAAATGATATCGGGTTTGTACTTTGGTTCATCTGTAGAATATTGAAATCTTAGCTCATCCCATACTTTATTATTTGCGCTGGAAATTTCTTTCAATACTAAAATATTGCACCAAGATATGGGTTCAAAAGTATTTAATAAATCTAAGAAGAATAAGCCTTTAGTTTTTCCATCATATAATTCTAAGCTTTTAAATGCACCCGTACATATTTTTAAAAACTGCCTCTGGTTCTCACTCATTTTATTCAGTTTGTCATCACGAAGACAAAAGGTGTTTTCTATATCTCTATTGTACTTTCCCTCGTGTTTTTTATACTTCTGAAAGACATTCTCCATGTTAGTTGTAGAAAAATTGGTAATAAGTTTTTCTGCATAACCTTCACTTCCACTCTTAACACTATTATATAAACCTAAAAATGATGAAATATTCTTAACCTTTTGCCTTACATCTAAGAAGACTCTTTTTTTCAGATTAGTATCATTCATATCTGAACAATTTACCTCCTTTTTTGTTATGAGTTGATATCCATCTGGTATAATTCCATTTATCTCTTTCCAGAGAAGATTTATAAAAACTTTCCTATCATCTACCGTACCGCCACATAACAATAAAAACTTCTTATTGTCTCTAAGCTTTTGAGTCCATATCTGGCTATCAGGTGAAGTTTTTTTTATACTTTTTAAAGCATCAAAGTATTCGATTGTTTCAGTTTGTATGGATGGTTTATTAGACATGGTGAACTAGAAAATAGTAAGAATGTTTATTTGAAGAATTCCTGTGCTTGCACCTCTGTTACTCGTGCTGGTATCCCCTTTGCCTGAGCAATAGTTTTAATAATTTTTTTAAAATCAGGTTTTCTTCCTCCACAGTAAATTTTAACATGCCTCAATGCTGATTTATAGTCTGTCAAAGTTTGCAGCTTACCAGGAGTTGCTCCTAATTGATATGGGTCGCATGTGCTACACCACCAAACTGGGGCAATGTTGTTAAAGTAAACTGTAAACTCAGTCACGCTGTTATTGCACGTACCAGAACGACACTTCACTTTTATGAATGGTTTTGCATCAAATTTTTTTATAAGGCTGCCGATATGAAGTTTTGCACGTTCTAGTGGGCCTGTGAGGGATTGCTTGTTTAATATCCAATCAATATAACTTGGGTCTGTAAACATAATTTGCTCCACAGATTTCCCACCGTATTTACCAACATGAAAATACATGAATACGACTCCTTTAAAAGTTTCTGTATGTTGCCACTTCATCACTCTTATTTGGAAGCGTACTTTAAAAGGGCATAAGTTGTATGTCAAGTTTAAAGCATACTAAAATCTATAATGCAGAATGAAAGGTTAGCTGAAGCAGAAGAACATGAGACAAACAGGGTATGTATGTGGTGAAGGTAACATAAAGAAATTATGTTAATCCGAAGGACTGAGTGTGATGATAGGCAAGAGGTTATGTCTGATAATGAGCGAATTATCAGATGTCACCTCGGTCTTTTTATACACCTTTGCAATATATTTATAAAAAGATGTCTGTTTCCACACGAAGCTTCACCTCTTACATGCACTGTATACATTCTTCTAACTATAAACTCACCTGTTCGTATTGCAGAGTAGCGAAAATACGATCTGGTGAATATTCCTTTTTAGTCATTTTGGTACGTCATTAATATCAATTATCTTCCAAATGGTTAGAATAATAAACCGACTCCATCCAAACACACCACCAAGAAAACAAACTATACATGTATAGAGATGAGAAATTAGGACAAGATATACAACCAATCAAGTGGGCGGGTGTGTTTGGGTGGGGGATGGTGCATGGGCTTAACATATGTGAGCATGAGCGAACACAGTAATCCACCTTTTAGTATACCTCGGACTAGGTACTTTTATCTGACGATAACTGCAAAATCTCCAGAAAACGGAAGAAAACAACCGCCAGCACGCTTCATTACAAACCTTACCGTAATATAATCTCCATCCATGAGATTGTACCCCGCATTTTTATCTGAAAAGTCTACAGATAGGTCTTGTGTTCCAAACCCATCGATGTTTAGGGATGCTCCATCTGCTTCTGCAAGGACAACCTCGCCAGACCAAGTCATCCAATGATTTTTATAGCGAGACCTGAAAATATCCTTCTTTTTATCTTTGCTATATTTACTACCACAACCTACTTCAGCATTTAGTTCATCGTATGTAGCACTACTGGTTGGATATGACGATGGGTCCTCTCTTTCATCACCGTCATCACTTCCTAATGCAAGCAATACAAAAACGGAGAAAACTAAAACGGCTAAAATGTTCTTATTCAATATCTTTATGTTCACAACGCCCTCCTTTTAACATGTGGATATAATGCTAAACAAAATAATAAAATATAAAATATAATATCTACTGAACAAAATGTCCCATTGACAATTCTAAATTGTTGAAGTATTTCTATTACAACAGCACATGAAAATGGCAGAAAAGTCCAAAAAACAGAAAAAACGGTTTTTTTGTTCTTCTTCCAAATAATAATAAAAGCAATCGTACCGGAATAAACCCAAATACCATCTGGAAGGCTATAAAGAATAAAGTCAGGAATATATTTGCGAACAAAAGAAATATTATCCCTAATCATGAATAATGTATCACTCATGCCTATATAATCAAGCCAAGAGAAAACAAGCAATGTATCTTTTCTAAACAGTAAGTAAATAGAAGCCCCTACGAATATTGGCAATAGGATATGTATGTTTATTTGTATCCAAGTCGCTTTCACTGTATTAATGGGTACGTCTTGACATTTCATCTATTATCGCATTCCTCTCGTAACCAGCACTTACTCTCTTCCAGTTTTAGACCTAATCTTCCATGTATACTTCCTAACTTGAAGTCACTTTTTCTTAATTCATTTGTCATATGAGTTTTCGTTTAAAAAAAATTAAAAAAAATTAAAAAATTTTGAAAATTGGTGCGAATTTTAAGGAGTATCTACACTAGCGATGGAGAGATGATTATTGTAAAAGTGTGTTTAAAGACTTTAGGAGTTGTTTTAGCTTTATCCTCTCCATACCTATCCCTCTCCATGCCTATACATTTGCACTAATTAAAGCACCTCTTGAACTATAATATCTTTTCAGTCTTAACTTGATGGATGTATTCCTGTTCGCTAATCTTACCAGAAAAATAGTCTGATAAGGTCTTCCTTCTTGCTCTAAAACTCCAAGCCGTTTGAAGTTCGTAATCTGATATCATGCTAAAATAAAAATCAGCATAAGCATTATCAAACATTATTCGATGCATATCAAAAGCTTCTTTGTCATAATTCCCTTTTGTCTCTATATAAACAGTCATACAATAAGCACCATTCTGATTCTTCTCAAAACCCACCTTAATAACCTTATACCCTTTAGCTTGTAATTCAGCTCTTATCTGTGATGTATTAGCTTTGTAAACTAATTTTGATTTTCTTACTTGCTGATATGTATTATTTGTACTCGTTAATACATTCTTTTTTTCTGTTTCCTCGACGTTGTTTATGTCACTACTTGCCAATGAGCGTACTGGACGAACGTAACAATGGAGGTAGTAATTACTGTCAATGGAGAAGTAGCTACCCCAGCTAGTGCTCACGCCACCAATGTCAAAACGTACAGTCCATGCACCATCAGAATTAGATTCGTCACCTGTCCATATCCATTCTTGTTCAGTTGAGTAATACAAAACTGGATAGCGACGTTGTTTTTCAGTCTTTATTTCCTGGCTAAAAACAGTATCTATGTACAGGTGACCATTCTTCTGGCTTGATTCTAACAAAGAGGATGCCTCTTCTACTGTCGGCAATCTCCAGTCATGATAATCAGCATACCCCTTTTTATTTAGTTCTTTTACCCATTTTTGTGCTTTTTTCCAAGACATATATTTTTTAGAGCCTGACTGTTGCCACATCAACCTTGTAGTACGGTCTATGACTACCTTATCTCCATTTATCGATTCCAAGTCATAATCGTGATTGATTGTACTATAACCAATAAATCCCAGACGATTTTTTTCACGTATTGATACATTTGGTATTGACTGAACCTGAGAGACGGACAACTCTTGATAGCTTCTTCGTAAATTATACGGTGTTGTATTTGAATGATGCTGTGTGTCTGTTGCTTTATTCTCTTTATGTATTTTGCTTTGTGATGGCAATAGCCTTGATTTTATACTAGCTAGAATATTATTCTCAACACTCCCATTTGTTTGACATACTTGCCACGATTTTGTCAAATTAGTTTCAAAAGCGTCATAATGGGTGCGTATTTGTACATGTGTTTTTCCTTTTACAGCTTCAGTTACTAAAATATTCATTTTCATTCGTAATCCATCCCATGTCGCCAAGAACATCTTTGGAGGATATACATACAGACTCATATTTCTATTACCCCAACCTGCGTCTATATCAACGAAACTTGTTGTCAGCAATCCACTCTCCCTCTCAATTGCCAGAATCGGGTAGCTTAATCCAACCCCCTCTACAAGCAATTCCCACACTTTGGCCTTACTAGCTTCAAAAGTCATTGATGTAGACTGAGGCGGAGAAGTGATTTTTTGAGTTGTTAGACACCCACTTAAAACAACCAGTGCTACAAGAAAGCTAATGTAATTTGTTTTTTTCATCTACTATTCTCTTAATATTTCATTACTGCCCAAGTAGTTCTATCCAATAGTAATAATGTTAATATAAGAATAGCCTTCACAGTGATATCTGCCTACATAGAGTCTGGGAAACTTTTTAAAACTCTATATTTCAAGTAAGTGTTGGTTGCTTCGATGATTTCAATTCGAACTCCTTTGAATCCCACCGTTTTGCTTTCTTCTAAGTCATATTGTATTTCTTGGTTAAACGGAGTTCTCATCATTTGGTCGAGCAACTCTCTGTATAAAAACTTTACATTGTTTCCAGACCGTCCGTTATAAATTAATTCTTGAGAATAACTTGGCTTATTTAGGGCTTTTGATTTGATGTACTTAATAA
>Ga0233429_1004386_pt1 | contig 12505 bp, 11 predicted proteins | sample SI_118_April2016_3_FD_179879 | JGI IMG/M metagenome (GOLD analysis project Ga0233429, IMG submission 179879) | Seawater microbial communities from Saanich Inlet, British Columbia, Canada - SI_118_April2016_135_MG | ecosystem: Environmental > Aquatic > Marine > Inlet | place: Canada: British... | reverse complement strand
AAATGGACCAATTCTTATTCCTTCTTTTCCAGGTTTCAATAGAGATGTTACAGGTAAAAGAGACCAATGTTTAGGTATCTGTCCAATCCATTTAATTCCAGAATTTTTCATAGAAATATCTGGAATCATTCCTTTAATCATAACTTGATTAATACTGATTTTTCTTTTTTCATTTAGAAGATATATTAAATTTTTATTTTGTTTAATTTCATAATTTATTTTTTGAATTTTAACATCAAGGTATTTTGTTATCTGTTGTTGTTCTGTTAAAGGAGGTAAAATTAGAGGCAATCTCACAAAAACATTTTCAATAATTTCTAAAGAATTTGGCCTTATTCCTTTAAGATGACGAGGATATTCATTTAGATATATATCACTACGTACTAAATAATTAAGAAATTTAGGTTCAATTATTTTAGAATTTATTTTATAAATACGATATGCAGGACTTACAATACCTTCAATAAATGAAACTCCTAGTCCACGATATTGTATCCACATTTTATTAACTACTAAATTAGTCGGGTGTACTACAAGATAATCCAAGGAATCTTCCTTAGTTCGTATTTGAGATTCATATCCATATTCTTTTTCTATTATGCCCAATGTTTGTGATACAGAAAGCATTTTTCTTGTAATACTATCATTATTTTTAATTTGATGTAATTCCAATACATGTAGTAATTTAGAGATTTTCCAGTGTTTAGGAATATTTCCAATCCAATCGACTTCAGAATCGTTCATATCAATACATTTTTGAAATTTCAATTAGATCCTCCTAAAAGATGCCTATGATCTGAACAATAAGTTGGCCTTACACCATCAGGTGCAAATGGAACAACAATTTGTTTTCCACATTCACTACAAGTAGCCGGATACATTTTTCTTGATTTTTGTTCTGAAATTTTTGTATCTAGTTCATCCCAATTTTTAATCAAATCAAGATTCTTTTCATTATTCCACCATTCATCAAATGGAGGTTTGTTTTGAGTTCTTTTAATTTCACTATATGATCCTGTGATTATTTGCTGAGCCGAGGGAATATTGTAAATGATATTTTGCCCTTCAATAATTCTATCATGAATGTCATAGTGTAATTCTTTATCAACTATCACACGTAATTGACAATCAATTCCTTTTGCCTTCATCTCATCTTGGAAATTTTTAAATTTGGTGTAAAGAAATTTCCCCATTCCAGCTTGATAAAGACTAGCCAATAGTTTAATTTCTTTAACATTATCTGAATTCATTCCATTTATTAAAAATTCTAATGTGTCTTCTCCAAAGTATCGATCAACCCAATGAATGTGCCCTTTGCATTTTCCAATTGTTTGTCTATAACTCATTCTGTTTAATGCCGGAGTTGATTTTGTGATTGCGGGAATGTTGTTTTCATGCACCCACTTAAAATAAAGTTCACTTGATTTTTTATTAATCTCATTTTTAATTTTTTCATCACTAAAATATCTTAAGACAAGTTTTGGATTAGATTCATAAGAACGAGTTACAACTCTGTTGAATTCTTTTGTAAAATAACTTTGGAAATATTCAATATCATTATCTTGTGCATATTCTCTTAAATTTTCCATATTTTCTATATTTTCTCTCCATTCATCCACAGTGATTTTATCTTCAGGAGTAAAGGCATAACCCCCATTTCTATCATTAATGATTCGAATTACTTCAGAAAGATATGCTAGTTTTTCTGGAACCTGAGGGGTAGCAAGAGTAGCATTTGAAACTAATTCTCCAGGGTTTTCATCTAAAGGAATAGAATGTGTTCCTGTTTTTATCAATCTGTATTGTTTTAACGTTAAATCCCCTGGTTCAGGCACATGATCATAATGTTCGTTGCCTTTGAGAAATTTCAAGAGATGAATCCCAAAAATGTATAGTCCTTCAAAATCAGGATTCACATAAGTTACAATTTGACTCAAGAAAGAATAGTTTTTTGTGAATCTACGAAGATTTAATCTAAACTCATCTTGTTTTACATCATCTAATGCATCATATACTGATATAATTGGAACAACAATGTTATTTTTTTCTTCTTCAATATCATCAATGGGCTTTTCAGAATTATCTGCCCATAATTTGATAAAACTACCAATGTCTTCTTTTGTGATGAGTCCTTTTCCCAAAATAAGATCATAGAGTTCTTGTAGATATCTAGGACTGGTTTTATCTAAGAGTTCAGTTCGCGTATAATACGGATCAAATGCTTTTTTAATTTCATCTTCATCATTTTTAAACAGCATTACAAAAACATCATGCTTTTCATCAGTAGTACGATTTAATCGGGATAGTGTTTGAACTGCTCTGATATCATGTAATTTTTTATCAACATACATTGTATGTAATTTTGGTTGGTTAAATCCTGTTTGATATTTATCCGCAACAATTAAAATTCTAAATTCAGGTTTTTCAAATTCTTCACGTAGGTCCTCATCTGATTTAGTTCCATTAATTGTTCCTTCATTTACTTTTTCTTTTGTTTCCTCATCAAACAAATCACCTGAAAATGCTACTAGTGTTTTGATGTCTTCTCGACCTAATTCTTTGAGATAACTATCAATTGCCAATTTGTATTTGTAAGCTTGAGAACGCCTTCCAGTTACAACCATGGCCTTTGCTTTTCCTAAAATTTTATGAACTGTGTTTCTTAGGAAATGATCAACAATTACTTTAGATTTGGGCTCAATGTTTTTCTCATGTTCATCAACAAAATGCATAATTGCTCGTTTTGCTTTCTTTTCTTCAACGGGGGTATCCTCAGGAATTGTTTTTTGTACCTCAAAAATTCGTTTGTATGTAATCACATTTTGAAGGACATCGAGGATATATCCCTCTTCTATTGCCTGATTCATCGAGTATACATGAAATGGTGCTTTTCCATTTTTTCCAGGCATGTTAAAGAGTTTCAAAGTAGTATCTCTAGGCGTGGCAGTAAAAGCATAATAACTTAGATTCTTTTTTGGGGACCTGTCTTTCATTGCCCTTTCTAATTTATCAACAAAATCTTCATCCTCAAATTCGGTCTCTTGTTTTTGAGAGTCTTCATTTAGAGACAGAGCCATTTTTACCTTTGTTGAGCTTTTCCCACCCTGAGAACTATGAGCTTCATCTACAATTATTGCAAAATTATTTCCTTTAAGGGATTCAAGTTTGTTACCGTCTAAAAGATTGTGAAATTTTTGTTGAGTAGTGATTAAAATTTTTCTTTCATCTTTAAGATTGTCAGCTAAACTTTTACTTTCTTCTATTGATTCAACTACTCCAGATGTTTGCTCAAATTGAGAAATTGTATTTTGAAGTTGCCCCACAATGCCTATTCTATCTGACAAAACTATTACAGAATCAAAAATAGAATCATTTTGTTCATTGTGTAATGAAAATAATTTGAATGCCAGCCAGCCAATGGAATTACTTTTTCCACTACCTGTTGAATGTTGTACTAGATAATTTTTTCCAGGACCATTTTTCTTTGATGCATCAACTAATTCTAAAACACAATCTAACTGATGATATCTAGGAAATATCAAATGTTCTGTAGTGGGAATTAATCCATCAACAGGATCTTCTGTTTCTATATGAATAAAATTTTTAAAAATATCCAGCCAAATATCTTTTTGCCAAATTTTTTCCCAAAGATAAGATGTTCTATATGGTTTATTGTCAGGGTTTCCTGCCCCATCATTTCTTCCTTGATTGTATGGTCTGAATTTTGTTTTCCCCCAATTAAGTTCAGTAGTCATGGAGATATTATGTTGGTCTATTGCAAAATGAACAAGTGTTCTTTTTTTGAATTCAAGTAATCTTGCTTCGGGATGCCTTGTTTCTCGATATTGTTTTTCTGCATTTTTATAAGTCTGCTCAGTTTCTAGATTTTTAACTTCGGCAGTTGCGAGAGGCAATCCATTCACACATAGTAAAATATCCACCAATCCAGGCTTATGGTGATCAATTTTTGCCTCTCTAATGTATGAAAGGATATTTTGATCATATTGAAGTTGAGTCTCGGGATTTATTGTTGAAACTGGTTTGAAATAGGCACAATCAAGTAAAATATCAGATACATTAAAGCCATTTCGCATAACATCAACCATACCTCTTGAATCAAGTTCTGAAACTAGAATATCTAGAACAAACTCATCAAGATCAGTGGTGTGAATTTCTTGTAATTTTTTCCAAGAATCAGGTTGAGAAGTTTTCAAGAATTTAATTATTAAATCATTGTCGAGTGCTCTTTGAAGATCCAAGTTACCAGGAAGTCTTCTTTGGTAATGCCCTTCTTCTAATTTCGATATTATATGATCGACAAAATCATTTTCTTGAAATTTCAATTTATGTATCCTCCATCAACTTATCTAATCCTGTAACAATATCTTTTTGTAATTTTTTTATTTCTGCATCAATTTTTTCGAGAGAAGGTAATGGTTTGTATTTGTAAAAATGTTTTGTAAATGGAATGTCATATCCAATATTATTTCTAGTATCTTCATTAATCCAAGCATCAGGAACATATGGTTTTACTTCCTTTTCAAAATATTCATCAATGTCTTGTTTCAAAGGAATATTTTCAAAATCACGTAAATCTGAATCAGGTACTAAATTTCCATTCTTATCTTTTTGTGGATCTGCCGTATCATCTCTTTCTGAAAAAGAATTTGTAATCATAGTATAATGAGATGGTTTTGGCTTTAGTTTTTTGGCTTCAAATGATTCTGTAACAATTTTTTTGAAACTGTCAAAATTTTTATATGCTTTAGTTGGAAGTGAATTTACAATTTCTAATATTTCTTCTTGACTGACTTCTTTTTTAGATTTTACTTCATGTAAACACTTGAAAGCCTTTTGTTGTTGTAATCTATCTTTTCCTTCTGGAGTAATTTGAAACCTTCTCTTTTTTGGTCTTTCAATAGTTACATGAAAATAACCAAAGTCGTCATTATCAAATTTTTTGCAATATTCTCCTTCTTCAAAAGATTTGTAAATTTTGGTAATTTCCTCAATTTGCGTATCTGTGATTTTATTGCTTTTATCCCCTACTTTCTTTTTCATTTTTTCTGAAAATGATTCAGCATCGATTAACTGAACTTTGGTTCCTCTCTTAGGATCTTTCCTGTTTGTAATAATCCAAATGTATGTTTGAATTCCAGTATTAAAAAATAGGTTCCTAGGAAGTGCAACTATTGCTTCAAGCCAATTATTAGTAATAATCCATTTCCGGATACTATTTTCATTCTTTGAATTTCCAGCCTCACCCGTAAATAAAGGAGATCCATTAAACACAACTGCAATTCTAGAGCCAGTTGCAGAATCATTCATTTTTGAAATCATGTGCATGATAAACAACAATGACCCATCACTTGTTCGTGGAAGGCCTGCATGATATCGCCCCTTAGTACCTCTATCTGCTTCTTTTTTAATGTCGCCTTCATATTTTTTCCAATCTACTCCATATGGGGGATTAGATAATATGTAGTCAAATTTTTTATCGGAAAATCCATCATTTTGGTTCAAACTGTTTCCAAATTTAACATCATGATCAATTTCTTTTAGCATCATATCAGATTCTGAAATCGCATAAGTCATATCATTGATTTCTTGACCAAAAACTTCGGGAGTGACATTAGGATATTTTTTTTGAATATATTCTTCTGCAATTGAAAGCATACCTCCTGTTCCACATGCAGGATCATAGATTCTTTTGATTAGTTTTTTCATACTGAGAATATCTTTTTCACCTTCAAACAAGAGGTTGACCATTAAGCGAATAACTTCTCTAGGGGTAAAGTGATCACCTGCTTCTTCATTTGATGCCTCACTTGAAGTCTCAATCAACATCTCATAGATTGTCCCCATTTTGATATTATCTACAGAATTGATATCTAATGGAACACTTTCAAAATATTTTACAGTCTGGTAAAGTAACCCTTGTTCTTTTAATTTATCAACATAAATTTGAAAATCAAATCGTTTAAAAATATCTAAAATATTTTTTGAAAATCCTCGCATGTATTCTTTGAGATTTTTATGAATGTGATCAGGGTCCTTGACTAATTTAGATAAATTATATTCACTAATATTATAAAAATCTAAGTCAGTGAGATCTTTGATTCTGTTTTGAAGTAATTCTTCTTTCCCTTTACCTAATATTTTAGATTCTTTTAGCATAACATCATGTTTTGTTTGAATTACAGCGTCTAGTCTTTTTAGCACTACAAAAGGCAAGATTACATGTCTGTATTGACTTAGACGATAATCATTTCTAAGAAGTTCTTTTGCATTCCATAGAATATTGGCAATTTGTGAAGGAGTTTGTTCTACCATAACTTTTCTTTTTTTTAACTGGGTTAAGGGGGTTGTGTTTGGAATATGGTCATTACTTTCATACTTTTTAGCCTTGTTTTTGCTTTGTTTTTTGGATTTATTTTCCATGTATGTAATAGTGTAGAAACTATACTAGTATTTTTTTTCGTATTATACGAATTAATTTCGTACTAACCTATATTTTCATTGATGCTTTTTTTGACTGTAGTTTACCTAATTCTGAAATTTCCACCAATTTTTGATTTTTTAATTCTTCAATTTTGTAGAAGGGTTTTTGATCCGGATTTTTTTGTTTGTTTTTTATGACCTTTACATTTTCTTCTTTATCTTCTATCATTCCTTTGGATTTGAGAACCTTTAGTGCCGAATTAAGAGTGGATGGTCTTAATTTTAATTTTTTTTCCAAATCTTTATTTTTCATAACCCCTTTTCTTTTTTCACCATCAAATTCATAGACTGCCTTGTCTAGCACTTGTAATATTTTTAAATGTGAACTTGTCATGCTTCTTAAAAGATTGATTGGAGGAATGGGTAAAAATTCAGCATAACGTTTTCTTTTAGGAGGTTTTCTATCATCATGAATATAGTATGCTTTAGTTCCAGTTAGCATAGCACCTATTGTTGCACCTGATGCCATAATGTTAGTACCTCCTGTTACCCCTACTGCAAAATCAAATGGGTCTAATTGATAATTACTATTTTTCATCTCTTTGTTTACAATTTCATCTATGGTGTTGAAGATATTTGTCATCTCAAATGGATTGATCTTTACTAGAATAGTTTCACAAAATCTTTTTTCAATTTCTTTTTTTAGCTTTTTTGCCTCATCTACATGTTTGAAATCATCTTGATTAGGACTGTGTAAAAGATACATTTTTTCTGCAGGAATTATTTCTTTTAGTCCATTCCACAAATGGCCTGAGTTTTTTCCTACTAACGCTATGTGAATAACCATCTTCTACGAAATCATTTCGTATAATACGATTAAAAATATTACTAATATTAAGAACAAAACACTTTATGAATACATCAAATCTACAAGAATTAGGAATTATTCATGCAAAAAGGAGTGAATCTAATGATTGATGATCTAATTGAAGAATTGGTTGAAAATTATGGGTATGATCCGGAATTCATTTCAAAGAATGTATCTTTATCACCTAATACTAAAAAGAGAAAAAAATTCCTTCTAACAGATGCCGTTGTTTGGGATTCAAAAGAAAAACAACAACCACTAATTATAATTGAAATCAAAGATTCTGAAATTTCACCCTCTCGTGAACAATTATTAGAATATATGAAATATTCTGGAGCAAAATTTGGTATTTGGTATAATGGTAAAACTAGAATCACTTTAGGTGTACAAGAAGGAATAATTGTTGAAATTCCAGACATCCCATCTAAGATTGCAAAATCTATTCCCAAAAACCCTCCCATAGTAAATCCAGAAGAAAAATTCTTTAGAATTTTTGATCTTTTACGAAATTATCTTAGATCACGAAATCAAGTTGATTTCCTAATTGAAATTCTCCATTACAAGTTAATTGATGAACAATATTTTTCAGATAAACATTTTCTTGGTGCAGATATAAAAAATTGTAGAAATAAATTAAAACAAATCAGTGATGAAAGTAAAAAAATTCATGAAGACATTTCTTTTTATCATAATGACCATAGAATTATTCCTGAAGAAATTTTATTTGAAATAATTTTAGAATTAAGATCTTTTTCTTTAAAAAATTCTAATGGGGAAGCAATTCGTCAAATTATTTTAGATAGAATGCATTCTACTGACACATTTGACTCTTACAAAATCCAAAAAGAAATAACCAACTTATTATTTAATTTTGTAAATATACAACAAAATGAAAAAGTCTTTGTTCCCTTTTCAAGAAGAGGTGATGAAATATTTCATTTGATTGATTACTTTTGTGATAAATTTGAATTGTTTGATAAAAAATTAAAATCATATTCTCAAGAAAATATTTTTGGTTCTGAAATAAATGATGTATCGTATTCTATTCAAAAATTCTTCTTATTGCTAAGAAATTATACAATCAATACAAAACTGACAGGTTTTTTTAATTTTGATAAATCTATTTCTTCTTCAAATGTAGTATTTGCCATACCTCCATTTGGTTATACTATGAATAATTACAATGAAAGAAATGATCAAAACATTGAAAAATTCGGTAGTGATTTTGACAGTTATTTTCTTTCTACGTTGGTGGATAATTTACCTGATGGAGGAAAAGCAGTTGTACTTTTAACAAATTCTTTTTTTATAAGACATAGCAAAATTAATCAAGAGACAAAAAATAAAATCATTCAAAATTGTACAATCAAGGCAATTATTGGATTACCTGCTGGTTTATTTCACCCCATGACTTCAATTTCCACTTGTGCACTTGTCATAGAAAAAATAAAACCAAAAAAAGATTATGATATTTTTATGTCGGATATAGACATTAGATTAAAACATAATGAAAAATTAAATTTTAATGTAATAAAAGAAATTCAAGAAAAATTTGAAAGTGTAACAAAACATAAGACAATAAAAGAAAATTCACTTGGTTTTCTCACTAATATCCAAAAAATCATGGATGATGGGTGGACAATACGCGATAAATCGCCTCTGTATGCAAATTTGGAAATTAAGAATCCAGTTTATCTTAAAGATATTGCAAACATCATTGTAGGAAGGAATTTTGTCCAATCTGAAAAAGGAATAGAAATACCACAAGTACGCTCCTCTGATTTGTCGATAGGTGATTTAGATAAAATTTCAAGAACAATCAAAATTTCTCCAAAAAAATTAGATAGTAAAAATTTTCCATGGATAAAAAAAGGCGATATTTTACTTTCAGTTAGAGGAGTAATTGGAAGTAGGGCTTTTGTATCTATTGATGAAAAAGCAACTGTTCATCCTAATCTTGTAATACTCAGACTAGATCCTAAGAAAATAGATAGTGATTACTTCCTGAATTTTCTAGGACAGGATATTTTTAAATTCCAATTACATGGAAAACTACAAGGTGGATTCCCTTATTTACCTCTAGAAAAACTCAAAAAAATCAAAATCCCGCTTCCTAGTTTGAATGAACAGAGAGAACAAGTTCATAATTTGAAAAAAATTCAAAAAGAAATTTTAGAATTAAAAAATAAATTAAGGGAATTAGAGAATCTTCGAAATGAATTCTATCATAGGTCTTTGAATTGAGTACGGATTTACGAGATTCATATTCTCCTTATAGGCAAAGTTCAATTTCTTCATTGGAATTTTTTTGGGAAGAATTCAAATCCAAATTAGATCCTTTGTTAGATGAATTGGATCCTCTTGATAAAACTAAACGAATCCCCTTGGAAAATCAAATTTTTAATATGGATAAAATAATTGCAAAATTTGCTAGATCTAAAGGTGTAACATATCCTAATGATGACACTTTAAGGGATAATGAAAGTGATTTTTTCTCAAGTAGAACAAATGATATCAAAAATTGGATTATCAATCTTTTAGAAATTTTTGTCTCTGATCCAAATGTTACAAAAACTGATCCTGAAAGTATAGGGAAATTATGGAATAAATTCAAAAAATTTAATTTAATTGAAAGATACGGGAATGATCCTAACTATATTGAAGCTAAACAAAAGTACAAAATTTTTGAGTGGTTGAAAAATAATAATATATTATTGCCAATTGTTTATGATGGAAATTTATTCTCTATTCAAAATATGAGAAATTATTCTATTCATCATAATACTGGAATTACAAAAACTGTTCTAACTTCAATTCCGAGAGATATGAAAGATCTTTTAACTGATTCTGAAGGTGCAGGTAGTGTGATGATTTTATCTTCACAAACAATTGGTGTACTGTATTGTTTTGCAGAAATAATTCAAACTTGGATTGATACTCATAAAATTCGCAACAAAGGTGGATTAAATGGGTCATTTAGATACGAAAGATAATACGATGTAATCTCGTATAATACGAAAAAAACCTCAATGATTTGATTCACGCTTTATTATTCATGAAGCACACAGTTTCAAACCAAATGGGTGACGGCCATATCGTCAAATCAACTCAAAAGACTAACGTTTTGAGCCTAGTTCAAGCCTATCTTTACGCAAGTTTTGGTGGGTTTTCAGTTAGAGAAATCTTGGAGGGTGGACGAATTTGAGTACAATTCAGAAACAAAAAACCCAAGAACAGACAGTTGAAATTGATACTCCACAAGGAATCGTTAATTTTTTAGAAAAACGAAATGGATTATCAAAATTCAATTACAAATCAAGATACTCTGTAACTGAGTTAGTTGGATGTCAAAGAAAGTCTTTGTACAAACAACAAGGAATTCCTCAAGAAGAACTCCTTGCAGATACTACACTTGAATCCATGTGGGCAACTGTTCGTGGTGATTTTTTACACAACATGACATATGCTTACAAATGGAGAGAGATGGATGTTGAACATTACATTCCATTAGAGGATGGTAAAATAGCAACTTTAGCTGGAAGACTAGACATGTATGATTGGAAAACAAAAACAATCATTGATCTAAAAACCACAAAGTTTGTTAGATGGCAAATAAAGCAAGGTTTCTTACCAAAACCTGAACACATACTGCAACTGCAATGTTATGATACAATGTTTTCTCAATATGTTCCAGTTGAGAATCTAAACATTGTCTATGCAGACATGTCAGACATTGTAACATACAAGGTACAAAAAAGAGACTTGACTGAATGGATAAAGGCTCGAATTCAAGAGATTGAAAGTGCAAAAGATGGTGAGACAATACCAAATGGAGAAGTCTCAGGACTCTGCAAGTATTGTAAATACCAAACCAAGTGTTCTGAAGCAGGGAATGGATTAGAAGGTAAACCATTATCCACACCTAAATCAAAGGAGGAAATCTAATGAAGATTACAAGACTGCTTCCAAAGTGTCTTGCAAAGTCTTGGCAAGAACATGATCTAACCAAGATTCGCTCAAGACTAGAGTACTCTCGTGCAATGGTTCGAGTGTGCGAAGATCTAGAACGTGAAGCAGAAGAAGAAATGAAGAGGTTGCAAAAGTAATGTCTATTCTCAAAAAAGTCAATATGCAAAATATTAGTCACGGAATTAACACTTTCAACAAGATTATCCAAGAGTTTGGAGATTCTATGGATAAAATGACTAGAGAGATATCATCAGATATTGAAAAATCAAACAGAGAATCCAAAGTAAGAGCAAAAAAGAATCAAGAGAATTTAGACAGGATTTGGGGTAAAAATGATTAGCACAAAAGATGCAAGAAGTAAGAGTGCATCTGAGGCACTTGTAAACTCTTTTGGTTCATCTCCAATAGGATATGGTTTAGGTATTGTAATCTTACCCCTTTCATTAGGATGGTTACAAGATGATCTATTTGTCGCAAATATCTTTGTGACTTTGGTTTATGCTTCAGTATCTTTTGTGAGAATTTACTATCTGCGACGAGTCTTTGAGAGGGTAGGATTTGATGATAATTTTCTCAAACTAGGAATAAAATTAGTCAAGAAAATGAATTGGAGAAAAAAGTGAAGTATAATGATTGAAGAAGAAAAATCTTGTTGTATGTGTGGAACAACTAAATTCATTGGACGTATCAATACTGGAGAAAAATACTATTGTAATGCATGTCAGAAAAAAATCACTGAAGAATATGGTCCTGATTTTTGGAAACCATGTTCACAAGTAGAATTTTTTGAAAGTATGTTATCTCATATGAAAAAAGACAAAGATGATGGACCACCAAGCATGTTCAAAAACATTAGAAGAGTATTGAGGGAAGCAAAAGAGGATGAAGAGAATAATTCCAAATTATAATTAAAATTAAATTTCAATCTTTGATGAAGGAGATGCTGGAAAGAATTTCTTTGTTGATTCATTAAGTAATTGCACTACTAATTCCAAATCATCACCTGATACTTCAATTGACATGTTTGGAGCAATTTTCACTTTAACTGAATAACCCATATTGTAATTACGTCAAACTGGTATTTAGCTATTTGAGATTACATACTGTCAAATGTTATTCCCAAAATGGTAGGATATCTGCCAAGAATGTCTAGTAATGTCTAATTCTACCCATTTTATCATACCTAGACTCAAAAATGCTTAGTAATGTTTAGTTAATTGTGCCTAG
>Ga0233429_1004367_pt1 | contig 12547 bp, 10 predicted proteins | sample SI_118_April2016_3_FD_179879 | JGI IMG/M metagenome (GOLD analysis project Ga0233429, IMG submission 179879) | Seawater microbial communities from Saanich Inlet, British Columbia, Canada - SI_118_April2016_135_MG | ecosystem: Environmental > Aquatic > Marine > Inlet | place: Canada: British... | reverse complement strand
TGCCATTAAACAATATAAAACTACCCGTTTTTCCATTGATCCGGTTACCAAAAAACAAGAACCATTGCTAACCTTTAAACGTGGCGCTTTGGTTCACTTTGCCGTAAGCCAATACGAGGTGTATATGACAACACACCTTAAAGGAGAAGAGACTTTCTTTTTGCCGTTTAATAAAGGCACCGAAGAGGGTGGTGCCGGTAATGATACCCCAAAAGATGTTAACCAGTACGCAACAGATTATTTGTGGAATAATGTTTTACTGCCGGATAATCTGTTAAATATCCTTGCCCGTTACGTGCATCTACAGATTGAAGAGAAAGAGAATTGGGAAGGACGTAAATTTAAAGTAGAGACTATGATCTTCCCTCGTTACCATCAGTGGGATGTGGTGAATAAACTCATAGAAGCAGCCCACACAGAAGGTCCTGGGCATAAATACCTGATCCAGCACAGTGCCGGTTCTGGTAAATCCAACTCGATTGCCTGGACGGCACATCAGTTATCATCACTTTATAATCAGGTGGGTAATAAACAGTTTGATTCGGTGATTATCGTAACTGACAGAAATGTGTTAGATGCCCAACTGCAGGAGACTATCTATCAGTTTGAACATGTAGATGGCGTGGTAGGTAGAATAAACAAGGAAGAAGGGGATGGATCAAAATCTGAAAAGCTGGCCTCTGCCCTGGAAAGTTCACAACCGATTATTATTGTCACGATACAAACCTTCCCATTTGTATTAAAGGCAATCGAAAACAGTGTTAGCTTAAAGGAACGAAACTACGCGATAATTGCCGACGAGGCTCATTCATCACAAACAGGATCTACAGCACGGAAATTGAAAGAGGTGTTGATGATTGAAGGAAGCGATGAAGAAGAGCTCACCGCAGACGATATACTGGATGCTGCGGTTGCCTCACGACGTGCGTCAAAGAACCTCAGCTATTTTGCCTTTACGGCGACACCAAAAACCAAAACATTGGAACTGTTTGGCCGTCTACCAAATCCGGATGTACCACCTTCTAAAACTAATTTGCCGGAATCCTATCATGTATACAGTATGCGTCAGGCGATTGAGGAAGGCTTTATTCTGGATGTATTGAAAAATTACACCAACTATAAAGTAGCCTATAACCTGGCGTTGGCCATTCAGGGCACAGATCAGGAAGTGGAGAGTAAAAAAGCCAAAGTAAAACTCAACCAATGGGTGCGTCTGCATGACTATAATATTTCACAAAAGGTGCAAGTGATCGTTGAGCATTTTAGAAATAATGTGGTGGGACTGCTAGGAGGACAGGCGAAAGCGATGGTGGTGACCAGTTCCCGTAAAGAGGCTGTTCGTTATAAATTGTGCTTTGATAAATATATTACCGAGAAGGGTTATCAAAGTATTCATGCCATGGTGGCTTTTTCAGGTGAGGTAGAGTTTAACGAGAATGATCCAAACACTGAAGGCTTGATTGGAGAGAAGTTTACCGAAAACAATATGAATCCTGATCTTAAAGGCCGTGATATGCGTAAGGCATTTGATTCTAAGGATTATCAGGTAATGATAGTCGCTAATAAATTCCAGACAGGTTTTGACCAGCCCAAGCTATGCGCCATGTATGTGGATAAGAAACTTGGTGGTGTTGAATGTGTGCAAACACTGTCTCGCCTGAATCGTATATATCCGGGAAAATCTGACCATGGGACCTTCATTTTGGATTTCTTTAATGAACCGGAAGACATTCTCGAATCTTTCAAGCCGTACTATCAAACCGCTGAACTGGCAGATGTATCCGATCCAGATCTGATTTTTAATCTGTTTGATAAACTGCGTGCTGCCGGTATTTTCTTGTGGTCTGAAGTCGAACAGTTTTGCGAGGCATTTTACAAAAAGAGTAAAAGCAATGCGGCAATAGCCAATATTTGCAAACCTGCAGTAGAGCGTTGGAAGATTCGTTATAAATCAGCTGTGGAGGCTTATAAACAAGCCAATGTAATATTTGATCGCACTAAAAAAAGTGCTGATCCGGTATTAATTGCCAATGCGGAAAATAGCCTTAAAGAGTGTAAGAGAGAAAAAGATAACCTGGATATATTCAAAAAGGATTTGGGTACATTTGTTCGTTTTTATGAGTTTATGTCGCAGATTGTTGATTATGATGATAAAGGTTTAGAAAAGCTGAGCTTATACGCACGTAACTTACGTCCTATGTTGCGTGAGTCGTTAATAGACGAAGATGACATTGATTTGCATAGCGTAGAATTAAGTCACTATAGGCTGACAGCCATTCACCAGCAGAACCTGAGTATTAGAGAGAACACAGAGGAATATACATTGACGCCAGGTGAAGGGTTGGGTACTGCAAAAGCCAAAGATAAGAAGGAAGAGTTAATATCACAGGTAATCAGCCGATTGAATGAACTGTTTATCACAGATCAGCTTACCGATAATGATTTGGTGAACTATGCCTATACCATAAGAGATAAAGTCAAAGAAAACGAACTGGTAATGAAGCAGATTACAAACAATACTACCGAACAGGCAATGTTGGGTGACTTCAACAAAGCAGTTGATGACGCAGTAATGGACAGCAACGAGGCACATCAAAATCAGATGATGCAACTGTTGTCTGATCCTAAAAAATCTGCAGGTTTTGCCAGGGTGGTGTTTGACCTTTTGAAATTGGCAAGCTAAAGGAGAAGTAACGTCATGGCAAAAAAAGAACAAAGTAAGTCAATGAAGGATACTGCTAAAAAAAGATCTCCCCGCAAGAAAAATACCACAGGAGATGTTGGAATCACCCTTCCTCTCCCTAGTTCTAAATCAGTGCATAAAGGAATTGACCTCAAAGAATACCCTGACGTTTACAAATATTATAAAGACGTTGAAAGACAGCTTCATTCTCATGGTAGGCTTGAAAAGCATTTGTTATTAATAAATGATATGGAAGATAAAACAAAGGATATTGCAGAAGGACTGCATAGGCGTTTATCAGATAAAATTCCATCGGAGAAGATAAAGCATATTGATTGTTTAGACAAGAATGAGGGGCTATCAGAGATGTTTACTAACATTTCCAATCTTGATAAAACCACTCTTGTTTTGCATGATTTTGGAAAGAGAGATTATGATGTTTTACTAACAACATTTGCTGAATATGCAGAATGGGTTGATAATAATATTCCACCGTTCATAGTTGCAAGTTTAAAAAAGGGTGAGAATGTGCTTAAAAAGTATCGAAACATGTTTAACGTGTGCAGGTTATCGAATCTTGAGAAAAAGCAGAGGCAAAAGCTGAAAAGAGGGGAAAGGGTGCCTGACGTACCACGTGTTGATTTAATTCCATTTGTAAAGAAAGACTTGTCGTACCTTAGATCACCTAAAGGAGGGGGCCTGAAAGGGCGTGACTTGCAAGGTAAAATTCAGGAAGATATAGAAAAAAAATTTAAAAGGGAATATGCTACAGGAACAATAAGAAATTGGATTTCTGATATTGATACTGGGAAAAAATAAATAACATTGCATCTCATTATCATTTTTCAAATTTAAACTATCACGGAAAAATGATGGAAAAATGACAGAGTGATTAAAAAAATTAACAGTTCTGTTTGACTGTACAATCTAGCATGGTTTTAATGGCGAGCATACTCAATGAGTTTGTTCGTCATTTTTTTTTGTTTTTTTATAGGAGGTATTAATATGCAGTACAAACAAAATCTTCATATTTTACTACCTGTTAGTACGTATGAGGAACTACGGGAACTTGGACATAAGTTAGACCGCTCACGCTCGGAGCTGGCGAGAGAGGCCATTTGCAAGCTGCTGCTGAGTCACAAGAAGAAAGATAAGATGGAGGTGCAGGATGTTACCTGACAAAAAGCGATATGAAGATATGCTCTTGGCTCTTTATCACTCTATGGCACTACTCAGAAGTAATATAAATGAGTTTGTCAAGGTGTTGGAAAACGAGATGAAAAAGCTTAAAGAACAATTTTTAATACATGAAGAGAATGAATAATGACTGGATGGATAAAACTACACAGGAAATTATTGAATTCGGATATGTACAAATCTTTAAATTCAGTGCAGAGAGACGTCATGGTGCAGATACTGTTATCGGCTAATCACAGAAACAACCAGTGGGAATGGAAGGGAAAGCTATTTGAATGTAAACCGGGACAATTTATAACATCGCTCAATACACTCAAAAATAACTGTGCTTCTGCCGTTACTATTCAAAACATTCGGACGGCATTAAATAAATTAAAAACATGGCAATTTCTAACATACAAATCAACAAAGACAGGAAGGCTTATAACTGTTTTAAATTGGGATACTTATCAAGGTTTACATGAGGAAGACCAACAAAGCAATCAACAGACAGCTAACAAAGAGCTAACAACTAACAAGAATGATAGAGAAGTAAAGAATATATATAGTCGGTTTTTTGAAGAGCGCTGGAGTAAATATCCAGTAAAGGATGGTAAAAAAGCAGCCAAAAAACATTTCCTAGCGACAGTAAAAACAGATGCAGACTTAAAAAATTTTGATTTAGCCCTTGGAAATTATTTGAAGCATTTAGAAAAAGAGAGTTGGAAAAAGCCAAAAAACGGTAGAACATTTTTTAACAATTGGTCTGACTGGACAAACTGGCAAGAGCCCGAGACTCAAGGAAGCGACAGGATGGTCTTATGATAGATTTCGTATTGGAGTGTAAATAATGCAGACATATACAACTTGTCCTGAATGCAGTCATCGCAGAAAGAAAAGTAACGACAAGTGTTTGAGTGTGAACACTGAGACTGGCGTATTTAATTGTCACCATTGCGGGTATTCAGGAAAGGAAGGTGGAAATAACAATATGAACAATTCTGTTGTGCCAAAGATCAAGCCAAAGGTTACTGTTTCTGGACTATCAGATGGCCTTGTAACGTTCTTTAGAGACAGGGGCATATCGGAGCAGGTATTGAGACGGAATGGCGTAGGTTCTAATGGTAAGGAGATTATGTTTCCTTATTTCAGAGACAAGGAGATCATAAATGTCAAGTATAGAACCAAGGATAAGAAGTTCAGACAGGAGGCTGGCGCAGAAAAGATACTATATGGGTTGGATGATATAGCGGATTCAGAGAAAATTATTATAGTAGAGGGTGAGATAGACAAGCTATCACTTGAAGAGGCAGGGTATACAAATGTTGTATCTGTTCCAGACGGTGCTCCTGCGACTAATACCAAGTCATATGAGTCAAAGTTTAGTTATCTCGATGCATGTTCGGCAGAGCTAGAGGGTATAAAAGAAATAATTCTGGCGGTTGATAATGATGCTCCAGGTAAAAAGCTAGAAGATGAACTCATTAGAAGGCTAGGACCTGAAAGATGTTTGCGTGTCATATGGTCAGATGGTTGTAAGGATGCGAATGACGTTCTTGTGAAACATTCTGAGGCGGTATTGGCAGATGTGATTGAGGGTGCAGTTCCAGTACCAGTAGCGGGTTTGTTTACAGTTAATGATATATTCGATGAACTCTTAGACTTGTATGAGGATGGCATGCCAGGTGGTCAGTCTACTGGTTGGATTGGCTTAGACAGGAACTACACTATAAGAGAAGGTGAGGTAACTGTAGTCACCGGAATTCCATCACACGGGAAGAGCGAATTAATAGATGCCTTGATGGTTAATTTAGCAACGAAGTACGGCTGGAGGCATGCAGTTTTCTCGCCTGAAAACTATCCCTTACAGAATCATGTTGCAAAGCTGACCAAAAAGTATATTGGGAAACAATTTAGTAAAGACTATACCAATCATATGACAATAGACGAACTAATTGACGCTGTTCCATGGCTACAAGAGCATTTTCACTTTATAGCTCCGCCAGATAATGAACTCACGATAGGCGATATTATTAACAAGGCAAAGGTGGCGGTAATGAGATTCGGAATTAAGGGTTTAGCAATTGATCCATGGAATGAAATCGATCATTCAAGACCATCTGGTAAATTGGAGACGGAGTATATTAGTGAGTGTTTAACAAAGATCCGTAGATTTGCAAGGACATATAAGGTTCACGTCTGGCTCATTGCGCACCCAACAAAGCTGTATAAGGACAATAATGGTAAGTATCCTGTGCCAACGCCTTACGATATTGCGGGATCTGCACACTTCCGAAATAAAGCTGATAACTGTATTACCGTCTGGAGGGATCTGCTTGACGAGGAACGAGCAGTAAGTATTTATGTCCAGAAGATACGATTTAGAGAAGTTGGTAAAGTTGGAAAGGTTGAACTTCGGTATGATGTTGCTACAGGAAGGTATAGATAAGCGGGTTGATTAAACAGAAAAAGATGGTCTTGCTCTTGCGATTTCATGTAGTGGGGAAAGCCGTACGTCCGTGCCCTGTGAGGTAGCAGTTACAACCAATTTTATTTTTTTTGAAATAATGTGCTTAGGTTGTTGAATTATGATGAAAGTTACAATTACGCATAAACAAATTTCCGAGGATTTGCAGAAAATTAAGACGGAAAATATATGCAAAATTGTAGCAAATGCACTTAAAAGGAATAATATTGAAAACAATGAAGACCATATTGAAATGAGTAGCCCGTATTATGGGAAAGAAAGGATTTTAAATTAATTTTTGACAGTTAATCTCCACCCATGTAGAATTGCTGCATCAGTACATCTTCTATTCTCAATTACCAAAGGAAAACAATAATGAATGTCGGGATTTGGATACGTGTCAGTACCGATGACCAAGCAAAAGGTGAGAGTCCAAAGACTCACGAGGCTAGAGCAAGAATGTATGCTGAATTGAAGAATTGGACTGCTATAGAGCTCTATGATCTATCGGGCGTGTCAGGCAAATCAATAATCGATCATCCAGAATGCAAACGAATGCTCAATGATGTTTCAGCTGGCAAGATTGAGGCTCTTATTTTCTCTAAACTTGCACGTTTAGCAAGAAATACACGTGAGCTCTTAGAAATATCAGATCATTTCCAAAAATATGATGCTAGTCTCGTTTCACTTGGAGAAAGTATAGACACATCTTCACCAGCAGGGAGATTGCTTTTTACGGTTATAGGCGCACTTGGCGAGTGGGAGAGGGAAGAAATCTCTGCCCGTGTGTCTGCCTCAGTGGTGACCAGAGCAAGTCAGGGTAAGTGTACAGGGGGCGTAGGGCCTTTTGGGTATAGATGGAAGGACAACCGCCTTATTGTGACTCCTGATGAGGCATCTACGGTAAAAGAAGTGTTCGATACATACATGAAGACGAGCAACTTGATGGCAACGGCTAGAATGATGAATGAACGAGGGTACAGGACAAAAGAAGGTGCTAAATTTAGGAACATAACAATTAAACGTATACTGACTAATCCTACATATAAAGGCCAAAAACGAGCGAATTATTCTAAGAGCAAAGGAAACAAAAAGTCATGGGAATGGAAACCAGAGAGTGAATGGATTTACCATGATGTACCCGCTATTATAGAGAGTGGTATTTGGGGCAAAGTTAACATGGCGATTGAGAGTAAGGCCAAAAACTATGTTTCAAACCCTCAATTCAATGGAAAATATATGTTTGCAGGGCTTTTAAAATGTGAATGTGGCCAAAAGATGTACGTTACCAAGTATAAGGCTATGAAAACTCCACGTTATGTTTGTAGGGGTTGCAGAGCAAAAATAAATGAAGATGTCATTCTGGGTCTATTCAAAGACTGTTTAAAGGGTATAGCTTTGGAGCCAGATAAATTAAATGACGCAATAAAATCAGATGATAATTTTGTTGAACAGAAAACGAAACAATTGAGACTGTTAAATATTGAGCTTAAGAATGTAGAGAAGAAAATAGACAGTTTGTTGGAGTTGTGGAGTGACAAAGCAATAGTCAAGTCAACGTTTACGGAAAAGTATCGAGATTTATGTCAGAGGAAAGAGCAACTCGAAAGCGAAATTCCACGTAATCAAGCCAAAATAGACCATTTCAAGATATCAGAAACAGGCAAGGATCATATTCTGAGCCAGACGCAATTCCTGTATTCATTGTGGGATACATTGAAAGCTGAGGAAATGGACAAAATTATTAGAGAACTAGTCGATGAGATTACTGTCAAGAAAGATGAGCTAAAATTTCAGTTGTTCTATCTACCTGAGCTAATGAATGAGGTAAAGGATAGCGCAACCATGTCCATGTGGATATAATACTGATTCAAAAAGAGAGTGCCACTGTACACCGCGCCAGATTCAAAATTATATTTCCAGGATTTCGGGTCCTTTGCTTGACAGGATTGATATTCATGTTGAGGTTCCGAACGTTCAGTATAAAGACTTGACTTCTGACTCTGCCTGTGAATCGTCAGAGGAGATTAGAGAGGAAGTTACAAAGGCACGTGAGATACAGTTGAAGAGATTCCAGGGACTCAAATACTCAACCAACTCCCGAATGTCAACTAAACAGATAAAGAAACATTGCTCACTGGATAGTCAGGCGGAAGAGCTACTTCATCAGGCAATGACCGAACTCAACATTTCTGCAAGGGGTTATAATAAAATACTCAAGGTCGGCAGAACAATTGCGGATCTTGATCACAGTGATACCGTTCGTCTGGAACACATATCAGAAGCGGTCCAGTACAGAAATCTGGATCGCGATTTGTGGAAGTAATGCATCTATAATTATGCAGTAAAGGAGAGACTTGATCATCCCCTGACAGTCTGTCGGCAAGAACGTATTCCTTCTATGAAATAGTAAGAATGTGTCGGGAAGTCATACTTGGTCAAAAATTGGTTTGTGTTTACGTGTGCACTAGCTTGATTCTTAACTTCAGTTTATTAGTTGACTCTTTGATTGGCAATCAAAGGCTCATTTTTGTCATAAGTTTTAATAATTTAATTTATTAAGTTCACACATACTGTCCTCTAATCATCATTTGTAGTCAGCTTCCAAAATTTCCATCCCATTTCTTTGGTTTTCCGGGCAGTGATTGTGAGTATCTTTGTGTCATTCTTATATTTTCGTTCCCGAGCAATTTTGCAATCTTGTAGCATTTTTGCCTATATTGCGATCTAGTTTCGCTACTAACAGCAGCTATTGATCGCCTTGTACACCACTGTGTTGTTCTTGAGTTAAATATCCCCAGCTATCGGATGGAAAAAACAAAAAAAGTAAAAACAAAAAAATGAGGTTCAAAATTGTGTTTCACAGAGGGTACCCTCTGTGAAACACAATACCACAAAACAATGGTGTTAAGCTTAATGGATAACGGGAAAAACGATTGTTGTTAGACAGGAAAAATAGTTGACGTCAGCCAGTTGTTGACGCAGAGCTAGGTTTTTATCGGTAAGGTTTGCTATTAGGTTGAACTTTTCAAGGATATTTCGTATAAGTTTTATTGTAGTTTTCATAATGGAACCAAGTTAACAGGCTCTATTAGAAGTGTCAATGGAATCGTACTTATGGATTTGTGCGAGGGGCACCAGCTGGTCAATAGTTATATAATAAAAATAAGGAATCTATACCAAGGTGGTTTTTTTACAACCATCCCAGTATGATTCCTTATTAAGACATGTTGATATTCTGGCGGAAAAGTTTAGGTGTCTATCGAATGTATACTAACAACTCTGTTCTCTGGTGTCTTTATACAATAAACCAGTGCATATTTAAATTAGTTTTCTGTAGTATTCGCTTTGGAAGCTTCCCCTTTTCCCTCTTCGTATAGTTCAGAAAAATAGCTCTTCATCTTTTTCGCGTTAAAAGTTAGGAATGTTCCTCCTGATTCAAAATGCATGACAAATATTTTGCCAATAGCATATGTAATTGCACCTGCAGTTACAGGAAGAGTGAGAACACTTGCTATATTACCTATGCCAGGTAATACTTTTATCATACTACCTGCAACAGCACTCGCTAATGGAATAGTACCAATACCTCCTACGAGCGACGCTAAAGTGGTTCTCACAATATCCTTTGGGAAAGTAACATCATATTCCTTTGAAAGTTGGTATAACATTTTCATTTGAAGGCCAGTAATAGCCGCCAAATCAAATATAGGGACGGGAACAACCCCAGCTCCCATTGCGTAATACATATTGCGTCTTACAATTTTGCCCGCTTCTTCTTCTTTAGTACATGAGTCAGAATTGACTTCACATTCTTCTTCAGTCGCTACTGCCATAGTAAAGCTCCTTAAAAAACAAAGATTTGGATATAGAGTCAGCCGACGTATATTATACAAAAAAACAAATCGACGTCAACAGTAAATGTTGATTAACTGATAATATTACATCATAAGTTTATTCTTAAACTACCTTCTTTTTTTGCTGCCATTTTTTTCCTTCTTCATATTGTTCCTTAAAGTATGCCTTAACTTTCTTAGGATCAAAATCAAGGAATGTTCCGCCTGATTCAAAATGTTGTATAAATACCTGGCCTACAGCATAAGTAGCAGATCCACTCAATGCACTCATGGCAGTCATTCCGAGAAATGTGCCTATTCCGGGAACTAGTTTGGTCATACTAATAAGAAGTTTCCCCCCAATCAATCCGGAATCGATGCCTCCTATAAGTGATGTTATCAGGATTTTTACACGATTTTCTGAACACGCTATCCCGTAATTGTCAGACAGTTTTTTTAACATTTTTGCCTGTATTATCAAAACGGTTACTGCGTCTATCAATGGGAACGGGATCAAACCGACGCCTAATGACCATTGTACATGATATGCAACAATCTCGTTGGCTTGAAGCAGTCTATTTTCCTCGGCTTCTATTTTTTCATTAATCAAATCTTGATCATTATTTCTTTTTTTCTTTTCTTTTTTCCCCTCTTCTTTTTCACTGGCAACTGTAGGCTTTTCATCATCCTGTACAGGCTCATACATTCGTCTTCTTGATCGTTTAACTTTGATCTTTGCTTTTTTATCTGCATTACTATCGCCTGTTATATCTTTTTTATTCACAATTTTCTCCATTCTGTTTAGAAATTTTGTCCAGTCCAAGAATATATTTTACATACATATCATAATCTTCCTTAGCTGTACTTTTCCTGTAAGAAGCGAAAATCGTTTCCCTTCTCTGGAGCGACTTTGAAAATTCAGTACTCGTTCTGATTGGAAATGGAATAAAATATTTAGAGTATCCATCCTTTAATTCAAGCAAAGCGGTCTCTGAAGCTTTTTCCCTTCGATCGTATTTTGAAAAAAGGATCCTTACTTTTGGTTCTTTCATGTTAAAAGTAGAGCATATAGAATGTATTTCATTTATTGTTATGTCAAGTCCCTTGAATGAGAACGCATCACTAAACATCGGTACCACAATAGTATCTGCAGCACACACAGATGAGATCACTGCCGTGCCAAGAGAAGGAGGATTGTCTATGATAATCATATCAAATCCATTCGCCTTAAGCACATTACAAACATCTTTCACTGCATTTTTCTGATGACTGGGATTGATTAAGCTCGCATCCAAGAGTCCATTTTCTAATGAAGATGGAATGATATACAAATCTTCATCGATCTTTTTTATTGTTCCCGTGACCATTTCATCAGGTTTTTGCCAAATATCGTAAAAAATAGGATCGTCTGCTTCGGGAGTCATGTCAAAGGCAAGAGTTGTAGATCCCTGTGGATCCATATCGATGATGCAGGTTTTAAATCCGTATTGCTTTGCTCTGGTAGCAGTATTTATGGATACGGTAGTCTTGCCAATCCCTCCTCTCATATTAATAACTGCTACTACATGGCTGGAATAATCGAATCCCTTTTTATTCAAATATTTTTTTACAACAAAGGGGGGTATGCCTGTTTTGCCTCCACGAATATGCAGGCTTTCATTTTGTTCCAAATTTTCCTTAATTTTATCTTCTGTTATACCACAAAGAGTTGCCAATTCTCCACATGTTAGAACATATTTATACTGAGGGCTGAGTTCCCTATTATTCATACTAAATCTTTCTTGTTTATATCAGCTTAATTTATCAAATATAAGGTAGTAAAGGCATCGAGATTTGTTCGAAACATCTTTTAAAAACAAGGAAAACAATATTATAATTATATTATTGAAAAATCTAACAGAGAAATATTTTTACCTACAAGAGATATAAATTTCTTTATAAAATATATTTAATTTCAATAACTGTTGTACAGGATGATAGACACCATTTACCTATTTCTAGGAAGTTGTCAATTGTTATTAGTTGTAAGGTTATATCCAACGTTTTATCTTTTGCAAGTATTATTTCTAATTTTCATTTTTTATTCATTTGTGGAACATGGACGTTGATCAACCGTCTCTATTAAGACTTAAACACCTTATACGATACAATGGAAGTGTTTTGTATAGGCTGTTGTACGGTTCCTTGTATTACTTATAATTTTGTGCATGCGAATTGTCGGTATTTTTTGATTCGATGCTACGTGGCAACTATATCCGGGATCAATAAGTATCTTTCTTATATACCAGAGGTTGTTGCTGACACTGGCAGTTTCACCTTCCCAATGAATGTCGAGAAGAGGGATTGATAGACCTTTTCCTTCGCCTTTTATTACACTTTCCTTTA
>Ga0233429_1004359_pt1 | contig 12568 bp, 12 predicted proteins | sample SI_118_April2016_3_FD_179879 | JGI IMG/M metagenome (GOLD analysis project Ga0233429, IMG submission 179879) | Seawater microbial communities from Saanich Inlet, British Columbia, Canada - SI_118_April2016_135_MG | ecosystem: Environmental > Aquatic > Marine > Inlet | place: Canada: British... | reverse complement strand
GGCTGGACGCCTTGACCAACTACATCACCGCTTTCTGTTTCCGGATAACCGACACCGGTGATGTAGTTGGTCAAGGCGTCCAGCCACACGTACATAATGTGTTTATCGTCACCGGGCACCGGGATGCCCCAATTAAAGGTGGTTCGTGATACGGAAAGATCCCGAAGCCCACCTTTGACAAAACTGAGAACCTCATTGCGTCGTGTTTGGGGGGCTATGAAATCAGGGTTGGCGTCATAAAATTCCAGCAGCTTATCGCCCCACTGGGAAAGCCTGAAGAAGTAACTTGGTTCTTCGACCCATTCGACTTCGGCTCCCGAAGGGGCAATTTTCTTGCCATCAGGGTCGTCAGTCAGTTCCCCTTCCCCGTAAAAGGCTTCATCGCGAACCGCGTACCAGCCTGAATAGCTGTCCAGATATATCTCGTCATTTTCCATCAACCTTTGCCACAAGTCCTGAACGGAATGTTTATGGCGGGCTTCGGTGGTGCGGATAAAATCATCGTGGGTGAAGTTCATCAAATCGGCAAGTTCGCGGAAGTTTTGCGAGACCTTGTCGGTAAACGCCTTGGGGTCGATACCTGCGGCAAGGGCTGATTTTTCCACCTTTTGGCCGTGCTCGTCGGTGCCGGTCAAAAACTTGACGTCAAAACCGTCCAGTCGCTTGAAGCGAGCGAGCACATCACAGGCCAGTGTCGTATAGGCATGGCCGATGTGCGGGGCATCGTTGACATAATAAATCGGCGTCGTCACGTAATAGGGCTTAATTGAACTCACTCCACAGAAAATCTAGCCTTGCGCTGCTTTTTCAAGGGCCAGGAAGATCGTAATGATCATTTGTCGCCGGTCCATGTTGATGGCGTCGGTTCGGGCCAGCAGATGGTTGATCTTGTCCCATACCTCCAGCCAGCTTGCAAGGGAACTGGCCGCAGCAAGCCGGTTATTTAGAACCGCCTCGACGCTGCTCATACCCTGATCACCACGCGAAACAGACAGGATCATCCGTCCTAGCCATCCCAAAAGGAGGTCGGCAAAGGTTTGAAACGCCGTATCGGCACCGGCGCGGCCCAGTTTTCCTGCTAGTGCGTGAAGAACTGCTACATCAAGATGTGGAAGCGTTTCAAGTAGGGCTATCAGGTCTTTATATAGTTCCAGCCCGCCTTCTTCTTCAAGATCAAGGGCGCGCCCAATACTGCCTTCGGCCAGGCGCGCCAACGCCACAGCATCATCAGGGGATATGCCCGGATGATGTTCGCTCAACATACCGGTGACGACGGCTTCATCCAAAGCGGACAGTGTCAGTTTGCGACAACGCGAGCGGATCGTGGGCAGCAAGCGGCCAGGGTTATGACTGACGAGTAGGAGAATTGCCTTTGCCGGCGGTTCTTCAAGAACTTTCAGGACAGCATTGGCGGCGTTGCGGTTCATTTCCTCGGCACTGTCGATAACCACCACGCGCCACCCCTCTTCGGCGGCCGACAGGGACATAAACGAGCCTATGGAACGCACATCATCAACAACGATTTCGGTTTTGTACTTGCCTTTCTTTTCGTCAAATTGCCGCTCGATTGCCTTCAGGTCCGCGTGAGCACCGGCGGCGACGCGGTTGTAAACAGGATCATCGATGGAAACATCTAAACTGCTCAAGTCATCTTTGGGAAGTTCACCGCCAAACAATCCATTGTCGGCACTTGCGCCGCCACCCTTGGCAAGCAGGAACCGGGCGAAGCGATAAGCCAGCGTTGCCTTGCCGATCCCCTTGGGTCCGCACAGGAGCCAGGCATGGGCGAGGCGTCCGGAATTAAAGGCATCAAGCAGAACTTTTTCTGCCTGATCATGGCCACGAAGATCGCTGTTTTTTCGCGGGTGCGGAACCCCCTCTTCTTCATCGGCCAAGACTTGAGCATTCATGACAAAGGCACCGACAAGCGTTCACTTACAATGGCGCGGATTGCCGCCGCAATCTGCTCAATGGGGGCAGAGGCATCAATAACGACACAGCGCTCTGGCTCGTCATTGGCTATTTGCAAAAATCCCTGACGCAGTCGATCATGAAAATCATGGCCCATACGCTCATAACGGTCTTCGCCCTGTCCCCTTGCACCGGCGCGCTCAAGCCCAACCTCGAGATCCAGATCAAAGATAATCGTCAGGTCAGGTTTAAAATCACCCAGTACGGCAGAGCCCAGCTTATTGATAGCCCCGCGCTTAACGCCATGACCAAAGCCCTGATAGGCCATTGTCGAGTCGGCGAAGCGATCCGAAATCACCCACTGCCCTTTCTCAAGGGCGGGATACACGGTTTTATCCAAATGTTCGGCGCGGGCAGCGTAGTTGAGCAAGGCCTCGCTCATTGGGGTCCAGCGATTGGTCGCGCCGTTAACAAGAAGGTTGCGGATTTCTTCGGCGCCGGGCGCACCGCCGGGCTCGCGGGTGCTGATAACATCAACCCCGGCGTCTGCCAAAGCAGTGGCCAGCAAAGCGACCTGGGTCGATTTACCGGTGCCTTCGCCGCCTTCAAATGTAATGAACCTGCCCTTGGACACCCCTTGCAAACTCCCCGTTCAATCTGAACCGCCAAACAGAATGTAGTTGAAAGCCGCCATCAGACGGCCGATCAATCCCAGTTGTTCAACATCGGCTGCGGCGACCAGGGGAACCTCCACCGTCTTCTCGCCAGGGGCCGTGACGCTCAGGGTTGCAAGCATATCACCTTTTTTGACCGGTGCCGGTATCGGTCCCTGATAATTAATTTTTACTTTCATTTCCCGACGCGCTTTCTTGTGCAGCGTCAGCTTCAGTTCGTTTTCAATCATCAAGGAAACGGAGGGTTCCGTTCCAAGCCAGACAGCGGCTTCCTCGACGATTTCACCGGCCCCTAAAAGGGCATAATTGCCAAATTCACGAAACCCCCACTCGAGCAGTCTTTCGGGTTCGCGGGAACGTTCCTTCTTTGATGTCAGCCCGTTTACCACCAGTACCAGACGACGATCACCTCTAACCGCCGAAGCGGTCAGTCCATAGCCAGAGTCCTGGGTATGGCCCGTCTTCAATCCATCCGCGCCCATGTCCTTGTAGATCAAAGGGTTGCGGTTGTTTTGTTTAATGCCGTTGTAGACGAAGCTCTTTTCGGAATAGTAGTGATAATATTCTGGGAACTGCTCAATCATCAATTTCGCCAGGATCGCCAAATCCTTAGGCGACATCATGTGTTCCGGGTGCGGCCAACCGGTTGAGTTTTTGAAAATGCTGGCGCTTAAGCCGATTTCGCGGGCATGGGCTGTCATTTCCTCTGCGAAGGCTTCTTCGGAGCCCGAAATTCCTTCGGCTATGACGATGCAGGCGTCATTGCCAGACTGAACAATAATGCCACGGACAAGGTCTTCGATGCGGACCCGCTTGCCCGGCACCAGAAACATGGTTGAACTGCCGCTCTTGGCGCCACCTTTACGCCAGGCGTTTTCGCTGACTGAAAATTTATCCTCAAGTGACAAGCGACCATCACGAAGCCTCTCAAAGACCATGTACAGTGTCATCAACTTGCTCATGGAGGCAGGCGCCATCGGAACGTTGGCGTCCTTTTCAAACAGCACAGCCCCGGTTTCCGCGTCCATCAGAACGACTTGTTTAGCAAGTGTTTCAACGGCCTGGGCCGAGGAAATGCAAAGAAAAGTCAGGGCGGCAATGGCAGCAGCGCGGAGATGAGAGGACAACATTGTCAGGTAAATTCCGTTAAAAAGTACAGCAGAGCATCAATCAACGATGGTTCTGGCATCGGTATAACCCGACGCGATGACTTGCTCAAGCATATGATCTGCGTCAGCAATCGATTTGATCGGTCCGACCCTGACCCGAAACAGGTCACGGCCATTTACCAACACCGGTGAGACCTTGACTGATCCCAGACTGGATAAAATAGCCCGCACCCTGTTGGCATTGTCAAAGTTGGCGAACGCCCCGGCTTGTATAAAAATGTTGGTTTGCACCGGCACCGGCTCAAGCGTTACCTTTTCGCTTACCGCAGATGCCACCACTTGTTCGGGTTCGACAACCGGTGCTGGTTCGGGAGTGGATACCGGGGTCGGGCTGATTTGCTCATTGCTGCCAATCACAGGCAAAGTCTGACTGCTGACTTTAGGCTTGGGCAAACTGTCGACGGTAATGGGGGTGCCGATTTCCGCCAATTCGGCATCACCTTTAAGGCGGCGGGCCAATGCCCGGCTTTCGTCTGCCAGTATACGTACCCGAATGCTCGCTGTTCCCTGTTTTTGGAACCCAAGCAATTGCGCGGCGCGACGCGAAAGATCAAGAATCCTGCCATGGGCGTAGGGGCCACGGTCATTAATGCGGACATTCAGGGTGCGGCCATTTCCCAAATTGGTGACCCGTACAATACTGGGTAAAGGTAAAGTCCGGTGGGCCGCGGAAATTCCATTCATATCGTAAATTTCACCGTTGGCCGTTTTGCGGCCATGAAATTTTGTCCCGTACCAGGAACCGATACCGGTTTCATCGTATTCAAAATTTTCCTTCGGATAATACCAAACGCCCTTGATTTGATAGGGATTGCCAATCTTGTACTTGCCAAAGATGGTTCTTTTCTCGGCGTCGCTTTTCTTCGATACCTGCTTAACCGTCTGGGCGATGAACTGGGTTTCTGCACAAGCCCCAAGCAATGTTGAAGCGGCAATGACAATCGCCAAACCAGGCATAAATCGATTAAAAAAAGCCCGGTGCGGGATCATGGCAGACCGCCCTCATTATGGGGTGAATAAATGCAAACCACACGATATGGTGTGGGAGTAAACTTAGTATTAAAAGATTTGGCTTTCTAACTGCCGCCAATCCGGTCGGCAAGAGTGCCAACCGCAACGGCGAAATAGGTCGATCTGTTCCATTTCAGGATCGTTCGGTAATTGTTGTAGATCATGTATGCGGCACTTCCAGGACCTTCGGTATAAACAATAGACGCCTTCAAGTCTCGGGCAGGAAGAGCGCTACCGTCGGCTCTCAGAACACCCAGCGCACCCCATTCAGCGATGGGTTTGATAATTTTGAGACCCACCATCTCAGGATTGAACCCGGCCGGTAAGGTCACCGCCCTGCCCCACGTCTGATCGCCTTTCCAGCCGGAACGGGACAGGTAATTCGCAGCCGAGCCAAAGACATCGGCTTTTGTGCTCCATATATCCTTGCGACCATCACCGTTGTAATCTATGGCGAAGTTAAGGAAGGACGAGGGCATAAACTGGCACTGGCCCATGGCCCCGGCCCACGATCCAACCATATCTTTGGCTTTGATGTGGTCACCGTTAAGAATTTTCAGGGCGTTCATGAGCTCCTTACGGAAGTATTTGCTGCGCCGACCGTCATGGGCAAGGGTCGCCAGAGCTGGTATCAGTTTGAAACCGCCTGTAACACGACCAAAATCCGTCTCGATACCCCAGAAAGCGACGATAAAGCGCGGCTGAACACCAAATTTCTTGCCGACTTCCTCAAGCAAGGCTTTGTTTTCAGCCAGTTTTTTACGACCTTTCTGGACCCGGGAATTAGGCACGACGCGGGTCATGTACTGGGCAAACGTCAGCGAGAATTCCGGTTGCTTGCGATCAAGCTCGATAACCCGGGGGATTTGTTTGACGCCATCCAGGGCAGAAGCCAGGATTTCCTCACGAATACCATTGCCGGAAGCCTCGGCGCGAAGCTCCACCAGCCATTTTTTAAAGGCAACGGGATCGACAGGGGCTTTAGATGGGTCATCTGCGGTTTCATGAGCGAAAGCATGGCCAACAGCCGTCAGATAAAAAAGCGCAGCCGCCAATACACCAGCCGCACTTTTTAACGTTTTAAAATTCATGATGGCCTACCCTAGTTTGCACGAATCGCATCAACAAACTATGGCAATCCTTATGCATCAGGGCAATGGCGAAAAGCTTCTATGAATCGGGGCCGGGAAACAGGGAATCCGTTTTATCTGTCAGCCTGTAAAAAATAAGACCCAACCATTCATGAATGGCCTGTGACAGAAGTCCGTAACCGCCGATCAGATTGAAAGTCAGCGTAAAAAGAAACTCGTTTGTGAATTGGAAGTCGACAGGATAGGGCAACGCCTTCCATCCAACCTGTCTGAAGATACCAACCGTACGCGGCATATGGAAAGCCGATGTGATCAATATCCATGTCTCGGCAGGGTCAGGATTGACCAGTTGTTTGGACATCACGGCATTTTCGTAAGTGTTGCGGGACTGGTTTTCAATTTGCACTCTGTTTATATCGACACCCAGACCTTCCAGTAACGGCCCAACAGCATCACCTTCTTTAATGTCTTGTGTGAGCAATTTCCCGGAACCACTTGTAAACACGAGCTTTGCATTTGGATATTTTTTTGAAAGGGAGGCAAATTCTGTCAACCTTTCGACCGCCCCGCCGATCGATATCTGGCCGCGTGATTTGGTCACGACTTCATCAACAACACCACCCAAAACAATAATGCCATCGACCTTTTCCGGCAGTTGATGAACAACGGGAAAACGGTTTTCCAGGACGATTATCAAATTCACGCCAATGGGAACAACCGCAACGATTAATGACAAGACTGCAGCAATGGCAAGCAACCTGCGGCCCAGTTTGTCGCGTCGCCGAAAAACAAGCGCTGCCCCCAGGCAAAGCACGATCAGCAGCACATTTCCGGGATTTGCAAAGAACCAGAATATTTTCGACAAATAGAAAAACATCAGCGGTGATACCCCATTTGTGCCTTATAAATCAAGTTAAGGCATTGATATCACGTCTATTCCCGCGCCCCTGCCTGCTCTAACCGATCAATAATTTCACGGTAGATAGTGCGATACCCCTGGCCGCCGTCCATATCGAAAAAGGCCAATTTCTGGCGCGCCTTGGCGAGGGCCGTTTGGCCAACTTCATCACGCTCATTGATGCTGACGCCCTGATGTAAAAGGATTTTGACAATATCCAGGCTTGCCCCGTCGGTTGCCGTGATGAGGGGTGTTTGTTTAAGCGCATCGCGGCAATTCAGGTCGGCGCCATGATCCAGAAGTTCTGAAAGCTCGTCGGGTTCGTCGAGAAAGGCAGCGGCGTGCAAATCAGCGCAAGTGGCATGATGGGCCATGGCTGCATTCGGGGTGAGTAAACTCCCAGCTAAAAACAGAGCACTCATAAACCTGTTGTTGATAAACATGGGTAAACGATATAGCGATGATAGCGCGCTGGCAAATCACGAAGAGATGAAGACCCGGAGCACGCCTTTTTATCCTCTTCTTTTGGTCAACGTCGATGCAGCAGCCCAACACTTATAGCCGCGGAATTATGATGTCCGGTGCAGGAATGATCCTCCTTAGTCCTGATGGCCTGTTGTTGCGTCTGGTCGGCGATGCATCCACATGGACCGTACTTTTTTACCGCACAGCCTTTACGGCCTTAACCATGGCCATCATTCTGATGATAAGGGAACGCCAGGACTTTTCCGCAATTTGGCGCGGTTTTGGTCGTGCCGGATGGATTTCTACCTTTCTTATGGCGGCCAGCAGCCTGTCTTTTGTCGGCGCTATTTCCAATACGTCTGTCGCCAATACCCTGGTTTTGGTGGCGACGATGCCCTTTTTCAGTGCTGTCCTCGGCTGGATTTTGATCGGCGAAACCGTCAAACCCCGAACCTGGATTTCGATCTTGCTCGCCCTTGGCGGTATCGGGATTATTTTTTCAGGCTCATTTGGTGGTGGAAACTTGAGCGGGGATTTGATGGCCATTGGCACGGCTTTCCTGCAGGGCCTGAACCTGATCGTCATAAGAAAGGCAAAAGATAGATCCGTGACCATGCCGGCGCTCTGCTTATCGGGCATCCTCGCCGCCCTGGTCGTCCTGCCCCTGTCCCAGCCAATGACTGTTTCAACACCCGACTTCATGCTTTTAATGTTGATGGGGCTTTTTGTGGTTCCGGTTTCGCTGGTTCTTTTCCTGAGTGGAGCCAGATACGCCCCGGCTGCTGAAATCGCCCTGTTGTCGCTGGTCGAAACCGTTCTTGGCCCCTTCTGGGCCTGGCTTGGTGTGGGGGAAGAACCAACCATAAACGCCATAATCGGTGGTGCTGTCGTTATCGTTGCCGTGGCAATGAATGCCCTGATAGGAATGCGGAACAGCCATCGTGCCGGGTAATAACAATAAAGATCAGGGATTTGCTGGCGGCGTGGCGGCACTAACGTCCTTTAGCGTTTTGGGCACTTATCCGCTTTATTTCAAGATGTTTTCCCATATTTCGGCTTTTGAAGTATTGGCTCATCGTATTTTGTGGACCGTTGTCCTGCTTGGGTTGTTTATCCTGTTGAGCCGTCGCGTCCAACATGTTCGGGCTGTTTTGGCCAACAGGAAGCTTCTCGTAACACTGTTGTTAAGTTCCCTGCTGGTGTCTCTCAATTGGCTGGTTTTTATCTGGGCTGTCACCCACGATATGGTGCTTGAATCAAGTTTGGGTTATTTCATCAACCCGTTGTTCAGCGTCGCCCTTGGCATGATATTCCTGAAAGAAAAACTACGCTTTTGGCAATGGATCGCCGTCGGCCTGTCGGTGGTCGGGGTCGCCAACCTTATCGGCCAACTGGGCACAGTGCCCTGGATTGCGCTATCGGTCGCCTTTTTATTCGGCTTTTACGGGTTGATACGGAAAGTCGCTGTCGTTGACGCCTTTAGCGGACTTTTCATCGAGACGACGCTCATTTTGCCGCCCATTCTGGCCTACCTGATCTACATCGGCGTACAGGGTACAGGCTCTTTTGGTTCTTCGGATTTAACATTCGATGTTTTGCTGATACTCCTGGGCGCGATGACAGCAATACCGTTGATTCTGTTCGCCACTGCGGCAAGAAGACTACGCCTGTCGACGCTTGGGTTCTTCCAGTATATCGCCCCAAGCGCTCATTTTATGTTTGCGGTGTTCCTCTATAACGAACCCTTCACCTTCGCCCACCAGATAACCTTCGGCATGATCTGGACGGCCCTGGCGATTTACACGCTTGATACCATCGTCGCCCGCCGCAAAACTTAAATCACCTGACATCACGGGCACTGCGCCCGACAATATTCTCATAGACTTCGGCGTCGCTGGCCCCTTCCGAACCGATAATCAGAACCCGTGAGCCCTGATTAATGCCAAGCGCGTCAGCAAGGGCAGGATCTTCACCAGCGGCCAGTAATGCCGCCAGTCCGGCAACGGCGGACTCCCCGGCGACAACAGCCGGGTCACCATCCTCGCCACCGGCAAGCAGTCGCATGACCGGGCCGACAACATCATCACCAAGGATGATAAAATCATCAGCGCCGGTGGCCAGAATATCCCAGGCAATCAATGAAACTTCGCCGCAGGCCAGTCCCGCCATGACGGTTTCAAGATCACCGGTGGCAGGTCTTGGCGCTCCGGCAAGGGCGCTTTGATACAGGCAATCCGCCCGGTCCGGCTCGACAACGATAAATCGCGGACGCTCGTCCGCCAGGGTTTCCCACAAATGACCACAAACAGCCGCCGCCAGTCCCCCTACTCCGCCCTGAACAAAAATATGGCTGGGAAGACTGCCGTCAGGATACTGGTTCAAGATTTCATCGACCATCACGGTGTAGCCCTGCATGACATCACGCGGAACATCCAGATAACCTTCGTAGGAGGTGTCAGAGACCACAAACCAGCCATGTTCGGCGGCATCGGCGGCAATTTCGCGGACCGTATGATCATAGTCCCCGTCCAGGCGCAGAACGTCGGCCCCGTAAGCCTCCATCGCCTTTTTGCGTCCTTCGCTGACCCCCGAATGAATATAGATTTTACAATGACAGCCGAATGTTTGCGCCCCCCAGGCGACGGAACGGCCATGATTACCATCTGTCGCACAGGCAACTGTCACGGTGTTGGTGATGTCGCTATACTGACCGTTTGTCAGCCCTTCTATGGTTGGGTTCAATTGAGGATCGCTTTTCCTGATAAAATCCATCAGAAGGCGTTCAACGGCATAAGCCCCGCCGAGCGCCTTGAAACTGTCCAGGCCAAAACGAAATCCATCGTCCTTGTAATGCAGGCTGGCGACGCCAATTTTCCGGGCCAGGCCTTGAAGACTGTGCAGGGGCGTCGCGGCATATCCGGGCCAGGAAGAAATATCGGCCATCGCTTCAGCAAAGCTCTGCCTGTTGATAACGCTCAAAGCAGGCTCGCCGTAACGGGTTTCCCGGGAAGCAGCCATGCCATTGTGATGAACACGTAAAGAACCGTACAAGGGAGTCATTTTATCGCCTCAGTTTGATCAATGCGGGGAGTATTTCACGGGCTTGCCAACCTTCCAAGTGATCTGACGTTTATTTTTCGTTAAGGGTTGATCGTGATAATACAAGGGTCAGCTTTAGAATTAAGGCAACAAACCCAGAAAGGGGATAAGACCATGTCCAAGCAACCAATTGTTTCTGGTATCGCCCGCATTTCAAGACGGATCGCCCGTGCCTTCGGCTACAGGTTCGATCATCCGGTTGAAGTTATTGTCGGCTTTCCGCCGGGTATGTTCCGTTAATTTACATTCGCCTGTTTTGCGAATTGCAGAAGACCGCACGACCAGTGTATAAGCATCCGCCGGGCGCAGTTATCTGCGCCTGACAAATGCGGATGGGTGGCCGAGCGGTTGAAGGCACTGGTCTTGAAAACCAGCAAGGGTGAAAGCTCTTCGTGGGTTCGAATCCCACCCCATCCGCCAAGTTCCTCTAAGTGCTTGGCAACAATATAACCATCTGATTTCTAACCTATTTCTGTTCCAACTGGTACACCGTTGTGGTACACTACTGGGATGGAACCCATGCCTAAGCCAACAGGATTACTCAAACGCGGGAACCGCTATTATGCGCGGAAGAAAGTTCCTGTCGATCTTGCCCCTTCTATGGGAGCGCAGGAAATCAAACGCAGTCTTAAAACATCAGACTATCGCGAGGCATGCAGACAACTGCCACTGGCCCTTGCGAAAATAGAAGCCACTTTCACCGAAGCAAGACGAAAACTTTTATCTCACCCCGCCACGCACTTGTCGGACCCCGAAATTCATCAACTCGCATTGCTTTGGTTTCACGGTTACGAGCAACAATCGCGAGATAAAGGGTTGAGGCTCAATTTCGATCCCAGTGAGATTGATGATATTATTCATATTCTTGAAATCGATGAATATGATTTGCGTCAGTCCACTAACCCGAACACCCTTGCTTGGGTGCAGAAAAACGCTAATGAATTTTTGCAGTATCAGAACGTCTCACTAGATAGCACTGGACGGGAGTACGAGTTGTTTTGTTCGTACATCAACAGGGCAATGATCGAAAGTGTCCGACGCTCCAAAGACAGGTGCTTGGGGGAATCCGGCATTGAATCATACGACCAAGCTTTTGCTGCTGTTAATGCGGATGCACCTAAACCAGAACTTCCGCAGAGACTAGAAATCACTCTAGGGGAACTCGTAATACGCTATGGAAATGACCCGGCTAGGGATGGGGTAACCCAGAAGACGAAAGACGGTTATGTGATCATATTTCGGGCCTTAGTGGAACTTTTAGGTGCCGATAAACCCGTCAGGGAAATTACGCGAGAGGATTGTCGAAATGTTCGGGACATTTTGACTACACTTCCCCCAAACGCAGGAAAGAGATTTCCTGCCCTCACCCTCAAAGAAGCTGCTAATCAGGCGGATGTTTTAGGACTCCCTTCTATCAAGGTCACAACTGCAAATAGCTACCTCAACAATTTGAGTGCATTGTTTAAATTCGCTCACGACGAGGAATACGCTGAATCCAATCCGGCTATCAATCTTTCCGCTGGACGCCCGAAGGATAGAGAGAAAGATCGAAGACTTCCTTTTAGCATCGAGCAATTAAATCTCATTTTCCAAGCACCGATCTATACTGGATGCAAGAATGATCAGGCCAACTACGCACAACCGGGGCCACATGTCATTCGGCGAGGCCGCTTTTGGGTTCCCCTACTCTCCCTGTTTCATGGACTACGTTTAAACGAAGCATGTCAGCTACTTGTTGACGATGTGGAGGTGATTGACGATGTGCCTGTCCTGCACATTCGTGAAGATGAAGAAACCGGGAATCGATTAAAATCAAAAGCTGGCGAGCGGATTATCCCGGTTCACCCCGAATGTCTGAAGATGGGATTTATTAATTTTGTAAAAGGGCAACGTGAAGCAGAAGAAAAAAGGTTGTTTTCGGAACTCACGAAGGGACGCAAAGGCTACTATTCTGATCCTTTCCAAAAGTGGTTTAGGAGATTTTTAGATAAAACTGGCGCACTTGCCCCAAAGACGAGTTTTCATAGCTTCAGACATAATTTTTGCGATGCGATGAGAGAGGCTGATATCCCTGAAGAGAGGCAGGATGCTCTTGGAGGGTGGGAGAGTTCCGGAAGTACAAGAAAGGTGTATGGCAGTAAATTTACCCCTGCTACGCTTCATTCTGAAATTTCAAAAGTGAAATATAGAGGTCTTTCTTTATCCCGCCTGTATTTGAATAAGAGTTAAGGTGGCAAATCCGACTTATTT
>Ga0233429_1004357_pt1 | contig 12576 bp, 10 predicted proteins | sample SI_118_April2016_3_FD_179879 | JGI IMG/M metagenome (GOLD analysis project Ga0233429, IMG submission 179879) | Seawater microbial communities from Saanich Inlet, British Columbia, Canada - SI_118_April2016_135_MG | ecosystem: Environmental > Aquatic > Marine > Inlet | place: Canada: British... | reverse complement strand
AGTCACCGCCATCTGAAATTTGCAGGTTAAACCAGTCGTGCAAGCGATAGCTTTTTTTATCGCCCCACAAGGTCAGCTCCACCCGGTCAGGACCTACACCGCCACTGGACCCGATCAGGGTCACGGGCACATCCCGACATTCCAGCACGGCGGTGATGTGGGTTTCGCACATGGTTGGATCATCCTGATAAACCGGCGTCGCCGATTTGATCACCGCCGGACCCATCAGGCGTTCAATGACATAAACGAAATGCGAAAAAACTTCGCGGGTATAACCACCTTGTTCGCGAAACCGCAACCAGTCGGCATCAGCCTGCCAGGCACGGGGCCAGCTGGAAAAATGCACAATCGCGTCCAGGCCTGAAATCGCACCGGTATCGCCAGCGCCAATGGCGCGTTCCATTTCAGCCACGGCCCGGCATTGGGCTTGCGCAAAATTGACAATATTCCTGGTGCCGGTTTCTGTCAGCCGGGCAACAAAGGCTTCACTGTCGGCCAGATCAATGCCTAATGGTTTTTCACAATAAATCGCCTTGCCGGCATCCATGGCCTGATCGGCATAGTCACGATGCCAACGCGGCGGACAGGCAATATATATAAGGTCGGTTTCATCCGACGTAATCAGATCAGCCGCTGATGCAGCGATGTTCAATCCCGCCACATCCCCCTGCGCTGCCGTGCAGGCTTCGGCCAATGGATCCCATGCCGCAACGATGTCGAAGTCCGCATGGCCCTGCATATTCACAAGCATACGACGGCCCATAATGCCGAGGCCGATAATACCAACGCGGATAATTTTGTCTGTCATGTGAGGCTCGCGAATTGAGGTTTGGAAAGTCCAGGAGATTACAGGTTCTTTGCCAAAGGAACAACGTCACCAGAGACTCCGGGTCAAGCCCGGAGTGACGAAGAGTGTTTGGTCAGGGCATTCAAAGTTTCGGACATCGTCACTCTGGACCCGATCCGGAGTCTCTCATGAATTTCCATGCTGCACAGTTCACCACCTCTCGACAACTTACCAGACCTGGTGCACCATCGTGGTCTCTTATCTCTTCCCCCCAAACCAGGATACATCCACGTGAAAAACCTCTTTTCAGTTGAAGGCAAAACCGTTCTTGTGACAGGCGGCTCGCGCGGCATTGGTTTGATGATCGCGCGGGGCTATGTCGAAAATGGCGCGATTGTTTATATCTCGTCGCGCAAGGCTGAGGTCTGTGATGCAGAAGCCGTGGCCCTGTCAAAATATGGCGAGTGTCATTCCTTGCCTGCCGATATCTCAACCATGGACGGGATCGAAAAGCTGGCGGCTGCCTTTGCTGAACGCGAGAACAAACTGAATATTCTGGTTAACAATGCCGGTGCCGCCTGGGGTGCACCGATTGATGATTTCCCGGAACAGGGCTGGGACAAGATCATGGACCTGAACGTCAAATCTGTATTTTTCCTGACGCAAAAACTGTTGCCGCAACTGCGTGCCGCCGCGACCGCCGAGGACCCGGCCAGGGTGATCAATATCGGTTCCATCGACGGGCTGGGGACAACGCTGATGGAAACCTATTCCTATCCGGCGTCAAAGGCTGCTGTGCATCACCTGACCCGCATATTGGCGCACCGTCTGGCCAGTGAAAATATCAACGTCAATGCCATCGCCCCTGGTCCTTTTGAAAGCCAGATGACGGAGCATATGCTGGAGCTGCACAGCGATGAAATCAATGCCGAAAATCCGCGCGGCCGTATTGGATCACCGGAAGATATCGCCGGTACTGCGATCTATCTTTCCTCCCGCGCCGGGGCCTATACCACCGGTCATGTGATCCCGGTGGATGGCGGATTTGTGAACGCAAGATAAGGCGATAACCTGAATGACTGATCCGCAGACCCTGCCACCCTTCATGGCGATGAACCGTCCCGATGCCGCCGTCGACGTAAACACGCTTGATGACGGCGCGATCATCATGACCTGTCCCCGGCCCTTGCCGCCGCACCCGGACAATCTGATCGAACATCTGATCGACAATGCCCGTGACGTGCCGGAGCAAATTTTCCTGGCGGAGCGTGCCATCAACGAAGATGGCAGTGACGGCGACTGGATTACAATGTCATACGGCCAGTGCCTGGAACGCAGCGAAGCCGTTGCCCAGTGGTTGCTGGATCATGGATTTGGCCCCGACAAATCCGTCATGATCCTGTCAGAAAACAGCCTCGCCCAGGCCGTCATGATGTTCGGGGCCATGATGGTCTCGGCACCGTTGGTCCAGGTATCTCCGGCCTATTCCCTGCTCAGTACTGATTTCGACAAGCTGAAATATATTCATGAGCTGACGGAACCGGCTTTGGTGATGATCGAAGATGGTGGCATTTATGCCCGTGCTCTGGCCGCCTTGCCATCGTCTGACATACGGGTGGTATCGGTGCGCAATCACCTGCCCGGTGCTGTAGATTTTGCTGACCTGCTGGCATGCAAAAAAACCACTGCCGTTGACGAGGCCTGCGCAAAAATCACCCTGGATACGGTCGCCAAGATCCTCTTTACGTCGGGTTCGACCGGCATGCCCAAGGGTGTGATCAACACCCATCGCATGATGTGCGTGGTGCAGTCGATGCTGGAAGATATTCGCGACGACAAATCTGATAACGAGGACGAGATCGGTGTTGTCCTGGACTGGCTGCCCTGGCATCACACTTTCGGTGGCAACGCTACATTCAATTCCGTGCTGCGCAATGCCGGGACTTTATATATCGACCGGGGCCGCCCTGTACCTGGCCTGTTTGACCTGACCATCAACAATCTGCGTGAGGTCAATCCAACCTTTTTTTCCTGCGTGCCCGGTGCCTACACCATGCTATCCGAAGTCCTGGAGGCCGACGACAAACTGCGTGCCTTTTTCTTCAGCCGCCTGACCGGCATGTCCTATGGCGGTGCCGCATTGCCCCAGGCTTTGTACGAGCGTATGCAGAAACTGGCCATCGCCGAAACCGGCCAGCGTATCAATATTTCCACAGGCTACGGTGCCACCGAAACCGGCGCCCTGAATACCGCTGTCTATTGGGAAACCGACCGCATGGGTATGCTCGGTTTGCCCTTGCCTGAAGTGCAGTTAAAGCTTGTGCCGTTGGGCGCAACAGACAAGGGTGCCAAGTTCGAACTGCGCGTGAAGGGTCCGCAAATCACGCCTGGCTATTACAAACGCCCGGACCTGGATGCCGATGCCTTTGACGACGAAGGCTGGTTCAAAACCGGCGACGCGGTCACCTGGGTCGATGAAAATGATCCGCTGCAAAGCCTGGCATTTGCAGGACGCGTCACCGAAGATTTCAAACTGACATCCGGCACCTGGGTCCATACCGGCAGCCTGCGCGTCGAAGCCCTGGCGGCCCTCAGCCCGCTTGCCGTCGACGCCCTGGTCTGTGGCCACAACCGTGATTACGTCGCCCTCGCCCTGTGGCCCAACCCGGCCGTCCTGAAATCCCTGGCCCCGGACGCCGACCCGGCGGACTATGCCACCCACCCGGCTATCCTGTCGGCTTTTAAAGAAAAGATCGACGCCTGGAACCAGGCCAACCCCGGCAACAGCCGCCGCATCCACCGCGCTTTGGTCATGCTCTCGCCGCCTTCAATTGACGCTGGCGAGATCACCGACAAACGCTACATCAACCAACGCGTCGCCCTGGACATACGGGCGGCAGAGGTGGAACGGTTATATGCAGATAAGGCCGATGCGGGGGTTGTGAGCGGGTAGACAAGTTATCCCGACCGCTGCTGAGACTCCGGATCAGGCCCGGAGTGACACCGTTGTTAAATCCGCTGATGCCTTCACCAAATAAACGCTCCGTCACTCCGGGCCTGACCCGGAGTCTCTGGTGCCCATCCGCATTCACATTATTTTTGGTAAAACAAATTCTTGTAGAATGTTATTACATATGTAATACTTTTGGATATTTGAATCAAAGGTGCGATCCATGACTACCTTGAAACTAAAGGCTGTCGGCAATTCAACAGGCGTCATCCTGCCAAAGGAAATCCTGTCGAAACTGCGTGTGGAAAAAGGTGATGAACTCTACGTCGTGGAAACACCTGACGGCATTACCCTGACGCCCTATGACCCCGAGGTCGAACAGCAAATGGTGGCCGCCCGGAAAATCATGAAGAAGCGCCGTGGCGTTCTGCGTGAGCTTGCCAAATGAGTGATCCGGTCTGGATCAACAAACATGTTGTTCTGGCCATCCACAATGAACAAATCGCGGAACATGGCGGCCAACCCGGTATCCGGGACGACGCCCTGCTCGACTCCGCCCTCGACCGACCCCGCAACAAGGCAGCCTACAAACAGTCCAACATCCCGACACTTGCTGCGGCCTATGGTTTTGGCCTCTCTCGCAACCATCCGTTTCTTGACGGGAACAAGCGCACTTCCCTGGTCATAACCGAATTATTTCTGGCGCTGAACGGCTGGGAACTGTTCGCCAATGATGCGGAATGCCTGAGGGTGTTTCTGGCACTGGCAGACGGGGCATTATCAGAAGAAGAATTTGCAGGTTGGTTGGGAGCAAATGCGTCGGGGACTTGAATGTAACCTGTTAAACGCACAAAACTTTCGCTAAACTACGCATAACCACACTCAATTCATGGTTTTGTGTAAATGCTGTTCTCGTCTTCAAAAACCAATGGTGCAGGCCAGTCTGGCCACCGGATCGCCGCCTCAATGTGTGCCGCCTGCGGTGTGCGGCCCTTGTCCATGTGTGCCTCCCTGGATGACGCCGGGCAGGCAGAGCTGGAGGCATTGCTGGTGCCGGTGGCGCTGATGTCAGGAGACATCCTGTTTGACGAAGGGGCGACGGCAACGCAGTCATTTAATCTGACCGAGGGTTGTTTGAAGCTGTACAAATTGTTGCCGGACGGGCGGCGGTTTATCACGGACTTTTTGTATCCGGGGGATTTTCTCGGGCTGGCGGACCAGCAGGCTTATGCCTGCACGGCGGAGGCCGTTGGTGCGGCCCGGCTTTGCAAGTTTGAGCGCAAGGCGCTGGATAATCTGGTGCAGCGTCATTCCTGCCTTGAGCGTCATTTGCTGGACCGGGCCCGGGCCGAACTGTCGGACGGGCGTGAGCAGTTGTTGATGCTGGGGCAAAAAACCGCGCGGGAGCGTGTGGCCTCATTCATCATGGGCCAGTCGGCAAAAGCGAAACAGCGAAATCTGTCCGCAACAACAGTGGAAACGCCCATGCGCCGGGCCGATATCGCCGACCATCTGGGCCTGACCACCGAAACCGTCAGCCGCACCCTGACGAACCTGACCAATGACGGCCTGATTGGCGTCGAGGCCGGTCGCCGGATCATTATTCGCGATGCCGTCACCCTGGCTGCACTGGCTGCGGGGCATGAGGCGGCGTAAACAGCGACGGATTCGTCTTCGGCATCTTTTGAAAAATTGATCCATATCAACGCGCTTGACCAGGATCATTGCAATAATCATCGGCAGAACAACTTCATCTGGAGGGTATTGCGATGATGATCGGCATATTGGTGGCCGTTGTATTTGGCGGCTTTATGGCCACACTTTTGTGGGGTCAGCTCACGTCAAAAGGCGATTTCGAGTAATCGAACTCAAATATCTGGAAAAGGGCTCCTGCGGGGGTCTTTTTTTTGGCCAGGCCCGGGTTTTAATGACCAAGTCCGGGTTTTTATGGCCAGGCACAGGTGACGATTTAGCGAACCTGATTACCGCTCAAACAATTTCAGGATCAGCCCTGGACCGGAATTGCCGATGGACAGGGCCTGAATGCCGAGTTGCAGTTTGATTTGCAGGGCGACCAGATTGGCGCTTTCTTCTGCCAGGTCTGCGTCGACGAGGTTGCCGACACCTGCTTTCATGACATCAACAAGTTTACTGGTGAAATCTGTCTGGATTTCGATGCGTCGGGCGGATGATCCGAATGAGGCCAGCGAACTGGTGACACTGTCGATGGCCGAGTTGATCTGGCTCAGGGCTGTGGCGGCACCTGCGGCACTGGAAAGACTTGCGGTTTGAATGCCAAGCGACGTGGTGTCCATGGCGCGGGCGTTGACGCTGATGGTCGCGCCCTGGACACTGCCCAGGACCTCAAGGTTTGAAGCACCGGAGGTGATCAGGTTTTTGCCATTGAACTGAGCCGTCTGAACAATTGTGGTGAGCTGGTCCCGCAAGGCTGTAAAATCATTTTGCAGCGCCGTCCGTGAGGCCGTATCCAGGCCCGCCTGGTTGGCCTGCACGACCTTGGCTTTCATTTCAGTAAGCAAGTCGGCCACGGCCTTGCCGCCCATGATGGCAACGCTGATGCTACTTTCGCCGGCGGCAAGGGCTGTTTTGACAGCCCCCATCCCGGCAATATCCCCGCGCATGCGCTGGGCGATAGCATAGGTGGAGGGATCGTCTTTTGGGCCGTTGACCCGAAGGCCAGTGGTGATGCGAAGCTGAGTTTGCTCCAGCATGCGCTGCGTCGCCCCCAGATGCCGCAAGGCAACCATGGCACTGACATTTGTATTGACCGAAAACGACATGGATTTCTTCCATAGGACCAGCAACCGAACGATGTATTGCCTGTGATCAAGTTCGCAATTGCCATGCCAATAACAAAGGCGCAGAAAGGGCGGGATTATTTGCGGAAATGTTCACTGCCAGTCCAGCGCGACATGAGAAACAGGCAATATCTGCCCATGGTTGGATAAAACGGCTGATTGCCGCCGGTGTTAACCAAATAGTGCAGGCAATAATTGCCGAAACAACCGGGAATTCACCCCGATACAGCCCGTATATTTGAACAAGGCGGCAATAATTGCCCGTGGCGTCATTTTGCTTGTGTTAGGCGCACCAAAACCCTAGAACATGCGCCATGAACAAAATATCACCGATAGAGGCAGCGCCTGTGCCCCATACAGGCCGCCGCGCCGAACTGCTGATGCCTGCGGGCTCGCTGGACAAGCTGAAAACAGCCGTGCTGTACGGGGCCGATGCCGTCTATCTGGGCACGCCGGATTTATCCCTGCGTTCAAAGTCTGAATTCACCCTCGAAGAAGTGGTTGAAGGCATCGAATTTGCCCACCGCTATGGCAAGCGCGTGTACCTGACCCTGAACCTGTTTTCCCACAACAAGGACATCGACAAGTTACCCGACTATGTGGAGACCGTGCGCAAGGTCAAACCCGATGGCCTGATCGTTGCCGACCCCGGTGTTTTCATGTTCGTCAAACAACAAGCCCCCGAGCTCGAATTACATGTCTCAACCCAGGCCAATGTCTGTTCGTGGCAGTCGGTGCAGTTCTGGCAAAACCAGGGCGCCAGCCTGTGTGTGCTGGGGCGTGAGGTATCGTTCGAGGAACTGACAGAAATTCGTGAAAAGTGCCCCGACATAAAATTAGAGGCCTTTGTGCACGGGGCCATGTGCATGACCTATTCCGGTCGTTGTTTGCTGTCCAATTTCATGGCAGAGCGCGGCGCCAACCAGGGGGCCTGTGCCAACAGTTGCCGCTGGAAATACAAGGTGCATATGCAGTTGAAAGACGGCACCACCAAGGAACTGAAGCTGACGGAAGAAAATCTCGAGCTGTTTGACTTCCTGCTGGAAGAAGAAATGCGGCCCGGTGACTTCATGCCCATCGAGGAAGATGATCGCGGATCGTACATCCTGAATTCCAAAGACCTTTGCATCATGCCAAAGCTGGATGATTATCTGCGCATTGGCGTCGACAGTCTGAAGGTCGAGGGTCGCGGCAAGAGCGTTTATTATGTCGCCCTGATTGCCCGCGCCTATCGCATGGCCATCGACGACTGGTACAAGGACCCCGACAACTGGAAGGCCGACGATTACATGGCCGAGTTGCTGACCGTGCCCAGCCGTGGTTATACCTACGCCTTTCACGAAGGTCGCCTGACCAATCATTCCCATGGCTATGAAAACACCGGCACCCTGGCGGACTGGGAATATGCCGGCATGGTGATGTCGGTTGAGGAAGACGCCTTTTTGATCGAGGCCAAGAATAGATTGGCGGCCGGTGACGTGCTGGAATTTGTGCCGCCCCTGACGGCAAGTTCAGGTGGCCGCGAAACCATATTGCTCAGGATTTATGAATTCGAACGGGTGAAATCCGGCAAGGTCGTGGATGTCATCAATCCCGGCCACGAGACATTATTCCGCGTGCCGTTCTCGGCCTTCGACCGCGAAGACCTCGCCACCCTGCAGGAACGTCTGCCCGTGAACACAATCATCCGCAAGGAACGGTCTTTGACCCAGGAACAATGGGACCGGTTGAAGCTGGATACGGAAACCCGGCTGATCGAATCCGGCAAGGGATCGGACGAAGCTTACGCCGAGCGCCGCGATAACTTGCAACAGTCCCAGGCCGAGGCCGACAACTCCCGCCGCCCCCGCACCCCGCGCCTCGGCATCGAAGGATGTTGCGGCAAAGGCTGTAACGGCTGCCTCGTTTTCTGGCATGATCCCGCCTATACCAAGGCCCGGACCTTGTTAGCGAAGAAAAAACAGGGCGAAATGTTTGACCGCGATATGCGGGAAGATCTGCTGCCTCAGGACGCACATGTTGAAGAAGTAATATAAAGATCAAAGCCTTGCAGCATAAGTCAGAACTGCGCCATAACACTGGGGAATAAGCTGAACAGATATTCAACTGTCTTGCATAGGAAAAATCCTATAAACTTCCTTTACAGGCACTTCTTCGCAATCTAGATTACATTTACCGGGATGAGTCATACATCCTGGAGACGATTATTTATTCTCGTAGTTGCATTTATTTTTTGAATATTCACCATACAGTACGTCCCCCTGATTTGTATTTGTTTTGGTATTGTGTTCCTGGGCTGCCATGTTGTCGTGCCTTCAACAGCGCGATGGTCAGCTGTGTTCCGATGATTGCCGAGGGGTAAAAACGGGACACTGGTTTGTTGATCTGATTGGTAGCCAAACACCAGATTAAGTCTGAGGGGTATCGTCGTGAGAAATTTGTTTGCAATTCTGATCGCGTTTTTGATGCTGTTCGGATTCAGCGCATTTGTTCTCGACAATCAACAACAGGTTCTTGCAGACCCTGAAGATCACGGTCTTCAGGATCTGTCACAAACAGTTATCGAACCCACCTCAGTCACGCAATTGGCCATGACCATTAGCCAAGGCACCTGGCAGGTCGCAGAAGTCACGGGAACGTCCCGGATACTGTCGGGCCCGGCGGCTACGAATGTCTGGAAACCAGCAACCAAAGGAAGCCAGATCAAGGATATTGGCGGCATAAAGACCGGCACGGATGGTTGGGTTGTCTTAACAAGGAACAAAGACAGCGTCATTATCGCACCCAGCAGTATCATTGAGGTTCAGCCGGCAACATTTGTCGGAACACAATTCTTTCAGCGCGCAGGCAAGGCCACGTTCGATGTTGACCGTCGGCCCGGGCGCCGCTTTGAAGTCCACACGCCGTATCTAGTTGCCGGGGTCAAGGGAACGACCTTTTCGGTTTCGGTCTCAAATTCGACAGCGAGTGTCAGTGTCTCCGAAGGAACCGTTGGCGTATCATCTCCTGGCGGCTCCGATAGTGTTGACGTCACACCTGGTCGATCGGCAAGTATATCTGTCTCGACGCCTGGTGCGACAATTTCGGTGAATGCAACACCTGCTGCTGCCGCCAGATCAACGCCTGCTTCAACAGCGCCTGCCTCCGTCAATGCAGCTGCTGCCGCATCGGCCAAGGGTGGAAACTCAAGCAACAGCAACTCGAATAGTGGGACCGCTGGCCAGGGCAATAATTCGAGTGGAAACAATTCTGGCGGAAACGCCGGTGGCAATTCAGGCAGTAATTCTGGTGAAAACTCTGGTGAAAATTCTGGAAACTCCGGAAACTCTGGAAACTCCGGAAACTCTGGAAACTCCGGAAACTCCGGAAACTCCGGAAACTCTGGAAACTCCGGAAACTCCGGAAACTCAAGCTCCAGCAGTTCCAGTTCGGACAGCTCAAGCTCCAGTAACTCGAGCTCGAACAGCTCAAACAGCTCAAACAGCTCGAACAGCTCGAACAGCTCGAACGCGAACAGTTCTGAAAATGGAAATTCCGGCAATAGCAACGCTGGTGGAAAAGGTTCAGGTGGTAAAAAGTAACCCGGCGAGACAGCGGACCTGAGGGTCGCCATGTCAACATTTCGCACAGGAATCATAATCTTTGCGGTCACAACGGTGTTGTATGCTGCGAATTTGTTTCAGTTTGCTGAAAGTGTTTTGTCCGATTTACGTTTCAATTTCATACGATCTGACCCGCCAGCTTCTCTGGTAATTGTTGCCATAGACCCAAAAAGCATCGCCGAAATCGGTGTCTGGCCCTGGCCCAGGCGGATGCATGCGGCTGTGCTGACGAAATTGATCGATGCCGGCGCGGCGCGAGTCGCTTTCGACATTGATTTCAGTTCTGCATCCACGCCGGAGAATGATCTGGCGCTTGAGCAGGCCCTGGCCAGGAGCGGCGACAAGGCGATTCTTCCCGTCTTCAAACAGCTGACACGCGAAGCTGACGGCAGCCACCGCCTGATCACAACAGTTCCCCTCGCCCGTTTTCAGGGGCGCGCAGCACTGGCTTCGATTAATGTTCGACCTGACAGCGACGGCAAAGTCCGCCGCATTAACCGGATTACTGAAGTTGGCGGACGCATACTTCCGACGCTGTCCGCAGCCCTGGCAAACGAACCGGTGTCCCTGAACGCCATAGCATTTGACGTTGATTATGGTATTCGGTCAGAGAATATCGAGCGCATATCTTTCGTTAATGTTCTGACAGGACGGGTTGATCCGGCCTTTGTTGCCGGCAAGAAATTCATTATCGGGGCCACCGCTGTTGAACTGGGAGATCAACTTTCAGTTCCCCTTCACCGGGCCATGCCTGGTGTGATGGTTCAGGCTCTCGCATATGCTTCACTGGCCCGGGACCGCGCCCTGCAACCATTGCCGCTGCTTGTAACAATTGCCCTGATATTGGCGCTGTCTTTGCTGGTCGTACCCCGGTTTGCAACACTCTCGTGGAAGCCGGGTCTGATGATTGCCGTAACCGGGTCCATCGCAATATTCGGGATCAGCTTTGCAATCTCGGCGGCTGCGCCAGTGTTTATGGAAATTGTGCCGCTGATTATTGTTTTGATTGCCGGATATGGCGCCTCCCTAGTCGTGCAAATTGATGCCCAGAAAATTCGGCTGTTTGTCAGTTCCATGGCCCTGCAACGACAAATGGCCATCGCCGATGTCATTCTGGAAACCTCAGGTCACGCCACGGTAACCATCAACCATGATGGCAAGATTGACATCTTCAATCCGGCGGCAGAAGAAATGTTTGGTGCCGCCGCCAAAGATGTGGCCGGGCAGCCTTTCGAAAATCTTTTTGTTCACGATGAAGGAAAGTATCGGGGCGATTTCCTCAATCCTGGTTTGATGGTTTTCGATCTGGGAAAACCCCGTGACCTGGAAGCTGTTCGCAAGGATGGCACACATATATTTGTCGAAATTATTGCCAAGCCCGTCAATCACATTCCATCGACCGATCCGCTGGAAAAAAGAAAGAATGTCCGCACGACCTACGTCTGCACTCTGATTGATGTGACCAAGAGAAAAGAGCTGGAGTTGCTTGAATATACAGCCCGCATTCAGGCGCAGTCAGCGAACAAGGCAAAATCAACCTTCCTCGCTAATATGAGCCATGAATTACGCACGCCTTTGAATGCCATTCTCGGGTTTTCGCAGTTTGTGCTGAGTGAAAAAAGTGGATCGTTGAACCCGCAACAAAAAGAATATATCGGTCATATATCATCATCGGGAGATCACCTGCTGAGCCTGATCAATGACGTGCTCGATATATCAAGGATTGAATCGGACAGATTTGAATTGCACAAGGAAGTGCTGGACGCTGAATTGTTGATCACAAATTCACGACGCTTCGTTGAGCAGCGCGCCACGGCCAACCGGGTCAAACTGTCCTCTGAAATCGATCCGGAAGCCGCCAACGCCTGGGGTGATGAGCGCGCCGTAACGCAAGTCCTCGTCAACCTTCTGGGCAATGCCGTCAAATTCACGCCGCCGGGGGGGAAGATCAATATCAAGGTAAGCTGTGGCGAAAATGGCGACACTAAAATCATGGTCTCCGATACGGGCAGAGGCATCCACCCCGACGAAATCGCGACGGTGATGGAGCCTTTCGGTCAGGCGAGCAAAGTGAATGGCGAGACTATCGAGGGAACCGGCCTCGGCCTGACCCTGGCCCGACAGCTGGTTGAAATGCACGATGGATCACTGACACTGGAAAGCCGCTATGGCGTAGGCACTGATGTAACGATCTACCTGCCGCAACCCGAGATGCCAATCGAAGGCGTATCGGTCGTTCATTGACAATCAGCGGCGTATCCAAAGGGCATTCGATACACCTGACAATTCATGTGTAGTAATTCAGACCTGATCTGACAGTTACCGATTTTGACGCGGCGTCTGTCAGGTCAAGTTTGGTCTATAAACTTTTCCTTCCAGATACGTTTACCATCCTCCAGGGTTTGCATGGGCGTGCGG
>Ga0233429_1004356_pt1 | contig 12578 bp, 10 predicted proteins | sample SI_118_April2016_3_FD_179879 | JGI IMG/M metagenome (GOLD analysis project Ga0233429, IMG submission 179879) | Seawater microbial communities from Saanich Inlet, British Columbia, Canada - SI_118_April2016_135_MG | ecosystem: Environmental > Aquatic > Marine > Inlet | place: Canada: British... | reverse complement strand
CTAACTTCCAACATGGACTATACTCACAAGCAACATTATTACTAAAAAAAGTAGTATTGCCATACTTGGACAATGCAGTTTGTGAAAAGCCAGAGTGCACTACATATGACTTAGTGTTAAACGCTGAGGCAATATGATTTAGCAGCCCCTCGTTAGCAAGAATAAATTCTGCTTTTGAAACCAAATAAAACAATTCTCTCAATGTTGTTGCTCCTCGATAATCCAATACTCCTAATAATTTCTTATCATTAGAAACCCCAACTTGAATCCAATTAATGTTATCACTCGAACTGACTATCTGCTGAAAATTATCAAACCTCCATTTTTTATTTGGAGTGTAGGAATCTTTACCTACAGGGTTAATTAATGAAAATCGACTTAACAGTTTAAATTTTAATCGATATTCTTTAACCTCATCCTTGGAAAAAAATATTTCATTTTTAAAATTATCTTTTTTAATTTTATAAAAAAAATGCTGCGAATGTGCTTCAACAAGGTGAATGTTTGATTTTGTTTGACGCATATAATCTTCAAACAAAATATTTTTAAAGGTTGGAAAAAAGTGTTCTATTTGAGATCCTCTTAAAAGTCTAACGATTCTTAAGAGATATGAATCACTCTTGTTAACACCTATATTTTTCCAAATTCTTGGATTATTATAAAAAATTTCTGGATAAGATGAAATCACCACTATTTTATATGGATATTGCTTATCAATTAAACGCACAATTGCGCTCATACATAATTGATCGCCAATTGCATTGCCAATTCGATAAATAACAAATATATTAAAACTCTTAAACAGGTAATTAACAGCACCACTCAAAGGTTTTTGAAGGGTGTGCTTTATAAACTTTTTAATACTCATAACCTAGATAAGCAAATCTAAATATTGGTTTACACACTTTTCTAAAGTGAATGCTTGCTCAAACTCTTTTTTTGACCGATCAGACATAGAATGATAAAGCTTATCATCATCTAATAATTTTAAGACCTTATTTGTAAAATCATCAATATCAAATGGATTAACATGAAAACCCGTAACACCATCAATAACCGCCTCCTTAGCACCACTATAAACACTAGCAATAACAGGCACACCTAAACGCATTGATTCTAAAGTAACTGTAGGGAATGGATCAAGATAAATTGACGGTACTAAAGTGGTATCCGATATACTATAAGCTAAATGCATCTCTGTCTTTAATAGCCAGCCAGTATTAATGGCATTATTAATAATATCAGCATCAACATTTACCTCTTTCCCGACAACCAGTAATTTTATATTACTATCTTTTTTAATTAGTCTTTTGATTAATTTTTGAACCTGAGAAAATCCTTTAGCAGTTGATACTCGGCCAGCAAACAATAAAATCTTATCGCTATCACCAATACCAATCTTATTCTTAAAATTTTTAATATCTTGATTGCTAGGCTGATCAATGGTGCTTAGTCCATTATGAATAACTTGAGTATTAACAATACCATTAGCATTCAATAACTTCTCTAATTCTCTTGACACACATACAACTTTTTTAAGTTTTTTAAATTGATGCTTGATAAAAATATTTCGAATTAGATTATATCTTTTCCAATGCTTTCTCCATATCTTAAAATAACTAGCTTTATAGGTGACATGTGCATTTAATGAATGGTCTTTACTAGATACACCTTGATCGTATTTGCCATAATCAATAGACATAGCATCATGAGCTGTCAAAATAGCTGAAATATTGTGTTTTTTTAACAAACTGATAACACTATAAGATATATACGCATGAATATTGTGAATATGCGCCACATCAAAATTATTATTATTAACAATTTTTTTTATAACTTTTAAAACGGTTGGATTGTATAGCCCAACACAGGCTGATAACTTTTCATTGTAATTAAATCCAATTTGGTAGCAACTATAGCCATCGTCTTTATCCACAACAAACTCACCCCTCTTTAAAGCTTTATTAATAGTAATAATACTAACCTTGTGACCCCTATTCTGGTACCCTTGTAAAAGCTCAAAAGCAATATTTTCCGCCCCAGCATTAACTTGAGGAGGGAAAAAATCACTTAATATAAGAATGTGCATTTATAACTGGTCCACAATCCATTGCGCGCCATCTTTATTATCACCAAAAAATCTATACTTTGTTTTCTCGATTGTTTTCAAATCATTCTCGCTTTCAATCCTAAATTGAATTTCTTTACACAAAAGTTCAGGACTTCTAACTAGAAGCCGATGACCGGGAATTAACTCGTCTATATCAAAATAATCACCAAATTTTACAGTATTAAGTAATATTGACACCTTTCCAAATAAACTAGCCTCAATTATCGCCGTACTATTGCTACCAACAAATACATCAAACTTATCTGCAACATCTTCCAATTTTCCATCATATATTTTCAAATCTTGAATTTCTGGGAATTGTAATATCATATTCTCATAATATATATCTTTAATCATTGGCCTTACTTTAATACTAACCTCTATATTGTCGTTTTTTAACAGACACTTTAAGTGCGGAATAATTTCTGACACTGTAATTAACGGCTCTGAAATAAGTAAAATTTTGATTTTATTTTCTGAAACTCTTTCAAAATGATCAACTTGATTGATATTTTTTACCGGTCTTAATAATCCACTATATTGAAAACTATCTGCATTTGAAATCTTAGAATATTTTTTAAAATATTCTAAATAATACAAACTCCAAACTCCATATACATCACATCCAATCTTTTTATTTTCCTGATAACTCTGCATAAACTCATATACTGCATAGTCTTTTTGCTGTAGCCCGTGCATAATACCAATAGTCTTGATGCCTAGTGATTTTGCAGCAATTGCTAAATGTGCACTACGAGAAGAAAAAGAGATCAAAACAAACTTATCAATTCGTAAAATTTTAAAAATTTTCTCTATGATTAGTGTACTTTTTTTAAGAACAAAATTCGAATAATGATAACTATACAAAATAGATTGATAAAAATCCTGAGGGTGCTTACTATTTTTGTCTTTTTTACTCAATAAATCAACAAAAAATATAATTACTGTATAGTAAATTGCAAACCTTCTGCGTTTAAAAATATTAATAAAAAAATCCTTAACTTTAGTGTCCCTTATAAATTCAACATATTGAATATTGTTTTCTTGGTATTTTTCATATAAATGATTAAGTCTAAAATCTGATTCGGTATTTTTATAAATAAAATCACCCGTATAAGTGCCAATATTCTTGCTCGGCCTTAAAATAAAGAATAATATCGAAATCATTGAAAATAACAACAATGTAACATTAAATAAAATTTGCTTTGTATTTGATAATAACTCACCTTTTGAGACGTTTGAAGTAATTTTTTTATTAAAAAAATAAACTTCTAAAACTTTTCTATATTGAGGTGGTATATTGCCAATTTTAAGATGTTGAGCATCTAATACATCAATAGTCTGTATTAACCTTTCAATTTCAAAATACTTAATGCAAAACTGAAATACGTCACTATACCAAGACCATGTTATCTTATAACCTTTATAATCATGTTCTGTAATAAAGTCAGCATTATGAGAGTATATCTTATCAGTTAACTTTCTAGCTTCAACAACACTAGAGAACTGAACATAATCTTCGATATATAATACTTTTTCTTTACCATTATCAAAATTCAATTTTTCTGATTTTGATGCGATGATACAAGTTTGATTCAAATCTCACCTCTTGGATTAATACAGATAGCCAACTAAGGAAGTATTGGAATTTTATACAAAAAGTAGAATACAGGAATAATAAAAACAAATAATATCAATCCAGTCTTATTAAAAATTCTTTGCCGTCTAATATATAAATAAGTAGTCACTGTCTCAACATATCTAGCAATTAGCAATATAAGAGATGCAGCCACAATTCCATAATCCATCAAAATTAAATAAATTAGTGTTATTTCAACTACAAATCTAACAATACTGGCAATTAATACTTTATTCGTTGTTTTATCCAGTCTCAAAATAATACCGTAACATAGAATCATGCCAGCAATGACATACTCCAGCCCTAAAACATAAAATATAAATTGGTTTATCGCATTGCTTTCTATCTTATAGATTAAGAAGAAATATTGCACTAGTAAAGACAGCGCAACAAATAAAGACAATCTTAGAAAGAATGCACCATAAAAAATAGCATTCATCTTTGTGGAAAAATCTTTAACATTACTCTTCAGCTCTAAGAACTTAGACATCATAGGATCAATAAATGACCCAGAAACAGAATGTAATGCTTTAAAGAATGTTTTTAAAATTGAAAATACAGCCACATCTTCTAAGTCAAACTCCTTACCCAATATCAATGTTGGTAAATGATTTTTTACATAGGTAAGTAGCGATGATCCAGTTAACGGTGCAGCATAAGGAAAAATATATTTTTTACCAATATCAACGCTAAATTTTGACCTAATTAAACTAGGTATAGAAAACTCACTAAAATCCTTATTTATCTTAATTGATAAATACATTAGTAACACAATACTAACTGCGATACTACTATATAAATAATCTAAATAATCTTGCGAATAAAAACTTAGGGCGACAACAATTAACAGGTAAATTAAATTCCTAAAAAAAGTTATATTTGCTGTCAATTTATATTGATACTGGGAGTTTAAAATGCAATTATTAACACCAATAAAGGCACTAAAAATACCATTTAAAATAGCCACCAATAAAAAACTATCTACAACATCTGCAACTTCACTGTAATTACCAATCAAAAACTCAAAGAACCCATATTGCTTAGCAAAATATACAATGGTAATAAATGAAAAAATTAAAAAATATTTGTAGTAAAGCACAAATAACACAATATTTTGTTTATCAACAAGTGGAATCTTGTCTTTTAAAAATCGAACGATTGAATCATTAAAGCCAGCCATTAACAATTCAACAATTGCAAATAAGGAAAGCATAATTACATACAGTCCATAAAAACTTTTATCAACCGTTCTGAAAATTACAATCGAAATAAGAAATAGTAAGAAATAACTAACTCCATTAACGCCAATTAAGTGAATAATTGATTTTAATAATGAATTTTGCTCATCTTTTCTACCAAAACTAAAATTCATAAATTAGAATACATTTCATAAAGAGATTGAAAACTTTTAAATACCACATCAGCATCTTCTGAAACTCTAGTTTTAGAATGGTTTATTTGCATGGTTACCATTCCAAATTTTTTGCCTCCAGAAATATCTGATTGTGGATCATCTCCAACTACCCATATATCCTTTGCATCAATATTCAATTTATTTAGAGCTAACTGAAAAGGTTCTCTTGAAGGTTTGTCGCTACCAGCTTCTTCAGAAGTAACAACATAGTCAAAAAGGTTATCTAGGCCAAAATACACCATCTTTCTAAATTGAATTTGAGCTGTCAGATCAGTAATATTTGCCGTCTTTACTTTATCTTTTTGTAGTTGTATTAAGAAGTCTTTTACTCCAGGAAATAGTCTTGCATTTGCAAGGAATTCTCTCCAATATGTTTGCTCTAAGTCAAGTGTTAAAAATATTTTAGTACCCATCCCAAGATGCTCAATAGTCTTCTGAAAATAAAGTAGCCTACTATGAGAACTGGCTGTAGATCCTAGTTGATCCTTAACCTCCTTTCGAGAAACATTAAACGCCTTCATAAAGCTCTCTTCATCAACTCCAAGTAACTCCACTGCTTTTAATTTAACTAGCTTTAATGCAGCCCTATGTGCTGGCAAATAAGGGTACAAAGTATTATCTGTATCAAAAATAATAGCCTTAGGTCTACTCAAATTTTTTTTACTCATAATCGTTAACATTGTCTAATTCTTACGCCTCTTTAAAGATTCTTCAATCTCCAGAAACGCAACCAATTGCATTATTCCAAAAGTACCGCCATAGAAACAATCATTCTTTTTAATTAACTCTACAAGATCTGGAGTTGCCACATTAAATGCAAATTCAATATCTTCTGCAACAATCTCGCCTCTAACTGCTAGCTTAACATCTCCATATTCATTTATTTTCTCTACATTAGCTTGCAAACCACATACACCTATTAAAATACGCAACAAATCATGATAATAAAATCCATCACGAATTTCAATATTTAACGATACAATATTACTGGACGTACCAATAGTATTTGGCAATGTATATACAATATTTGCTTTATCTCTCTGGGGGATGACATATTTTTGCATGTCATTTTTAACTTTAGTGCTGTTTTTATCATCAGAGATAAAAGGTTTTTCTTCTAATTCAAAGCCTTTTTCATATTCTATAAAAAACTTTACGTCTTGCATTTTTGCCAATTGTCGCAAAAAGAAAGAATGGACACCATCAACCAATATAACTTGATATTTATCCCATCTATTATTAGTATTTACACTTCCATCGACCTCTTTCCTTAAATCGTCTGCCATAAGCGATAATTGAACAGATTTTGGATTTAAATAACTCATCGATTTCCACATCAATGAATCGTCACTCCAGTTGTAATAATTGTCTTCAGATATTTTTAATACCGAGTTTTTTCCAAATAGCTCTAATAAAGAATTTAAAAAAAACAATCTTTCAGTTTTAACATTACCAGATACGCCCAGAACCAGTGGCCTTCTTCCCAAATTATAATAATAATTACTTTTAATGCCATCACGCAACATTTGTAATGTAACTATTGCGACCAAACCCACTATCACAGTGTTGAGCAATGATCGCACTTGTTGTTGATCTAGCAATAAAAAACTCTCTGATAATGGCCTGAAATCTCCTAAAAAAAGCACACTTGGTCCAGAGCTATAGGAAAGATGATACGCAATAAAGAAAAAACTTAACAAAACACCAAATATTTCCGCTCTGGGGCCTTTTTTACTTAAATGTAATGCTAACATTGGAGTTATCCATATGAGCCAGCCAGGAGAAGCTTGAGTGAGTAATATTATGACACTGAAAGCAACTCCTAAAGATGCAAATAAAAGCTCATAATTAATTCTTTGCAATCTCCATACGGAATAAATTAATAAAACATAGACTAAAGGCAATATGTATATTTTCAAACCTTCTCCAGTAGAAAAATCTAGCCAAAATATTTTTCCCGCCTCTGGATTACTTAATACCATCTCTTGAAATCCATGACTAAATAAAAATACACCCTCAAGCATTATCATGCTAACTAAGAAATAAGCAAGAAACCTATAAATATCTTTAATAGAATCTTTTTTAAACCACAAATAAATTACTACAAATGGAAATGCGATCAACATGCTGTGTTTTGATACGATAGATAATGCCAAAAAAATTGCACCAATAGTTAGCTTATCATTCTTTAATAATCCAATAGAAAAAATCATTATAGTTAGTGGTATTAAATCCAGCTGACCGTGCCAGTAAGTGATAAAAATAACAATAGGTGATAACCAATAATGAACTAAAATTTTCTTCCAATATTTTTCAAACTGTTGCACTATAAGCGTCAACAGTAGAATATCCATTACTAGTAATCCCGCTCTAAACCCAAAATCCAGAAAATAACTCAATCCTGTGGCCTTATCGATTAGCCAACCTAGTAATGTTAAAGGCAACTGCACCAAAAACATAATCGGCCCATAAGGAAATGCAAGAATGTCACCGTCTATGTCAGAATATGTATTCCATGGATTCAAACTAGGATTCTCAATTGCATTGGTCATAAATGGAACAAACCAGTTGGTTTGTATTTCCGGCACAAATAAAGACAATAAAACTATCTTGAAAACCAAGCCAGAGACAAATAATCTATCTTTGACAAGATCGGATAATACTAATCCCAAAGATCTGGATACTTGGTACATACTGCATCTCCTTTAATACCGAGAGATTCAACCTCACGTCTAAAATTTTCAATATAATTAACATCTGTTCTACCTTGCAATTCTGGCGAAACAAAACATAATTTAAATTTTCCATCTATTTGTAAACGTCTTGCATTGGTCAAAGTCAATGGAAAATGCGTAAAACAATCAACCCAAATCCAATCTACTTTCCCAGAAAGTGACATGGCTGTTTCTATACTTTCAAATTCTGAAACTCTTACTGCACATCTACTTTCACCAAATGATGTTGTTTTAATTAAGAAAGGGAATGATTGATCAAGAAAAAAATAATCTTTAATATTATTATCAGACATTAAGCTAATAATTTGACCTTCTAAACCTTCTTCTTTAACATTTAGAATTAGCATTTTGTGCTTAAAAGACTTAAGCCATTCCTTAAAAGACTCTCCCTTAATAAAAGGCTCATGATGAATAATTAATTTTTCACCCCAGGATCGAATATCTACTTCAACTCCAAATTCAATTGGTACACTTTGAAGTTGTTCGATCGTATTTACACGGTGTAGAATTTTAAGCATTTTTTTTGATTTCTTTTTTTAAAATAAGACTGTATTCTAGCGTTCTACGGATAAATCTGTATTTGGATAATAGGCCAATATTCCAATGGGATGCTCCATGCACCCTATTACCAAATTTAACTGAGAATCTGACTACCTTTTTGCTAGTAAATTTAGCCATATAGTAAGCATACAAATCAAGTGAAAAATCAGATGGGGGGTTCCTCCAATCTTTAAGGAACCCCCTATGAAACATCGTAGGCTGGGCGTTGATGTCCCACATAAGTTTTTTCATAAATAACGTCTCAAAAATAGACATGCCGACAGTAAAAACTACATCCATAATCGGCCTTCCATAACGCTTTCCTTTTACAAACAATTCTTCTGGAGTACTGCTACACTCAAACTTCTTTACACCGATAAGTATGTCGCTAGGGTCCGCTTGCATATCTGCATGGGTCCACGCTAAAATATCATTCTTTGCAACGTCTAAGCCAGCCAGTATGCCATTACCATAACCCTGATTATTATCTACACGGGTTCTAATAATAAACGGATACTTTAAGGCAAGATCATCCAGAACAACAGGAGTGTCGTCAGTAGATCCATTATCTACTATGATTATCTCTACATCTTTTTTATGTTTAACAATTTCTGCACAACGATCAAGCAATAAAGGTAAATTTTTTGATTCATTGTAACAAGGAATGATCAATGATAAAGTTGTCATACATTTAAACCTTATTTATTGGAATTATATTACTATCATTTTCAAGTTTATAGGGATGGCCTCGCCATTTATGAAAGCAGGATTGCCAGTATTCAAACGTTTTAAGATCACTGGGAGTGCCCCAACAAACATACCTGTCAATTTCAAAGTAAACACATTTCAGTCCCATTTCTATTGCATCATTAATCGCAGTATCAATGTAATACTCTCCATTAATTTTAGCCTCTCTATCTTTCATTCTCTTGACGCTATCTAAAAAATACTCTAATTTTTTAAAAGTAAATGTGCCAACTACAATTGGATCATTAGACGGATTTAGCAATGGTTTTTTTACAGAAACACCGCGAACAAATCCTGTACTATCTTCAATATCAATCCAACCATACATGTGTGGTGAGCGCACAGCTCCAGGGTATTTTTTGGCACCCCATATAATTACATCAACATCATCAGAAGACATCAATTTTTCAAAATCTTTTGAATTATAAATCATTCCATTGTCGCACGCAGCTATTGTAATAGGTGTGTCAACGCTCACCCCGTTAAGACCTTCAACACAAGTTGTAGCCTGGCCATCAGTTAAATGGTCCAGAGTAAAAAATTGTGGAGATATTGAGTTTTCTTTTAATGCTCTTTGTAATTCCCCATTACCATCCACTCCATCTCTAACAATAAATCTTTGGATATCGGTTACGGGCAAATCATTGAATGCCTGAATAGCCATAGGTAAGGAGGATACTTTAATGAGAGGCTTTGGTATAGTATATCCTTCATTAACAAATCTACTCCCTGACCCTGCCATCGGTAAAAGCAACATGCCACTATGGCTTGGTGGCGCCTCCTCCGTAAGAATCGAAATAAAAGTGTCTGACCAGTATTGATACTCTTCAAGATCTACAGGCGTTCCCCATTGCATGAAATACTCTAATTCATAAACTTGAATATTTAATCTGTCTTCTAGCATTGGCTTATAAGCCATACTAACATAATACTCATTACCAACCATTAGCTCCTCATCAATACACCGCTTGAAATAAGTTTTCATCAACTCGCCAGTTTTAAAATAATAAGTACCCGATGAGGCAAATTCATCCCGTGGCTGATCAGTGAACGGCTGTTTCTCTTGTATATCTAGAGCGAATAATCCATCCACCTTAATATATGCATAGTAATTGCTCCAAAGTGTGTGTGGATGAAAGCCCCGATAGCTAGGGATTACACCATCAGCATTAGTATTTGCAGCAAAACTTTTAAAATCATCGTAATCCCAGTAACAGGAAAAATCACAATAATTGATAATAACTGGCTCAGTTAGGCTTATTGCACCAAGTGCTTGCATAACAGCATGAATAGGTCCGAGTTTATGAGGGGGTATTGCTACTATTTCACCATGAGGGCAAATTGACTCCAGCACTTCTCTCATCTTGTATTTATTGTTAGAAAGGTGCTCTTCATTGCAAATAAACACAAAGTTATCATTTTTTGAAAACATTTCAACTACGTGTTGAATGATCGGCTTATTGTCTACAAGTATCAACGGCTTAGGAAGTTGATATCCAGCATCTTGAAAGCGCTGCCCGATACCTGACATTGGGATTACTATTTTCATTTTCTAACTACCCTTTAATGATTGATGAAAAGATGCACATTACAAGGTCCTCCTGTATTTTTCAGCATCCCAATTAGATAAAAACGCTAGTTCAGTATTGTTTAGTAGATTTAATTCATTTGCATTATTCTGTATAAGAATATGCGCCCTAAAAACCTCTTCAATTTCTCTAGCTTTTCTTATATTTTCTGCGACAAAGAAAATATTTCCATCAAAAATAATAATTTTTGGATATTCAAAAAACTGATCTTTATACCTTTGAATAGAGTTAATATCATTATCAAATTTAAGCTCTACAGCTTGAAATCCACCATACACTAGCTGATCCGGAAAAAATGGTTCACCAGTAACATTAGCAATTTGAGTAATGATAATTTGATCATCACTCACGTAAGACACAAGCTGTGTATTGAATACAGAGTTTACAATATCAGAAACTTCATTGGTTTTCTTATACTTATCCAGTTTTATTTTTAAATATTCTTCAAACTTGTTTATTACATTCTCCTGTATTTTTAACAAGTCACTTGCATTGTCAGCACTAACAATAAGTCCATGATTTTTTAAAAAAATTACATTTGGCGGGGTGATGTTGACTTCTATAAATTTATCATATTCGTGCTTAAGATTGATGGCCAATGAGAATCCAGGGGTATCATAATCAACCAATAAAGCATCTGGAAATAAGTCATTGACAATATCATCTGCACCATTAGAGCAAAGAATGGTATTTACAACTATAGGGTGGGTGTGTATTGTGTACTTGTAGAACAAGGCGTGCATAAATACTTCGATAGACGCCTTACTATCACTTTTTGTGGCTTTATTGACTTTTTCTGTAATAAGCTTTTCTCGAATATTTTTATCAACACCTAACAAGGATTGGTCTTCTAAAATTTTAATGATTGATTTATTATCGACAATTGAGTATCCGCTATCAATCTTCATATCAGACAATAAAAATCCACTCGCTTTAACCAATAAATCGCCATTAATTTTTACAGAGCTATTACCCCCTCCAGCCTGAACAAGGTCAAATCTTTGCCCAACATATCTAGATATTTCTACTAATTCAATAATTTCATGCATTATTAATACCAATACTTTATTAAAAAAAATAGCTTAGGATTTATAAACCCAATACTTCAATCCTATAAAATTAATCACAACGGATACCCCTGTGGCAACTAAAAATGCTATATATATTAAATCAACATTGTAGTCGAGCACCAATGAATTTAACACTACATTCATCCCAAGTGAGAATACATATAAACTATAAAACTTTACCACCTCAATGGCAGATTTCTCATGTTTTTCAAAAGTCCAATACTTGTTAGCAGTAAAACTAACCAAGGAACCGGTCAAAAATGATATTACTTTTGCTAGAGAAAATGATAAAAAATCAATCAATACATAATAGGTAATAAAATCAACAAAAACTGCTCCAACTCCTGATATTGAAAACCTCACAACCTCCCTACTTAACCCGCTCATTATGAAAATATACCAATCAACGTTGATTTAAAATCTTACTATGCATTTGCGCCACATATTGAGAAGCTAACAATATCATAAATGGCTCCAAGGGTAGTCTGTATCTTAAGGACGCAATAAACATTATGTGTAGAACAGTAAAGTAACCAAACAACAAATATATAGGAATTAAGGCTCGTAAATATGAAAAATTATAAAAAATAGAAAAAATAAATAAGAAAAATACACTACCATAAGACAATAAGCTAATCCATTTATAATAGCCTTTATTAAAAGAAGGCGCATTTGGAAATATATTGTAGAACCTTTTGAATTTAAGATACATTAAGTGAACTGCTTTTTCTGGA
>Ga0233429_1004350_pt1 | contig 12587 bp, 9 predicted proteins | sample SI_118_April2016_3_FD_179879 | JGI IMG/M metagenome (GOLD analysis project Ga0233429, IMG submission 179879) | Seawater microbial communities from Saanich Inlet, British Columbia, Canada - SI_118_April2016_135_MG | ecosystem: Environmental > Aquatic > Marine > Inlet | place: Canada: British... | reverse complement strand
GGTTGGCACATGAGCACCTTGGCGCGCACCGATAAAAGTCTGTTTGGCCGCTGGTGGTGGACCATTGACCGCTGGATGCTGGCGGCGATTATTGCCATCGCCGCCATTGGTGCCCTGTTGACGCTTGCCGCTTCACCCGCCGTGGCCGAACGGATCGGTTTCGACACCTATCATTTTGTTCGTCGTCAGTTCATCTTCCTGCCGGTGTCGATGGTGATCATGGTTATGGTTTCGCTGATGACGCCAAGGGGTATCAGGCGCCTGGCCGTCGGCTGTGCGATTATTGCCCTTCTCGGCATGATTGCGACGTTACTTGTTGGCACTGAAATTAAGGGCGCAACCCGCTGGATTCATATCGCCGGGTTCTCCGTGCAGCCGTCAGAATTTCTTAAACCGGCTTTTGCCGTTATCGCCGCCTGGCTTTTCGCCGAAAGCAATCTGAATGCGAACCTGCCGGGAAACAAGCTTGCAACCGGGCTGTTTATCGTCATCGCCATGCTTTTACTGATGCAGCCCGATGTTGGTATGACCGCCGTCGTCGCCGCTATTTGGGGTGTCGAATTCTTTCTTGCCGGGTTGCCGCTGGTGTTGGTGGTGATGATGGCAGTGTTATTCATGGGCGGCATCGTCGGGGCCTATTTCACGTTCTCTCATGTTCAGGGGCGTATCGACCGCTTTCTTGATCCCGCCGCCGGTGAGGGTTATCAGGTGATGCGAGCGCTTGAAGCATTCCGCAATGGCGGCTTGTTTGGTCGCGGCCCCGGCGAGGGACGGGTCAAGGAAGTCCTGCCCGATGCTCACGCGGATTTCATTTTCGCCGTTGCCGGTGAAGAATTCGGCCTGATTGCCTGCCTGGTCCTGCTGGCCCTGTTCGCCTTTGTCGTGCTGCGCGGGTTTTCGCGGGTTCTGCGGGAAGACAATTTGTTTTGCCTGCTGGCGGTGGCCGGTCTTCTGGTCCAGTTCGGCTTGCAGGTGATCATTAATATTGCCTCCAACCTGAACATGATCCCGCCCAAGGGAATGACCCTGCCATTCGTTTCTTACGGCGGTTCATCGACACTGGCGCTGGCTATCGGCATGGGCATGATGTTGGCGTTGACCCGTGAGAGACCGGGGATGGGGGCTTCGCGCGAGGCCCGCACGTTTGGCAGACTGGCTGCTGCCGGTGGAGGTGGGCGATGATGTCTCCTTCAGAAAAACTGGTCGTCCTGGCCGCAGGTGGTACCGGCGGTCATGTCTTCCCGGCCGAAGCCCTGGCCACTGAAATGACCGGACGCGGCTTTAAATTAAGCCTGATTACCGACCGTCGTGGCGATGCATACGGTGGCGCGTTGGGTAGCATTGAAACGCACCGGGTTCGGGCCGGCGGCATTGCCGGCAAGAGCATTAGCGCGCTTCTGCGCAGTGGTCCGGAACTTGCCTTCGGCACCTTGCAGGCACGGTTCCTGTTGAAAAAAATGCGACCTCGGGCGGTTGTCGGCTTTGGTGGCTATGCGTCTGTTCCAACCATGCTTGCGGCAACCTTCGGTGGTTGCAAAACGGTTATTCATGAACAAAACGCGGTTCTTGGCCGCGCTAATAGGCTGCTTGCCAGCAGGGTCAAACGGATCGCCACGTCCTTCGAGGGCACCCGTTCTGTTCCCGACAGCGCGATGGCCAAGGTTATTCAGACGGGAATGCCTGTCAGACAGACGCTGACAGCGGTGCGCGGAACTGCTTATCCGGAATTAAACGACAGCAGCGAAATTAACATTTTGGTTCTTGGTGGCTCCCAGGGCGCAAATATTCTTAGTGAAGTTATTCCCGAAGCCATTGGCCGTCTTGATGCCGATTTGCGGGCTCGCCTGAGTATCACCCAGCAATGTCGCCCCGAAGACCTGGAAGCCGCCCGCGCCAACTACCGGCAACTGTCCATCAAGGCTGAACTGGAAAGTTTCTTTGATGATATTCCCGAACGTCTGGCCGCAACGCATTTGCTGATCAGCCGGGCTGGCGCATCAAGCGTGGCAGAGGCAATGACAGTGGGCAGGCCGGCTATTCTGGTTCCCTATCCGCACGCTGTTGATGATCACCAGACCTTTAATGCCCACGCCCTGGATGATGCGGGCGGGGGTTGGTTAATGGCGCAGGAAACATTCACACCTGAAGCGCTGGCTGAACGACTTTCTTCACTGCTTCATACACCGAGGGTGCTGACCAGGGCCGCGGCGTGTGCGCGCACCGCCGGGCGTCCCGACGCGGTTGTCAGATTGGCCGACACAATTTGCGAATTGATCGAGACTAATGGTCAAAGCAACGATGGCAGGAGGGCCGCATGAGAGCACTCTCCCTTTCCATTGGCACCATTCATTTTGTCGGCATCGGTGGCATCGGCATGAGCGGTATTGCCGAAGTGCTGCATAATCTTGGTTATTCGGTGCAGGGTAGCGACATGTCCGACAACGCCAATGTCAAACGGCTCATGGACATGGGGGTTCCTGTCAAGATCGGCCATAACGAGGGCAACGTGGGGCAGGCCCAGGTTGTCGTCATTTCCTCTGCCGTCAAGGACGATAACCCGGAAGTGATGATCGCCAGGAATAAACTGATCCCGGTTGTCCGCCGTGCTGAAATGCTTGGCGAACTGATGCGCCTGAAATGGTCGATTGCGGTTGGTGGCACCCATGGCAAGACGACAACCACGTCGTTGATCGCGGCCATGCTGGAAGCCGCTGATATGGACCCGACGGTGATTAACGGCGGCATCATTAACGCCTGGGGCTCGAACGCCAAATTGGGAGGTGGCGACTGGATGGTCGCCGAAGCCGATGAATCTGACGGCACCTTCCTTAAACTTCCCGCGACCATCGCTGTGGTCACCAATATCGATCCCGAACACCTGGATCATTACGGTGATTTTGATGCCTTGCGCGATGCCTTCGACGCCTTCGTCCAGAACATTCCGTTTTATGGTTTCGCCGCCCTGTGCATCGATCATGTTGAAGTTCAGGCGATGATCCCCAGGGTCTCGGACCGCAAGGTGGTGACCTATGGCTTTAGTCCGCAGGCCGATGTTCGGGCAATTAATGTCAAGCGCCGTAAAGAAGGCGTGACCATGGATGTGGTGATTAATGACCGCAAGGCGGCAATGGCCAAAACCATTGAGGCAATTGAGCTGCCGATGTTTGGCGATCACAACATCCAGAATGCTCTGGCGGCTATTGCCATTGCCAGCGAGATGGGTATCGAAGAGGCGGTTTTGCAAAAAGCCCTGGCCAATTTTGAAGGTGTTAAACGGCGCTTCACCCGGACCGGGGAAATTGACGGCATCACCGTGATTGATGATTACGGACATCATCCGGTTGAAATTACGGCGGTTCTGGCGGCGGCGCGTGAAGCCACGGAAGGACAGGTCATCGCCATCGTCCAGCCACACCGGTATAGCCGCCTGCGCGATTTGTTTGAAGATTTTTGTACCTGTTTTAACGACGCAGACGCCGTTTTGGTAACGGATGTCTATGCGGCTGGCGAGCAACCGATTGAAGGGGTCGACCGTGACGCCCTGGTCAAGGGATTGCGCGAACGTGGCCATCGTACGGTGATGCCACTGCTTGATCCGGAAGGGCTTGCTGGAATCATCAATGATTTGGCCCAGCCGGGCGATTTGGTTGTCTGCCTTGGGGCCGGAAATATTACCCAGTGGGCCAATGCGCTGCCTGAAAATCTGCGGATGCTCCGTTACGGCGAGAAGGAGGCGGGGGAATGATGGCGGCTGAAATCACTAAACCCGGCCTGATCGAGCGGCTGCCAACAGTGCGCGGACGCTACAACGCTGATGTGCCATTGGACAAGATTACCTGGTTCAGGGTCGGCGGTCCGGCGGAAGTCATGTTCCGCCCAACCGATGTTGAAGACCTGATGCTGTTTCTTTCCATCGTACCGCCGGATATCGACATCACGGTTATTGGAGTCGGTTCCAATCTGCTGGTCCGTGATGGTGGTGTGCCCGGTGTGGTCATTCGTCTGGGCCGGGAATTCGCCGGGGTCAAGGCGGTCGGCGATACCCTTGAAGTCGGGGCCGGGGCGCTGGATGGCAATGTCGCGCTGGCGGCGCGGGACGCCGGTATTGCCGGCATGGAATTTCTTAGCGGCATACCCGGCACCATCGGTGGCGGTCTGCGCATGAACGGCGGTGCTTACGGTTCGGAATTCAAGGATATTCTGGTTAGCGCCCGCGCCATCGATAACCACGGGGCTCTTCACCAACTAAGCCCCGAAGACATGGGTTTCACCTATCGCTCAACCAGTGTTTCCGAAGACTGGTTGTTTATTGACGCGGCCTTTAAGGGGCGCCCGGAGCCGGTTGCCGACATCACCCGCCGGATGGCTGAAATCAAAGCCTCGCGTGAGCAAAACCAGCCGGTGCGTTCGCAAACCGGTGGCTCGACATTCGCCAATCCGCCGGGGGCAAAAGCCTGGGAACTGATTGATCAGGCAGGCTGTCGGGGGCTGACACGCGGTGGAGCCATGGTATCGGAGAAGCATTGTAATTTCCTGATCAATACGGGTGAGGCCACGGCTGCCGATCTGGAAGGCCTTGGCGAGGAAGTGCGCAGGCGTGTGTTCGAGCAAAGTGGGCTCACCCTGGAATGGGAAATCCGGCGTATCGGTGTGTTTGAGGAGCACGGAGCATGAGTAAAAACGTCGCCATCCTGATGGGCGGTTGGTCGGCCGAGCGGGAAGTCTCGCTGGTCACCGGGGCCGCCGTCTCCAACAGTCTCAAGAAGGCCGGTTTCCAGGTCACATCTATCGATGTGCAACGTGATATGGGTTCCTTGCTGACGCGCCTGTACCCGAAACCGGACGCCGTTTTTAACGCCTTGCATGGACGCTTTGGCGAAGATGGCTGCGTGCAGGGCCTGCTCGACATTTTAAACATTCCCTACACCCATTCGGGTTTGTTGGCGTCGTCCCTGGCGATGGACAAACCGATGTCAAAAATGCTTTTCGCCAACGTCGGTATCAAGGTTGCCGAACATCAAATCGTCAGCCGTGCGGATGTTCTCTCCGGCGACGTGATGGCCAGACCCTATGTCATCAAACCGACCAATGAAGGGTCAAGCGTCGGCGTTCATATTATCCAGGAAGGCGAAAACGAACTGCCCTTTGAACACGACAGCTGGCCTTACGGTGAAGAAGTGATGGTCGAGGCTTTCATTGGCGGACAGGAACTGTCGGTCACTGTGATGGGCGTGCGGTCACTGGCGGTTACCGAAATCACCACCAACCACGGTTTTTACGATTACTCGGCGAAATACGAGGACGGCGGCTCGTTGCACGTGCTGCCGGCAAACGTTGACAAGAAAATCTATGACGAGGCCATGGAGCTGGCGCTGCTGGCCCACCAAACGCTCGGATGTCGGGGCGTTTCAAGGGCTGATTTCCGTTTCGACGGTGACAGTCTGTACATGCTTGAAATCAACACCCAACCCGGCATGACGCCGACGTCGCTGGCCCCTGAACAGGCGGCTCATGTCGGTATCTCGTTTGAAGAACTGGTCACCTGGATGGTTGAAAATGCGGAGTGCGACCCATGAGTATATTGAACTGGTTTACAGGAAACGAAGACTCATCACCCAAGCGTGGACAGCCGCGCCGCCGGGTCGTGCCGGTTTGGCGCAGGCGCGGCGCCCTGATCGCCCTGGTTGCGATTTTGCTGGCTACGGCGGCGGGTGGCGGCATGTGGACGTGGAACAACGGGGTTATTGGCCGGGCTGCTGATCAGGCCAAATGGAACCTGATCGCTTTGTCCGGAAAACTCGGCTTCACGGTCGAAGATGTTCTTGTTGTTGGCCGTTCCCAGACAACCCGCGAGGAATTGATGAAGGCCGTCAGGCTGGCCCGCGGCGCACCCATTCTGGCTTACGACCTTGAGGAAGCACGCCGTCGTATCGAGGTCTTGCCCTGGATCGGCAGCGCCTCTGTCGAACGGATGCTGCCTGACACGATTTTGCTGAGTGTTGTTGAACGCCAGCCATTGGCGTTGTGGCAAAGTCAGGGTCGCTTCAGTCTTATCGATCACATGGGAAAAGTTATTTTAAATCAAAGCATTGAACGTTTCTCCGATCTGCTGGTCGTGGTCGGCGAAGACGCGCCAAAGAACGCTGCCGCCCTGCTCGATGTTCTGCAAACCCAGCCGCAGTTGATGGATTTGGCAAAATCCGCCGTCAGGGTCGGGGAAAGGCGCTGGAATGTACGCTTACGTGGCGACATTGATGTCCGCCTGCCAGCCGAACATGCTGCCGCCGCCTGGTCGCGGTTGGCCGAGTATGAAAGTCGTCACGGAATCCTAAGTCGCGACGTCAAGGTGCTCGACCTGAGACTTCCTGACAGGCTGATCGTCAGAAAAACCCCGAATGGCCCGGAAATAAAAATCCCGCCGGAAAGGGAGACCTGAGCAATGTCTGACAAAGAGTCGAAACAGATTATGGGTGGTGTTGACCAGAACAAGGTTCGTTCGGGCCTTGTCGCTGCCCTTGATCTGGGAACGACAAAAGCCTGTTGCCTTATCGCCAAACCAGCCGGTGAAGGTGGGTTTGAAGTCGTCGGTATTGGCCATCAGGTTTCCCACGGTTTGCGTTCGGGGGCCATTATCGACATGGAACGTACCGAAGCGACGATCCGCTCAACTGTCGAGGCAGCTGAACAAATGACGGGCGAGAACATTCGCCATGTCATCGTCAATGTTTCGTGTGGCGCTCCCCAGTCCAGGCTGATCGCGTACGAAGTTTCCATTGCCGGCCATGAAATCGGCGATAACGACCTCAGGCGTCTGTTGGATCCCGCAGGCTTACCAGAAGCAGAGAAGAATGAGCGTGAACTGATCCACTTAATTCCGGTTGGATACAGCGTCGATGGCAACAAAGGTGTGCGTGACCCGCGCGGTCTTCACGGTGAGCGTCTTGGTGTCAATATGCACATTATTAGCGCCGCAACCGGGCCGCTTCGCAATCTTGAGCAAGCCGTTGCACGTTGTCATCTGGACATCTGCGGCAAGGTGGTAACGCCTTATGCATCGGCGCTTTCCTGCATTGCCGAAGATGAAACCAATCTGGGCGTTACCTGTATTGACATGGGCGGTGGATCAACCTCGATATCGGTGTTCTTCGACGGCGAACTGGTTCACATCGACTCCATTCCCGTTGGCGGACTTCATGTCACCAACGATATCGCGCGCGGGCTTTCGACACCTCTGGTCCACGCCGAACGCATGAAAACCCTTTACGGCAGCGCTATTCCAACACCTTCGGACGATCATGAAATCATCAAGGTTCCGCTGATCGGTGAAGAGGAAAGTGGTGAGACCAATCAGGTTCCGCGTTCGGTCCTGATCGGCATCATTCGCCCGCGTATTGAAGAAACCTTTGAGATGATCCGTGGTCGCCTGGTTGATGCCGGTTTTGACAAGGTCGCAGGACGCCGCATCGTCCTTACCGGCGGCGCATCGCAACTTCCCGGTGTTCGCGAGATGGCCGCATCGATTCTCGATAAACAGGTTCGTCATGGCAGACCAAGGCCCATTCAGGGACTCGCTGAATCCGTTTCCGGGCCAGCGTTCGCAACATCTGCGGGGCTGTTGCACTTCGCATTTAACAACCCGGCCGAAGAAGCAAAAAGCGCTTATCGGCCAGTCAATGAGCCGAGCGGCCGATTTGCTCGTCTCGGCCAATGGTTAAGGGAGAATTTTTAATGACTTTAAAAAATCAAAAAACGGCCAATTACAGGACTTTCATAAATCACTCATTTGCTTTTAACCAAAATCGGAGGATGACATGAGCATCAATCTGACAATACCGAACAGTGATACACCGCAACTAAAACCACGCATTACCGTCTTTGGCGTTGGCGGCGCAGGCGGAAATGCGGTCAACAACATGATCGAAAAACAACTCGAAGGTGTCGATTTTGTCGTCGCCAACACCGATGCCCAGGCCTTGTCGCAGTCAAAGGCCGATGGTTGCATCCAACTGGGGGCAACCATCACCCAAGGACTGGGTGCAGGTTCCAAACCGGAAGTCGGGCGTGCAGCAGCTGAAGAATCCCTTGCCGAGCTCGAAGAGCAAATCAAGGATTCCCATATGGTGTTCATCGCCGCTGGCATGGGCGGGGGAACCGGAACCGGTGCCGCCCCGGTTGTTGCCAGGGCCGCCAAGGAACGTGGCATTCTGACCGTTGGTGTCGTTACCAAACCCTTCCAGTTCGAGGGTATGCACCGCTATAAACTGGCTGAAGCCGGTATTGAGGACCTTGAGCAGTTCGTTGATACCCTGATCGTTATTCCCAACCAGAACCTGTTCAGGGTCGCAAACGAGCAAACCACCTTCGCCGACGCTTTCAATATGGCCGACGAAGTTCTGTATTCGGGTGTCCGCGGGGTCACCGACCTGATGGTCATGCCGGGCCTGATCAATCTCGATTTTGCCGATATTCGGTCAGTAATGAGCGAAATGGGCAAGGCGATGATGGGAACAGGCGAGGCCGAAGGCGAACGCCGGGCTCTCGACGCTGCGGAAGCGGCGATTGCTAATCCGTTGCTTGATGATTGCTCAATGGCTGGCGCCAAGGGTGTTTTGATCAACATCACCGGTGGCCAGGATATGACCCTGTTTGAAGCCGATGAGGCGGCAAACCGGATCAGATCGGAAGTCGACACCGATGCCTACATCATCTTTGGTTCGACCTTCGATGACAGCCTTGAAGGTTATATCAGGGTTTCTGTTGTCGCCACCGGCATGGATCGCGAAGCCATGGCGGCGCCGGCCCAAACCTTCCTGTCAGTTTCTTCACCCGTCGCCCGTCCAAGCGTCGAAGAAAGCGCCCCGGTCGCTGAAGAGACACCGGCGACACCGGCGGTGGCTGAAGTCGCGACCACGGAAACGGTGGAAGATCAGTCAATTGTCGACCTTGCAGGCATGGCTACCGCATCAACGCAAAACGCGGCCCTGGAGGAATTCATCGATCTTGATATTCCCACCGCTGAATCGACACGGGCGGCCCTCGATATTGCCGAAGCCGAAGAAGAGATCAGTGAGGAAGAAGAGATCAGTGAGAGCGTCGAGGAGCCGGTTGCTGAACCCGAAGCAGAAGTTGCCGAGGAACAGGTGATTGATCAAGGTGAACCAGCCCCTGCAACCCCGGGACAAAATGAAGAAGACGTCTTCATTCCCGATTCACCCATGAGCGCAACCGGTGAGGAAGCTGTTACACCAGCCGATCCCTTCGCCGCTGCGGCCATGGCAAACGGCGCCCAAAGCCAGGAAGAAAAACCGGCTGCCAGCGCCGCAAAAGCGAAAGGCATGGGCCTGTTCGCACGGGTTACCGGGCTGGCTGGCGGAAAAGCCGAGACCAGTGAGACGGTGGAACCTGTGATGTTCAAGCCAAAAGCACCGATGCCGACCCCGGCGCCGGTACTGGCCGCGAGCCCGGAACCGGTTCCTGAGCCCGCCCCGGAGCCAGCTGAAGAGCAGGTAAGTCTGGGTGGTCTCGATCAGTCCGACCGCCTGGAATCTTCTCAGCCCGAGGAGGATTTGCTTGATATTCCGGCATTCCTGCGTCGTCAGGCTAACTGATGGTTATGTTACTGAAACTAACGTAACATTTGGTAACAAAGAGTGATTTGAATGCTTCAAGGGAGGTTGTTAAAAACACCCTTGAAGCATTCTTTTTATTGGCTGAGAACATCAATCAAACACCAAATGCTCCTTGACTGAATATTAACCGGTTTCGGGCAAAGTTTCTTAAAGCAGATTCGGGTGTACAAAACGAAGAACCGAGTATGATTAAGCAGAAGACCTTCAAGAGTTCCATCAGTTGCACCGGCGTCGCCCTTCATTCTGGCGACAAGGTTTCCATGACCCTTATGCCAGGCGAGCCGGGTAGCGGCATCGTTTTCAAACGCACGGATATTCCCGGTGCTGGCGCCAGCATTCCGGCGACCTGGGACAATGTTGTTGAGACGACCATGTGTACGACCCTGGGTAACAAAGACGGCGTCACCATTGCCACTGTTGAACACCTGATGGCGGCATTAGGCGGATCGGGTATCGATAATGCGGTGATCGAGGTTAATGGCCCGGAAGTTCCGGTCATGGATGGCAGCGCCGCTCCGTTTGTTTTTCTTGTTGAATGTGCCGGTACCGTTGAGCAGGACGCACCGCGTCGCTTTATCCGTGTTCTCAAGGCCATAACAGTCGAAGACGGCTCATCGGTCGCCAGTCTTGTCCCGGCAGAGAGCTTCAGCATCGATTTCGATATTGATTTTGAAAGCGCCGCCATTTCCCGCCAGTCGATTTCAATCGGCATGGCTGGTGAAGCCTTTAAAAATGAAGTCTCACGTGCCCGTACTTTCGGCTTCCTGCACGAAGTTGAAGCCCTGCGCGCCGCAGGACTGGCCAAGGGTGGTTCGCTTGATAACGCCGTTGTCGTCAGTGGTGACAAGGTCATTAACGAAGACGGCCTGCGTTACACGGATGAATTCGTCCGTCACAAGGTTCTTGATGCCGTTGGCGACCTTTATCTTGCCGGTGGTGGACTGCTGGGCCATTTTCATGGTGTGTGCACAGGTCACGCTTCCAATAACAAACTGCTTCAGGCGCTGTTTGCCGATGATGAAGCCTGGTGCTACGAAAACATGCCCGCAGCCAGCCGTACTGCCAAAAAATCGCGCCGTGTTTGGTCCGGCGATGTTTCAGCACCGGCAATTGCGGCGACGGCCTGAGCCTGATTATTTAATCCCCGACTGATAACGGGAAAAGGGCGGGAATTCCCCGTCTTTTTTTATGTCCGATTTTTATCCTTTTCCCATGCGACTTGGGCCTGCCGTGATATAGTTCGCCGGTCACCAGTTTAAGGGTAAGGATAACAATGAACCGTCATGTCAAAACACGCCACTTTGGCCTCCTGTTTGTCTTTGCAGGGCTGTTCCTTGTTGCCGCCTGTACCGCCGATGAAGGGCTGCCGGAATATGTTGAACGCCCGGTCGATGAAATTTACAACGACGCCCTGAGTGTCCTTCAGGAAGGTGACTACAAGGATGCCGCCATTATGTTCGACGAGGTCGAACGCCAGCATCCCTATTCAACCTGGGCGACCAAGGCGCAGCTTATGTCTGCCTACAGTTACTATCAGGATGATTCTTACGATAGCGCCGTTGTCGCACTTGACCGCTTCATCCAGTTGCATCCTTCAAGCCCCGATGTGCCTTACGCCTATTATCTAAAGGCGCTTTGTTATTACGAGCAGATTTCCGACATTACCCGCGATCAGAAAATGACCGAACTGGCGATGTTGACTCTTGATGAGCTGGTCAAACGTTTCCCGTCATCGAAATACGCCAAGGATGCCAAGCTGAAGCTTGATCTGACCCGCGATCACCTGGCCGGGAAAGAGATGGAAATCGGCCGCTATTATCTGAAACAAGGACAATACCTGGCTTCATTAAATCGTTTTAAAATCGTCATCGACAATTATCAAAGCACCACCCATGTGCCGGAAGCCCTGCACCGGTTGGCCGAATCTTATGTGGCCCTCGGCGTCACGCTGGAGGCGCAAAAGGTCGCCGCCGTGCTGGGTCATAATTTTCCGGGCAGCGAGTGGTATGCGGACGCCTACGGTTTGGTCGAAGGCAAGATCGTCAAACCTAAGGAAGACGATCCCTGGTACAGGCTGTGGTAATTCAGATCAATGCTGCAATCCCTTTCCATCGCCGATGTTGTCCTGATTGAACGTCTAGAATTGTCTTTCGAGGCGGGGCTTGGCGTTTTAACCGGCGAGACCGGCGCGGGTAAATCGATTCTTCTTGATGCCCTGGGGCTGGCCCTGGGTATGCGCGCTGAAACCCGGCTGGTTCGCCACGGGGCAAAGCAGGCAGCGGTCAGCGCCACCTTCGATTTAAGCGGTGACAATAACCTTGACGCCCTGCTCGACGAACACGGTCTGGCGGCGGATGAGGACTTGCTGATCCTGCGCCGGGTATTGGGCGCGGATGGTCGCTCCCGGGCCTTCGTCAATGATCAGCCGGTCAGCGTTGGCCTTCTTAAACTGCTGGGGGAGACGCTGGTTGAAGTTCATGGACAATTTGAAAGCCAGCGCCTGCTCAGTCCCGCCAACCATCGTGGCTTGCTTGATTCATATGGTGGTCTGAAAGGGGCAATTGGCGATGTTGCCAACCTGTGGCAACAGTGGCGCGTTTCGATAAAGGCCTACGCAGAAGCGGAAAATGAAATGGCGGCGGCCCGCCGTGACCAGGACTTTCTTGTTCATGCCACCCAGGAATTGGGCGATTTGGACCCCAAGGCAGGGGAAGATCAGGCGTTGGCCGCAAAACGCACCATGATGATGCACGGCGAACATTTGATCGACGCTATGAACAAGGCTTTGGGTGACTTGGGCCGTTCTGACGGGCCGGAAGAAATTTTACGTACGGCGGCTCACAAACTGGAGCAGGTCGCCGATAAAGCCGATGGACGCCTGGATGAAGCCATTGCCGCACTGGACCGGGCCGCTATCGAGGCCGCGGAAGGTCAGGCGCTTCTGGAAAAAGCCAGTGG
>Ga0233429_1004348_pt1 | contig 12590 bp, 10 predicted proteins | sample SI_118_April2016_3_FD_179879 | JGI IMG/M metagenome (GOLD analysis project Ga0233429, IMG submission 179879) | Seawater microbial communities from Saanich Inlet, British Columbia, Canada - SI_118_April2016_135_MG | ecosystem: Environmental > Aquatic > Marine > Inlet | place: Canada: British... | reverse complement strand
AAGTGGGCAACTACGTCCGCACCAAGCATGGTGCCAATGCATACGGCGTGAAGACCTATTCTTACCAGTATATCGAAAATACCTACGCCATTACCAAATACGCCCTGCGTCACGTCAACACGGCGAACTTCACATTCCACGACACACCGTCTGATGTCTCGTCCACACCGGGCTTCCGGGATGCGGGCTTCGATAATTTCGGACCGGCGTACGAGGATTGGATGAATGCCGAGACATTGTTGATCTGCGGCACGGATCCCTATGAGACCAAGACTATTCTGTGGACCCAGTGGATCATGAAGGGCATTCAGAACGGTCAGAAATGCATCATGATGAACCCGCGCCGAACCGCCGGTGTGGCCTATGCCGAGAAAAACGGCGGTTTGTGGCTGGATGTCAATCTGGGTACGGATCTACTGGTGGTCAACGCGATTGCCCGGATCATTGCCGAAAACGGCTGGCAGGATGCGGAATGGATCAAGAATTGGGTCAACAACAAGTGGGGTTCCTCCTCTGGTTTCGGCCAAGGCACCCGCAACACGCCGTGGCAATGGCGGACGACCTGGGGCAAATTCCAGACCAACGGCTATGACGACTGGAAGAAATGGCTGCTGTCTCAGGATGAGTTCAAACCTGAAAACGCGGCAGAGGTCGCCGGTATTGACGTCAAGAAAATCCGGCTCGCCGCCGAGTGGATGGCCAAGCCGAAGGGCGGTAAACGGCCCAAGACATCAATCATGATCGAAAAGGGCTTTTATTGGTCCAATAACACCGGCAATACCCAGGCTATCAGCGCCTTGGGGATCATCGTTGGTGCGGGCGGGCGACCGGGCCAGGTTATCGGTCGGGCCGGTGGTCACCAGCGTGGCGGCCAGCGTGGCGGCAAATATCCGCGCAATAAATCGCCGATGAAGGTGCCGGGACGTCGGCGTCGGGCCCTGGATACCGATACCTGGACCATGTCCGGACATACCCGGTTTGCCCATGTCATCGGTACCACGTGGATCCAATCCATGTGCGGATCCCAACAATTGGCAAAACGGTTCGAAGAGATGACGGTCGCCAACCCGCATCAAATCCGCTCTTACGACAAGCAGGACATTATCGATACCCTGAAAAAACGCGCGGATTCAGGCGGCATGGTGATCATCAATCAGGATATCTATCTGGTTGATCCCATCGGCAACCGTTACGCCGACATTATCTTCCCCGCGGCGACCTGGGGCGAAGAAACCTTCATGCGGGCCAACGGCGAACGCCGCCTGCGCCTGTACAACAAGTTCTATGATCCACCGGGTGAGGCGAAACCGGATTGGTGGATTATTGCCGAATTGGCGAAACGCATGGGCTTTGATGGTTTCGATTGGAACAATGCCAATGATGTGGCGGAGGAATCCGCTCGTTTCTCCCGCGGTAGCCGTAAGGACTTCAACATGGTCAAGGTTGCCGCTCACCGCGAGGGCAAAACCTTGCATCAAAAGATGGATGAATTCGGCACCAACGGCATTCAAGGTCCCGTCTATATGGAAGACGACGGCACTTTGGTCGGCACCAAACGCCTGCATGACACCACCCGCAAGTTACCGGAAACGGGACCCGCAGCAGGCAATGTCTTCAATAAGAAGCTGACCCATTTCAACAGCCAGACGGGACGTTGCAACATCCAGAAATCCCCTTGGTCCCTGTTCTCGGACTATTGGGAGTGGATGAGCCCGAAGGGAGATGAGCTGTGGTGCACTTCCGGACGTACCAACGAACGCTGGCAATCGGGTTTTGATGATCGTCGCCGGCCCTACATCGTGCAGCGTTGGCCCGACAACTATGTGGAAATGCATCCCGACGATGCCAAAGCGCGCGGCATCGAAAGCGGCGATATGTTGATGGTCTATTCCGACCGCGTGCCGAACCTGAAGGAAACGACTTTGGGTGTTGAAGGCAGCGACTATTCCTTCTCGGGCCAGATGAAGGCCGGAAATGTGGAATTGACAAGGGCCGCCGTTACCGGTGTCGCCATGGTCACCCGCCACATCAAGAAGGGCATCATCTTCATGGACTTCCTGCACACGTCGCAACCCGCGAATGCCCTGGAAGGCCGCATCGTCGATTGGATCAGCGGCAACTACAACTACAAAATGGGTGTTGCCAATGTGAAGAAGATTGGCGTCTCACCCTACAAAAACTCCTTCAGATCCATGTCCTTCGCACCACGGGACATCATCTGACCCCTAATCGGGCTCGGCTGGAACGCCACGTTCAGCCGGGCCCGTAATTTCTTACAGACGCGCTTTCGAATTAGAAAAAAGTAAAGTTACAGGTCCCATTCAATGTCCAGCCAACCGAGTGTCCCGCAACCCAACGAAGTGAAACCGTCAGCCGCGGATATCTGTCAGGTACTGGGGAACATTCTTGCGAATGGTGTCGACGTACATCGTTGCCTCGCGGCCAAGGCGTTGGGCAGGATTGGCGACAGTGGGGCTGTACAGCCCTTAATCGCCGCCTTGCTGGATGAAGATGAAGACGTCAGGACGGACGCTGCCGAGGCATTATCTAACATTGTCGATCCCCAATCGGCCACGCAACTCCTCGAAAATCTGCTGGGTGACCCTTGTACGGAAGTCAAACTGGCGGCCATCGATACCCTGGCTGCCTTGGGTGAAACTGCCGTCATTCCCTGGCTTCGTCGCATGGTCAAAGGCCGGGACGAAGAAATCGCCTGGGATGAAGAGGAGTTTTATTCCAGCGGCTGGGACGATTGGGTTGATATTCAGGTCCGGGCGGTTCAGGCACTGGCACGCCTGAACGCGAGCGAGGCCGTACCCGATATTCTGGCCGCCATAGCCGAGGAAGACGGCCAGGATATGACGGAAGCCGCCTTTAAGGCCCTGGGCCAAATGGAAGGCCCTGGCATTGCAGCATTAACCGGCTTCCTGGACAAAACATCCGTCCGGGTGCGGCGGCGGGCCGCAGCTGTATTGGCCGGGTTAGATCACGATGAAGCGATAGCGCCCCTGGATCGTGCCTTCGCCGACCCTGCCCCCATTGTACGCGCTGCGACATTGCGGGCACGCGCGGCCCATGCGCCCGACGACCCGCGCCTTGCCCGGTTGCTTGATGATCCCGATCCGTTGGTCCGGGCTGAGGCGGTGGCCCTGGTCGGCAATAAATATCCAGAAAACCTTCTGCATTTGTTACGCGATCCCAGCGTCAAGGTGCAAACAGCGGCCCTGACAGCACTTCCGCAATGCCCGCATATTGCCATCACGGAAGAGGCATTTCACCTGCTGCGGGACCTAACTATGGCGGACGAAACAGGCCCCGCCGCAGCACAGGCTTATGCAGAATTGGCACCCGATGCAGCGCTGGATGATCTGATCCTGCTGCTAAACGATGGTGCTCTGACGCCGGAGCATCGCCTTGGGGCCTTGCACGGCCTTGCGACAATTGGCAATGACAGCGCGGTCGATGCCCTGATCAGCGTCATTGACGACGAAACCCGGGCGATCCGCCTGGAAACCATGTCCGCCTTGGCACGTATGGCGCGGAACGCACCCATATGGCCCAATCCGGCCGGCGACGCCCTGCTGTCCGCCCTTCAAGGTCATTACACGCCCATAGGCGAGACGGAGCCTGATACCAAACCAGAGCCGGCCTCACCGCCGAAATTGGAACTGGTCAAAACGGATACAATTGTTGAGACGCGGCCATCCGCATCTACCGCTGCATCGCCACCCACCTCAACTATGGAGGCCATCCTGGCCGATATTCCGGAGGCTCGGGAGGTCCTCGACATGCCTGAGGAAGGCGCGTTGCTGACACCGATGGACATGGAACGCCTGGCCCTGGCGAAACAGACCAAACGCAAGAAACGCATCGCCCTGACGCCAAATGTTGTCCTCCACGAAGACATCCGGCGCTTTGCCGCCCGTGTTCTGGGCGACGTTCATCAGATCGATGTTGCAGCCGCGCTGGCCGATGGCCTGAAGGCGAATGACGGTGAAGTCCGCACGGCAGCCGCCGACTCCCTGGCCCGCATTGGTGCCCATTTGCGGCCCCTGCCGGATAGTATTGCAAAGACGGTCATTGCGGCCATGACGACGGCGGATCGGGATATGAAACTGCCGTTGATCCGTATTCTGGCCGCCTGCGGCAAAGACACCGTCGTCGAGACGGTGACCGGATACCTCAACGACACGGATTCATTTCTACGTGTGGAGGCGGTTCGTGCCTTGGCAATCTTGGGCGGCATCGGCGCGGAAATCGGCGTGCTGCTGAACGATGCGGACCCCGCCGTACGCCTTTGCGCGGCGGAAGCGATTGCCGGTACCGGCCAAGACAATGCCGTCGCACCGTTGGTCGAATTTGCCTTCACGTACGAAGGCTACCACGGTCGGGCAACAGCCCGTCTGTTGCGAGACCTGGATGCCGACCGTGCCAGTGACCTTTTCAGGGCGGCCCTGGATGACGCGGCGAAAAAACGTGTCTGGTCCGTCGCCATAGAGGCGTTGGAAGAACTGCACTGCCGGCCAAATTCAAGACAACTGGTTTAACGAAGGGGATTTCTATGAAGTCGACACAATTACTTATCGCCCTGACAATTTCCGCGATTGCCATGGCGGCGGCATCCGCCCCCGCAGACGCGGCCAAACGGGGCAAGTACAAGGAAATGGCCGTTTCGGACGGCGGTGCCGTCAAAGGCAAAGTCAGCTTTGAGGGTGCGCTACCCAGCGACGCCGTGGAAAATATCCTGATCACCAAAAATCCCGATGTCTGCGGTAAGGGAGAGCGGGAAGTTGTTTGGGTCGATGTCAAGGATGGTGCCTTACGTGGTGCCTTTGTCTTCCTCGATAAGATCAAGACGGGCAAGAAATGGGCCAAACCTGAATTGGGCATCTATCTGGTGAACCAAAAAGGTTGCCGGTTTACCCCCTGGGCCCAGGTAGTTCGCCCCGGCCCCATCGTCATTCGCAATAGTGACGCCGGCGTTCTGCACAATATCAATGCACGGGAATTGATTGGCGTTGAGAAAGGCCGGGTGGTCAAGAAAACCCTGTTTAATTTCGGCCAACCTGATCCAGGCGATATTAAAGACAAGATCAAACCACGGCGGTCGTCATATATCGGCATCAATTGCGAGGCCCATAACTTCATGTTCGGTTTCATCATGGCCCCCACCCACCCTTATGCGGTGGTCGTTGGTGAAGATGGCTCCTTCTCAATCGATAACATCCCGCCGGGCAAATACACCCTGAAGGCCTGGCATCCCCGCTATGGCGTGAAGAAAACCAAGATCACCGTAGCCGCCAAAGGGGTGCTGGAGAGCAATTTCGCGTTCTCAGAAGCCAAGTAACGCGCAATGACGGCGGGGAAACAGAGCATGGCCCAGGACAGCAGAAGACACGGCTACGCCAAGTGGAGCCTTGCGGGGGTGCTGGTCGTCGTTTTTGCCATGGTCGCAAGCCCCGCCCTCGCCCTGGAAGAAAACGTCTATCGGCAGTTTATGGGCATCGATTCCAGGCGCCTGATCTGGTTCCTGGCCCAAATGCATCTGTTTTTTGGTGCCTTCGTCCTGGGTGTGCCCCTGTTTGCGGTGATTATCGAAGTCGTCGGCTGGAACAACAAAGATCCCAAATTTGACAAACTGGCCTATGAATTTACCTCGTTGTTAAGTGTCGCCTATGCAACGACGGCGGCCCTGGGCGGCCTACTCGCCTTTGCCCTGTTTACCTTGTATCCGACCTTCATGGGATACATGGCGGGCATCTTCAAAGACATTATGTTCCTTTACGCCCTGCTGTTCTTCGGTGAGACCTTTGCCCTGTATATGTACTATTACGGCTGGAACTGGCTGAAAGGCGGCGGCCTGTTCTCAACCCAGGCGCAATGGTTCTTCAAGGCTTTGAGCCTCATCGTCGCGGCCTGCGGTCTGGCTTTCCTGTTGGGCTTCATCGGGCCCGAGATGCGGGTCGATACCAAGTGGTTCATCCTGCTGCTCTATATTCTGCCCCTGGCGATCGGCTTCTGGATTATCCGAGACCGTAAATCATCCCACATCTTTATCGGTATTCTGTTGAACATCTTCGGCACCGCGATTATGCAACTGGCGAATTCATGGGCCGGTTTCATGATGAGCCCCACAGGCGTCGACGGTGATGGGGCCTTTGTGGGCACGGTCTGGAATGCTTTCGAAAACATCCTGGCGACACCAATTGCCATTCACCGCATGTTGGGCAATCTGGCCTTTGGCGGGTTGGTGGCGGGTGCCTACGCTGCCGTTAAGTTCATTGGCGCCAAAACGCCGGAAGAAAAAGCCCACTACGACTGGATGGGCTATATCTCCAACTTCGTCGCCATTGCAGCCCTGATCCCCCTGCCCTTCGCCGGCTACTACCTTGGCCGGGAAGTTTATTCCACATCCGCCGTCATGGGCAACAACATGATGGGTGGTGATTTCTCCTGGACCTTCATCATTCAGGCCATGTTGGTGGGCTCTCTGTTCGTGATCTCCAACTACTATTTGTGGAGCGGCATGACCCGCATTCCAGGGGCCCAGCGCTATTACAAGTTTATCAAATACATACTGCTGGCCCTGATTGTCTCGTTCGCGATCTGGCTGACACCGCACAACCTGCCCCTGACCAGCCTGGAAGTGGGCCAGATGGCCGGCAGTCAATATCATCCCGTGTTGAAGTTCCTCGGCCTGATGCCGGCAAAGAACGCGGTGGTCAATCTGATCATCCTGGCGACGTTCTTTAGCTTCCTGCTGTATCGCCGGGGCAACATGGTGGACGCGGTTTCCATCCGGGCCCAGGGCAAGGGTGCGAAGTTCACAATCGTCATCATAGGTGCCGCGGGCATTGCCCTGGTCGCACAATATGCCATGACCATGTTGAACATGGACCCTGCCGAATTGGACCTGCCGGCGGATCGGGCGGAATATATCCGCACAATCGGCTATCTGCTGGTATTCGAATGTGTCGCCGGCGTGATCGCCATCATCCTGGCCCTGATGGACCGGGGCAAGCTGGGGCAAGTTCTCTACCTTTCCGTCACGGCCTTCAACGTCACCATATTCCTGGGCGTCTATGGCTTTGTGGTAATGGAAAAGGCTTCTCCCGTGCTGCGCAACGTCGCCGTCTCGCAATTCCTGCAATTGATCAGCTGCCTCGTCGTGGTCGCGGTGATCGATGTCTTCCTGTTCAAGCGGGCAAAATCACTGGGCGAGATGCAATGGGGCAAGATGACCGTGCGCTCCCAATACGCGCTGTTGCTGTTGACCTTCGTGATTACCATGAACATGGGCCTGATGGGCTTTATCCGCTCCGGCCTGCGGGGTGATTGGCACATCTTTGGTGTCATGCGGGATACCTCGGAATGGGCCTACACCCCATCCAACTTCGTTATGACGCAACAGGTGGGCGGCGCGGTGCTGCTGTTCATGATCGGTTGCGCCTTCATGTTCTGGCTGGGCGGTATCGCCACCAAGAAGACGGAGGATTGAAGTGATGAACGCAACAATCACCCGTGTTTTCCCTTTCCTCCTCGTCGTCCTCGGCATCTATCTGTGGATCGGCTATTCCATCACCGAGCTGACGGGCGGCGGACGCCGAACCTCCGCCGCCGTGGACGTCAGCCCCGAGGGTGGAGAAGCCATCTACTGGGGCAAGGGCCGCTGCTTCACCTGCCACAGTGTCGGTGGCCAGGGCAGTGCGGTGCGCGGCCCCAATCACGGCCAATTTGGCGAAAAGTTCCCCCTTCCCATGGGTGCCCGTGCCGCCGAACGCGCCAAGGAGCGGTCGGAGAAAGAAGGCAAAGACTTCACAGCCGTCGATTATCTGGTCGAAAGCCTGGCCAGTCCCGGCGCCTATGTGGTCAACGGTTACAAAAATGAGATGGCCGTGGTCTATGCCCCGCCCATCTCCCTTAGTCTGAAGGAAATCAAGGCGATCGTAGCATATTTGATGTCCCTGGGCGGCGATCTTGATATGCCCGCCATTGATACCACGCCCGCCGAATTGACCCAGGCGTTCTATTCCAAGATCGCAGCAGCGGCGGAAGCAGGTGGCGGCGATCCAAGCGCCGGTGCCATCGTCTACGAGGACAATTGTTCCGAATGCCACACCCTGGCCGAAGAAGGCGGCGAGGTCGGTCCTGCATTGGATGGCATCTCCGCCAAGGGCCTGAAATTCATTTCCGAGGCCATTCTGCAACCAACCAAAATCCAAACCAAGGGCTTTGAAACCTATGTCGCCGTCGACAAGGATGGCCGCCAGACCATCGGCCTGAAAACCAGGGACGAGGGCGGCGAGGTGGATATCACCAAGGCCAATGGCGATGTCATCACCATCGCCAAGGGGGACATCAAAGATATCAAGATCGATGACACCAAAAGCGTCATGCCTGACGATCTGTCCGAGGCCATGACCGTCAAAGACTATCAGGACATCCTATCCTTCCTGATGTTGCAAAAGCCAAAAGCGGCTGAGTAGGGGTCGGCGGATGACACAAACAACAAAGAAACCCATACTCGGCAGCTTCCTCACCGTCATTCTGACACTGTTGGCGACTTATGCCCTGGTGAAATGGGGCATCCCGGCCCTGTCCCGTGAGATTACATCATTGCCCTTCCCCTTGCCGGTGCCGGGCACATTGATGTTCTTCTATATGACGCTGACCATCGTTGCCCTGTTCCTGATCGTGACGTTTTCCGAGGAAGGCCTGGCGGATTTCCTGCGCCCCGTAAAGAAATTCCTACGTGGCGGCTACGGCAGCATTCCCCGCGCCTTCATTTTGACCCTGATACCTGCGGTTATCGGCTGGCAGGTCTATGAGATCACTGTGCCCAAGGTCGAGGTGCCGTCGTCCCTGCGCATTCAGCATCCTTCCTCGAACTTCCCAAAAAGCTTTGAGGCCAAGAGAAACCCGTTTGCCAGCCCGACAGAGGCGGAGGTTGATGCCTTCATCGAGCAGGCCAAGGCCAACGAGATCGAGTTCATCCCGCAAGTGCAGGAGGATATCGAGCATTGGGCGGAGGAAATCGATCCCGAACATGTTTTGGAATTCTTCCCCCTGGCACCAATGCGAAAACTACTGGCCCAGATACAGGCGGATAATGTGGACAAAGCCACCGCCAAGGCAGCGCTGCTGGAGAAGAACCTGTTTGAGGGCCGGGCCCTGTACGCCATGAACTGCCGGGCCTGTCATGGTGACAGCGTGGCCGGTGACGGTCCCATGGCGGATGGCTTCAAGCTGCGGCCCATCAATTTCACGGACAACGGCACCATCGAAACCATTGTGGAGGGTTACACCTTCTGGCGGGTGACGAACGGTGGACCGGGCCTGCCCACGGAGGCGACGCCCTGGGACAGCGCCATGCCGGAATGGAAATTAAGTCTGACGGAAGAACAGCGCTGGCGGATCATCATGGCCGAATATGACCTGGCCCAAAAAACGCCACGGATACCGGAGGGCCACTGATGCAACTGGTGCAACTGATGCTGGGCAACTGGAAAATAGCTGCCACCGCCCTCGCCCTCACCTTTGGTGCATTGGCAACGCCGGTTTGGGCCGCGAATTCACCCAGCAAAGCCATGCCCCAGGTCACGGATGAAATGCTGGCCAACGGTCAGACGATTTATTTCCAACGCTGTAGTTTTTGCCATGGGCTGTTGGGTGACGGCGAGGGACCGGCAGCGAAATACCTGGACCCCCGGCCACGGGATTTCACCCTTGGCACGTTCAAGTTCCGCACCACCCAAAGTGGCGAGCTGCCCACCAACGAAGATCTGTTTCGTACCATCAGCCGTGGTTTACAGGGCACGGCCATGCAGTCATTTGACAGCGACATGATCAAGAATGGCTTGAGCGAGGATGACCGTTGGGCCGTCATTGCCTACATCAAGACCTTCGCTCAGGAATTCGATGATCCGGAACTGGACCCGGTCAAGACCGGCAAAGTCATCGCCCTGCCCGCCAACCGTCCTGCCTACAGCCCGGAGCTTGTGGAAAAGGGCAAGGTCATATTCGAAAAGGCGAAATGTTGGAGTTGCCACGGCAAACTGGGTCGGGGCGATGGTAACAAGGAATTCCGCAAGGATGATTGGGGTTTCCCCATTCGCATTCGTAACGTCACCCACCCCTGGAAGATCAAGGCAGGGGGCGAGGTGGAAGACATCTACATGCGCTTCACCTCCGGCATATCCGGCACACCAATGCCGTCGTTTATCAAAAGCCTAAGCGAGGATGACCGCTGGAACCTGGCCAATTATATCAAGTCCCTGCAACATCAGCTAACCGGCCATCAGACCTTGCGCGCCTTACCTGTTCAGACTGAGCTGCCCACCGATCCGGGCGATCCTGCCTGGAACGGGGCGGCCCCCATGGATATGCGCCTGGCAGGCCAGGTCGTCGCCGCGCCGCGCTGGCAGAACCCGTCTGTTGAAATGGTCACTGTACAAGCCTTGTTTAACGAAAAGGACATCGCCTTTCGCATCACCTGGGATGATCCATTCAAGGACATCAAACATGACGATGCCCAGGCCTTTAATCCTAACGAATTGGCAAAGGTCGGCGGCATGACGTCTTATGTGGAAGCCAACGACATGGTGCCCCGGGCCCTGGATACCTTTCGGGATTCCGTCGCGCTGCAATTCCCGGTGAAAGCCCCCCAGGGCACCAAAAAACCGCATTTCTATCGCGGCAGTTCGTCCGACCAGGTGCACTTATGGGTCTGGAAGGCCGATCTGGATGCCGCCAACGGTCAGGGCACTCAGGAGGGCAACGCGCGGGGCTGGAAGCAGCCCATCAAGGCGCAAAAAGAAGACGGCCAACAGGTCATGGGCAAGGCGACCTGGGACCAGGGCCGCTGGACCGTGGTGATGAAGCGCCCCTTGCAAACCGGCGATAAGAACGACGTGCAGTTCCAAAAAGGCATCTTCACCCCCATGTCCGTCAACGCCTGGGATGGCTCCAACGGCGAACATGGCCTGATCATGAGCCTGAGCACCTGGCACTACGTCTTCCTGGAAGCACCGACACCAATGACCGTCTACGTCTATGCCGTCCTGGCCTTCCTGATCGCAGGGGGTTTGGGAATTTGGTTGATGCGTAAAGTCCAAGCCGAAGGGGAAATGGAGGAGGAAACAACATGAGACATTTGATTTTAGCAACATTGAGCACGGTCGCACTGTTTGCCGCGACGACCATGGCTACCATGGGCGCTGCCAACGCCTCGGCCGGGGGGGATGTTTTTGCCGCCAAAGGCTGCGCCGATTGCCACTACACACAAGGCCCGGCCCGGGAAAAGACCATTGATGATCAGTTGGCCAAAAAAGGCCCGGAACTGTGGTATGCCGGGTCGAAGTTCCAAAAAGACTGGCTGGGTAAATGGTTGACCGACCCAAAGCCGATCCGGCCCATGAAATTTGGCAGCCTGACGGTGGAAAACCCCGCTGATCACCCCAAACTATCGGGCGGTGACGTGGCTGCGGTGACGGATTTCCTCATGGGCCTGACCTCGGCCGATGTGGCGGCAGGCAAGGTAAAGCCGAAGAAGAACCCCAAGGGACGGCAGATTTTTAGCAAAAAAATGCCATGCAGCGGCTGTCACCAATATGTCGGGCGCAAGAAAAAGATTATGGGCGGACGCAGCGGCCCCTCCCTGGTAGAGGCGGGCGTGCGCCTGAACCCGGACTGGATTCTGGCCTATCTGCAAAAGCCAAAGGTCTTCAAACCCGTGAAGATGATGCCGGTTTTCGTCGGTCTGTTAAGCGATAAGGACATGCTGAATGTCTCCCGCTATGTGGCCAACTTTAAGCCAAAGAAGAAAAAGAAATAGGGGAGGAGACAGAGATGAGACATCTATTTCTAATAGCTGTAGCCATAATACTGGCGTCGCAATTGACCATCGCATCCGCCAAAGCATCGGGCGCGGAACAGGTCTACAAATTCTACTGCGCCCAATGTCATGGCCTGACCGGCAAAGGTGACGGCCCAAACGTCACCAAGGACTTTCCCGTCAGCCCGCGCAATTTCACCAATGCGGCTGAAATGAACAAGCTGTCGGATGCGGATATGCGCAACGTCATCATGGATGGCGGACCATCCGCATCAAAATCACCCATGATGCCGCCTTGGGGCAAAACGCTGACGGATGCGGAAGTGAATGGCCTGATCAAGCATCTACGGACCCTTTGCCAATGCAAAGGGAAGCAGGGCTAGGCCAAAAGTAAGAACGTTGTCTAGAAGACGTAGAAATAGAGGATCAGGGCAATGACCACCACGTTTACGGCCATTCCGGTGAAGATTACGACGTCTGCGATGCGTTTTCTGGGATGTGACATGGGCCGACTTTATCCCCGTTCCACTACAGGGATCATTGATCGGGATCAAACCAATGCCTGAAAAATCCGAACCACAAGACACATCAGAAGCTGCTGCGTGGGCCGGGCCGGCGCTGTTCATCACCGTGCTGGTTCTGATCATCGCCTTCTTCTGGTGGTTTGTGCAGGCCTAGAGCATGTTTATTCAAAACATGCTCAGACTCTTAAGAAAAAGAGCAATTGAACCAATCACTTGGGCCGCGAGAGCGACTC
>Ga0233429_1004346_pt1 | contig 12593 bp, 10 predicted proteins | sample SI_118_April2016_3_FD_179879 | JGI IMG/M metagenome (GOLD analysis project Ga0233429, IMG submission 179879) | Seawater microbial communities from Saanich Inlet, British Columbia, Canada - SI_118_April2016_135_MG | ecosystem: Environmental > Aquatic > Marine > Inlet | place: Canada: British... | reverse complement strand
ATATTGTTAAAACCCTGCGTAATACTGAATATGCTCTTGAAAAGGCAGTTGACTGCATAAGAAAATCGAAGGTCAGAGATGGCTTTCTGTTCTCAGCGCGTAATATTCAGATTACATCTGAATCAATCAGGCAAATGATAAATGTAGAGTTGATGAAGAGAGGGTGTACGGCAAAGCATACCATAGTATCCTGCGGTGAACATTCCTGCGTACCACACAATACAGGAAGCGGCCCGATAAAGGCAAATGAATCTATCATTTTTGACGTTTTCCCTAAAGATGAAGAAACAGGATATTATGCAGACATAAGCAGGACTGTTGTTAAGGGTAAGGCATCGAGGTCATTAAAAAAAATGTACAAGGCTGTGGCATCTGCACAAGATCTGGTTTTCAAGTCTGCCGGGAACGACACCAGAGGAGATGTCATACACAGGAAGGTTATGAAGCATTTAACGTCTCTGGGATTCAAGACCGGCAAGGTGAAAGGAAAGATGCAGGGGTTCTTTCATGGAACAGGTCATGGTGTTGGGCTGGACGTTCACGAGCCACCACGAATATCCAAGTCAAAGTGTACGTTAAAGACAGGACATATAGTTACCGTAGAACCGGGGCTCTACTATCCGGGTGTTGGAGGAGTGAGACTTGAGGATATGATACTTATTACGGATGACGGATGTACAAACCTGACAAAATCTCCAAAGGTACTTGAGGTGTAGACACTATTCAAACTCCAAAAAATGAAAAAGTTAATACTACTAATTATCATATGCGTAACATTTTCTGGTCTTACTTCCTGTAAGAAGGCTGAAGAGGTTAACGTCGAAAAAGCATCCACCTCCCATACAAGAGATGATACTTTGGAAAAAGCAATGAAAAGCGCATCCAGAGATTTGAGGAGGTTATCAGGCGCTATAGAAGGCAGAGACTGGGTTGAAATAGAGATGTGGACAAAAGAGCTTAAGGAAGGTATCGGTTACAGCTGTGTAGAATTATATATGGCAGAGCACCGTGGTATTTCGAGTGAGTTTGTTATACGGGGCAGTCAATTTTACGATGCGGTCAGAAAGCTGACTGCATCGTGCAAAGAACATGATGTTGAGGCGATCGATCCCGGATTCAATCTGTTGCTGAAAACCTGCGATGATTGCCATGATATATATAAAGAGAAAGAAGAGCTGCCGTTAATATTACAAAACTAATGTGACAAGTTTTAGGCTTTGAGATAATCAATTACAGAGACATGAAAACGCTATTGGTTCTATTTATGTCGATCGCACTAACAGGACTAATTTCCTGCAAAAAGGCAGTGGAAGTGGCAGTCGATAATGAGGAGATAAAAGCGTACATGTCAGATGAAGAAACCTTAAAACTGGCAATGAAAAAGACCTCAAGGGATACCAGAAGACTGGCAAATGCTCTAGAATCCAGAGATTGGATAGAGATAGAGATGTGGGCAAATGAACTGAAGCAGGGTATTGGTGTCAGCTGCGTGAATTTATATATAAAAAACCATCCTGGCGTGTCTGGAGAGTTTCTTATATTGAGTGATAGGTTTTATAATGCGTCAAACCGATTAATTCTGTCTTGTAAAAAACGTGATGCAGAAATTGCCGACGCACAGTTTGGCAAAATGATAGAATCCTGCGATACGTGTCACGAAGGGTACAAAAAGAGTAACAATAAATAGTGGTAACGGATGAGAGCTTCCCTAATATATATATTTACCGTCTCACTACACTAAAAATCTTCTTAATAGTCAGAGTTACTCATCATAGTCATCTTCATCTTCGTAACCTTCATCTACTTCCTCAGATGCTTCCTCGTCAAGCTCTGCTGCTTCTTCGTCAGTAGCTTCGGCAACAACTTCTGGCCCCTTCATGTTAGACAGCATACTCTTTGCGCCGATAAGGAAACCTACCCCTATTATGAAAACTGCAACCAAACATACGAGCCCTCCAACCTTTCGTACTAAGTCGCTCGTCATTATCTCATCTAATTTTTTAAATAAATCACCCATGGGAACATCTCCTTAATTAATTTCTCAAATACTATTGATTTTGAAAATTATACAAACTTAACAGCAAAATTCAAGGAAGAATTCTCCTAAATATCATTTGGTACAATACTGAGTGCATCCCTGAATTTCAAGGCTATGCATAATCTGCTACCGCGGCTTGTAACCTCTTTTATGTCACTCCTGACAATGCATCCATTACCGCTAAGTCTGATATTTTTCTCTTCAAAGCCAGGTGTGGTAGTAGCTGCGGCTATTTTGATTGGAAGTGTCGTACCTATGGCAAATTCATCTATGTCATTTGTTATTACTTCGAAATAAACACCACTCGCACTAATATTTATCGTCTTACCATTTTGCTCAGGAAGCGATATCTCTAATGAAAGATCTAGCCTTGCGTTATTTCTATTGTCTGAGTCTTTTTCTAAGACAGTCATACTACCCCCTATCCTACGTATATAACCATGCTTCTGATTAATCAGGCATTACAAACCTGCTTTTTGGGCAATATATAAAGCCATATCCTAAATTGGCTGATATGATGTTAGCAACAAATTGTTTTCATATCCATGAAATTATTTCCAAAAAGCAAAAAACCTCCACTAAACACCTTATCATATTACCACATATACAGTTAGACTATTGTTATTTTCGCATAACTTACAGATCTTTTTCAAAAAACAGTATTTTTGCGGAGTATCAGATTAAGCGGTTCTTGATCTGCAATCCTGCACCGATCCATGAATCTATTTTGCACAACGGAATCCCACACTTATATTCCCAATATTAGGCAGCACTGCCTTTCGTGCCGTAGATCGCAGTGAAAGGCCATCAGGGATAAATCGTGAACCACCTCTAATAACTTTCTTTTCACCTTTTTCAGGTCCTTTAGGATTCCCCTTGGGACTCTTTTCATAATAATTCATTTTGTACCAATCAGCACACCACTCTGCAACGCTGCCAGCCATGTCATAACATCCATAGGGACTCTTACCATCTTCATGCGAACCAACCGGTTCGGGATCTCCAAAATTATATCTTGAAGGATCCCACTCATTACCCCAGGGCCATTTCCTCTCATCTGTTCCTCTGGCTGCCTTTTCCCACTCTGCCTCTGTTGGCAATCTCTTTCCGGCCCACGCTGCATAAGCACAAGCATCGTACCAGTCTATTCGTACAACAGGGAATTCCGGATTACTATAGTAATCCTTTTCCCAATTATGAGGCTGATGGTCTTTATTTATTGGTTCATCTTCCCTGCATTTACTATGATCCTTTGTTTTCTTTATATAACCCAGGAACTCATAGTACTCAGCATTTGTTACTTCGTATTTATCAATATAAAAAGGATCAAGATGAACATTGTGACTGGGACGTTGCTCTCTTTTTATACTATTATTTCCCATCACGAAAGAACCTGCAGGTACGAAGACCATACCACGCTTTTCCTTAATCCCTGGCAATGCCTTCGTCATAACACTATCTCGCTTTTCAGCTTTTTTTATCAGTCTGTTTTTTCTATCTATAATACCCTGTAATATTGCAATCTTGGTTATTACCCCGTCTATATCCTCTGCATCCGGTGACAATTTACAATAATTCCTGAGATGCTTAATTGCGTCTTTATGTTTTCCGATCTTTCCGTAGAGCAAACCTATGTTATATTGGAGCCTCGGCATATTCTCATATAATTCAACTGCTTTCTTGTACTCCTCCAGTGCTTTACCATAATCTTCACTGTCCAAAAATGTATTGCCTTCTTTAAAATGTTTTACCGCTTTCTGCCGATCTTCTATTAGCTTTTGTTCGTTCACTTTTGCCTCTTCAACAGATACAAGCTTCTCTCCATCTGCCCTGCAGAATATTTCTCCGGGAACACCTTTTTGTTTGCATTTAGGGCACATAGAACTTTTTTGCGTCTCTACTAATTTGCCCCCATCTTTTCCACAAAATTTAATATCATATGAATACTTTGTTCCGCACGTTGGGCATTCGTTATACAATTCGGCCTTAGATGGCTCTGTCTCAGCAAATGAGGTAGACGCAACAAACAGCAAACATAATATCAGGCACTTATTCAGGGATCTTAACATCAATATTTTCTCCAAAGGTAAATCTCCGCCTAGATGACTTTATCATTCTGATTGGAGCAAAAAATCTAATTTAATCGTCTTTTTCTAAATCTTCTATAATACTCTTTATCTTAATGATTTGTCCTAAAAGTTCTGCCTCTTTGTCTCTTTCTGCGTTAACAATTTGTGCAGGAGCATTCTTAACAAAGTTTTCGTTAAAGAGTTTTTTTCGTACAATTTCCAGATGAGAGTTAGTCTTGCTTAAATGTTCTTTCTGTTTTTCCTTCTCTGCATCTTTATCTATAAGTCCCTTTAGGGGGACATAAATCTGTATATCATTTACCACCTCACTTGCAGATGATTCCGGCTTTTCCAGTTCAACACCTATTTCTACACCATCAAGATTTGCCATCTGAACAATAAAACCGTGATGGCTATCAAGCCTTGACTTAATTTCGTTATCATGCACTGAAATAGTGGCCGTCAGTGGTGTTTTGTTCGGTATATTCATATTACTCCTGATATTTCGCACCGCCCTGACCATGTCTTGAAGCAGTGGCATTGTGTCTATTACCTTCTTATCAATTTTTGCAGTATCTACCTCAGGCCATGGACAAACCATCAAACTCTCATTTTTCATTGAATCAACGGCAATAGTGCTATTTTGCACAACCATACTTTTTAAGTGCTGCCATATCTCTTCGGTCATGAACGGAGCAAACGGGTGCAGCAAATGAAGTGTATTATTGAGCACATAGACCAACACCTTTTGTGCCACCACCCTGCTCTCCTTCTCATCCGTATTGTAAAGCCTCGGCTTGATTATCTCCAGATACCAATCACAAAAATCATTCCAGATAAATTCATAAAGTGTTCTTATGGCCTCATTAAACTTGTACTTCTCCAGAGAGCTAGTACACTCTTCTGTAGCTGAATTAAGGCGGCTGATTATCCAGATGTCTTCAAAGTGGTAGTCATCCTCTGTGATTTGTATGTCAGAGGATTCATTAGAGTCCAGATTCATCATCGCAAATCTGGCAGCATTCCATACCTTGTTAATGAAATTCCTACCCATTTCAAACCTGTTTTCATTGAGCTTTACATCCTGCCCCTCAACAGTTAGCATTATTATTGATGTTCTTACTGCATCAGCCCCGTACTGATCAATCATTAGCAGAGGATCAATCCCATTGCCAAGAGACTTGCTCATTTTTCTTCCCAAATCATCGAGAATAGTACCGTGCACGTACACATTTGAAAAAGGGATTTCATTCCTGATTTCCAGGCCCATCATCACCATCCTTGCCACCCAGAAATATATAATACCACGGTCAGTAACAAGTGTAGACGTTGGGTAGTAATACTTTAATTCCTCTGTCTCCTCGGGCCATCCCATTGTAGAAAAAGGCCACAGTGCGGAACTAAACCACGTGTCCAGAACGTCTGTCTCTTCAATCAACGTATCGTGACCACATTTTGAACATTTCTCCGGGGCCTCACGAGCAATATTTATCTCATCGCAACTCGCACACTGCCAGGCCGGTATCCTGTGTCCCCACCATATCTGTCTTGAGATACACCAATCCCTTACATTTTCAAGCCAGCTCAAATAGACCTTAGTCCATCTTTCAGGATGAAAAGTAACATCTCCACTCTTTTGTGCTGCAATTGCCGCTTCTGCTAAAGGCTTCATCTTCACAAACCACTGTTCAGAAAGATAAGGCTCTATAACCGTTCTGCAGCGATAGCAATGCCCTACTGAGTGAGAATGTGGTTGGACCTTTACTATATTCTTCTCTTGTTTAAGTTCCTCAACCAACGCCTCGCGACATTCATACCTGTCCATACCGATATAATTTTCCGCGTCACCTGTTATGGTTCCGTCTTCATTCATAATTATAACGTGGTCCAGATCATGCCTCTTGCCGATTTCGAAATCATTTGGATCGTGTGCGGGAGTAACCTTTACAGCACCGGTACCAAACTCCGGATCTACAGCTTCATCCGCGATTATGGGTATTTCTCGTCCTACCACAGGAAGAACAAGCATCTCGCCTATCATATCCTTATATCGTTCATCCTCCGGATTTACCGCGACGGCAACATCACCCAGCATCGTTTCCGGACGTGTTGTCGCAATAGTAACAAACAGGTGAGGTGCATCCCGAAAAGGATATCTGATATGCCAGAGGTGCCCTTCATGATCTTCATGTTCTACCTCATCATCTGAAATGGCGGTAAGGCACCTTGGGCACCAGTTAACAATGTATTTTCCTTTATAAATAAATCCTTTTTCATACAGTTTAACAAATGCCTCTTTAACGGCTTTTGACAAACCTTCGTCCATCGTGAATCTTTCTCTTTCCCAATCACATGATGAACCCAGTTTTCTAAGCTGTTTCATGATTTCTGAACCGTACTCTTTTTTCCATTTCCACACCTCCTCGATAAACTTTTCCCTTCCAAGCTCATGCCGGTTTGTACCTTGTTTCGCCAATTTCCTTTCAACGACATTCTGAGTTGCTATGCCCGCGTGATCTGTTCCCGGCATCCATAGTGTGTTGTATCCCTGCATCCTTCTCCATCTTATCAAAATATCCTGCAGGATATTATTGAGAGCATGCCCCATATGTAAGACACCTGTAACATTTGGAGGTGGAATTACTATAGTATATGGTTTCTTGGCAGGATCCGGTTCGCAATGAAAAAAATTGCCCTCTTCCCAAAAGCTGTACCATTTATCCTCTATCTCCTTAGGATTGTATTTTGTTGGTAATTCAGTCTCCATCTTCGTCCTTTAAAAGTTTATATTCAATACTTTCTACAAGTGCTTTCCAGCTCGCCTCTATCAGGTTTCCAGACACACCGACAGTACCCCAGGTATCTTTGTGATCGTGAGATTCGATTATTACCCTTACCTTCGCGGCAGTTGCCTCTTTAGGATTAATAACACGTACCTTAAAATCTATCAGATGCATATCCGAAAGAGATGGGTAGAATTTCTCAAGGGCCTTTCGCAATGCGCCGTCAAGGGCATTTACAGGACCATCCCCATCACTAACCGTCAGCTCCTCTACACCATTAACCTTTATCTTAACGTTTGCACGAGTAGTAGATTTTCCATCTTTTCCTCTTTCCACAGTTACCCTGAAATCTTCAAGTTCAAAAAAACCTTTGTGCTTTCCTATCACCTTCTTAACCAGGAGGTCGAATGAACCTTCTGCAGATTCAAAATGATACCCCTCGTTCTCCATATCCTGGACTTTGTTCAGAATCTTCTTCATTATTTTCTTATCGTGTGCAATCTTATATTTTTCTACCTTTTTGAGAATATTTGAGCTTCCGGAGAGTTCGGATATTAAAATCCTTCTCTCGTTTCCAACTGTCTCCGGCTCTATATGCTCGTAAGTACTTTTGTTCTTCTGTATTGCATTTACGTGCAAACCGCCTTTGTGTGCAAAAGCACTTGAACCTACAAAAGGCTGATTCGCCATGGGTACAAAATTTGCCACTTCGTTGACATATCTTGATATTTCCGTAAGTTTCTTGAGTTCCGAATTGCCAAGACACTTAAATTTATTTTTCAATACCAGATTCGGTATTACCGAACAGAGATTCGCATTGCCACATCTCTCTCCAAGCCCGTTTATTGTCCCCTGTACATGCCTTGCTCCGGAATTTATGGCAGCAATGGTATTAGCCACAGCAAGTTCACCGTCGTTGTGAGTATGTATGCCCAGCGGCACTTTTATCTTACCCATAACACTTCCAGTGATCTTTTCCACTTCTTGCGGCAAACATCCTCCGTTGGTATCACAAAGGACAATTGTATCCACCCCTGAATTCTGTGCAGCCTTCAATACTTTTAATGAATATCTGGAATTATTCTTGTACCCGTCAAAAAAATGTTCTGCATCGAGAATAACTTCTCTTCCTTTTGATTTCAAATATTCGACTGTTTCCGATACCATTTTCAGATTTTCATCCAACGATACCTTGAGAACATCTGTTACATGGAAATCCCAACTCTTGGCTACGATTGTTACGACAGTCATCTCTGTTAAGAGCAGTGCTTTTATTCCAGGATCTTCCGATGCCTTTTTATTCGCCCGCTTTGTACTGCCAAATGCGGCAACCTTAGCGTTCTGTAACGAATTTTTTCTGATCTCTTTGAAAAAATTCTTATCTTTGGGATTAGATAATGGATAACCGCCCTCAATATAATCTACGCCGAGATCATCGAGCTTAAGTGCTATTCCTACTTTATCCTGCAGAGAAAACGAGATACCCTCAGATTGGCTGCCATCTCGCAATGTTGTATCATATATTGTTATTTTTTCTCTGGTCTTCATAACACCCGCATTTATGATTAATTAGATATTTTTGTATTTGAATTTATGCAAAATAAGGGTAAAATCGTAAATATTATGCAAAATTTTAATATTACAGTGCTAAATTGCCTTGTCAAGGACAAACAATTTAACGCATTTTACCAATAATGTAGAAAGAATACTGGGGGCAAGAATGAAGGATGATCACGGTAACGGTTCAGGTTCACAGGGTATGCCGCATGGCATGCCTGAAGGAACTATCAAGGAAGTATACTCACAAATAAAAGGACATGGGGACGCCAAGGTTTCCAGTGAATATATGAGAAATATGCAGAACAAACTTCGGCTTGTTTTCTGGGAAACGACTGCTGGCTGTAATCTGGAGTGTATTCACTGTAGAAGGATAGACGTAAGTACCCAGCTGATGAATGATGATTTGACCACGAAAGAATCCTTCGAACTCGTCGATGCAATAGTAGAAGCGGGTAACCCTATTCTTGTCTTAAGCGGAGGAGAACCGCTTTTTCGCCCAGACATATTCGATATTGCAAAATACGCGGTGAAACAAGGCTTAACAGTCGCACTGGCTACCAATGGTACATTGGTAGATGAGGCTATGGCGAAGAAAATTGTTGACTCAGGTGTATCCAGGGTTGCTATAAGCCTTGACGGTGCAGATGCAGCTACTCACGACGAATTCCGCAAATTGAAAGGATCGTTTGAGCTGGCCATAAAAGGATTCAAAAATTTATTGGCGCTGGGAATGGGTATGCAGGTTAACTGTACTATTGCAAAGCACAACGCACATCAGTTTCGCGACTTGTATAACCTTGCCGTTAACTTGGGCGCCGAGGCGATTCATATATTTATGCTCGTTCCGGTAGGTTGCGGTGTTGAAATTGCGGAGGACCAGATGCTGCCAGCTGAAAAGTACGAGGAGCTCCTTAATCTTTTCTATGATCTATCCAAAGAGGCAGTGATCCAGACTAAGGCTACCTGTTCACCTCACTATTTCAGAATAATGCGCGAACGGGCAAAAGAAGAGGGTGTCAAGATCACACCGAAGACTCACGGAATGGCCGCAATGACAAAAGGATGCCTGGCCGGGACCGGAGTATGCTTTGTTTCTCACAAGGGAGAGGTCTTCCCATGTGGATATCTGCCAGTTGAAGCCGGACACATCAAGAAGCAGAAGTTTGTAGATATCTGGAAGGATTCTGCTGTTTTCGCCAAACTCAGACAGCCTGATTTGCTTGGAGGCAAGTGTGGCCTATGCGAATACAAGAAGGTTTGCGAAGGTTGCAGAGCACGTGCGTTCTACGAAACAGGAGACTACATGGCAGAAGAGCCGTATTGTATCTACATACCTAAGGTGGCGAAGAAAGAGTAGCTAAGTAACGGGTAACTTACAGAGACTATGCAACTTTAACTAATCATTACAACACAGCATTTGTCGTTTGCATAATTAGATAATGGAATCAATTGAAAAAGAGCACGTCACTAGAAAAGCAAATTATATAAGGAGGCTCTATGATTGGACAATACATTGGGCAGAAAGGCCTCATAGTACGTGGGCGCTCTTTATACTCGCATTTTGTGAATCCTCTTTTTTCCCGATTCCGCCGGACGTTCTCTTAATAGCGTTAGCAGTTGCAATACCAGCCAAAGCGTTTAAATATGCATTGATATGCTCTGTCGGGTCAATATTAGGGGGATGTTTTGGTTATTTTATTGGCTTTCAGTTTTTTGAGTATGTCGGAAGACCGATTATCAGTTTTTACAACATTACTGAGTTATTCGATGCAGTGAGTACTCAATATCAAAATAACGCATTTTCGGCAATTTCAGTGGCTGGGTTTACTCCCATACCATACAAGGTATTTACCATTTCGGCCGGAGTCTGTAAGGTCAATATCTTTACCCTGATCCTTGCATCAGCTTTAAGCAGAAGTGCAAGATTCTTTATGGTTGCAGGATTGTTATATTTCTTCGGTCCAAAGATAAAAACATTTATAGAGAAGTATTTTAACATTCTCTCTATCATATTTGTCATATTACTAATCAGTGGCTTCGTTGCTGTAAAATACCTCAAATAGCTTACCACTTTCCATGTGGTAAGCTGAGTTTTCACACAAGGAGAATTATCATGCGTAAACACCTCATATTATTTTCTTTATTCATTCTCTGTATAGCCTTCCCTTCGATAAATCACGCAGAAGATTACATGTTTGGAGATCTTCCGGGCGAAGGGCAGAATGTACGTGAGCCTGCCGTAGCAGGTCGTTTTTATCCGGACTCTAAAGCTGAACTTACAAAAAAGATAAACAACTATCTGGATAAGGCTTTGTTAGAGAGCCTACCTGGGAAACCTGTAGCGATAATATCTCCGCATGCCGGATATCAATATTCAGGAGCGGTTGCCGCTTACGGTTACAAAGCCATAAAGGACCACGGATATAAAAGAGTGATAGTGCTTGCACCCTGCCACTATTCCAGATACAGAGGAGCATCTATACTTGATGTCGAAGCTTATAAGACACCATTGGGGCTGGTAAACCTCAATCAGGGCATCTGTAATAACCTTATAAATAATCCTCCATTTATTGGAACATTCAAGAATGCACATAAAAGAGAACACTCCCTGGAGACACAATTACCTTTTCTGCAAACGGTCCTTGGAGACGACTTTGAACTCATTCCCTTACTCATCAGCAGGCTTAACAGCGATGAGTTAGATTTTATTGCTGATAAATTGAGACCATTAATAGATGAAGATACGCTGATAGTTGTAAGTTCTGATTTTACCCATTACGGTTACGGGTACGATTATGTTCCTTTTAAAAAGGATGTAGAGGCGAAGTTAGAAAGGCTTGACCATGGGGCAATAGAACGAATCCTCGCCCTGGATTTTGACGGATTCTTCCAATACAAAAGGGCAACCGGAATAACGGCCTGTGGATTTATGCCTATCGCATTGATGATGAAGATTATGCCACCTAACGTGCAGGGGAAGATGCTAAAGTATGACACATCAGGCAGTATACTGGGCAATTTTGACAGTTCCGTGAGCTACGCCTCAATAGTATTTACAAGAGACATTGAACCTCCTGATATTATTGGCGACAGCAATGGTTTGAACAGTGATGAAAAGTTGACGCTACTTGAAGTTGCAAGGAACACACTCGAATATTGCGTGAAGGAGGGAAAGAAGCCTCACTTAAATTCCGGAGAATATACACTAACACAAACGCTGAAGAATAAAAGAGGTGTATTTGTAACACTTAATAAGAACGGTAATCTTCGTGGTTGTATTGGTCACATCCAACCCAGAGAGCAGCTTTTTGATGCAGTAATAGACAATACCATTAATTCTTCAATGAACGACGGACGCTTCAAGCCCGTCAGCGAAGATGAACTGTCAGATATAGAAATTGATATCTCGGTACTCAGTCCCATAAGAAAAATAAGCGGTGCTGAAAAATTCATAACCGGAAAGCACGGAATCATCATACGTCTGGGAGGCACGAGAGCAGTATTCCTTCCACAAGTTGCTACTGAACAGGGCTGGAATAGAGAAGAAACCCTCGCCCACCTGTGTAACAAGGCGGGATTGCCTTCATACGCATGGAAAGACGAGGAGATGGAATTTTTTGTCTTTACGGCAGAAGTGTTCCATGAAGGCAAAAGTTTAGCCATGAAATAATACAAAGACTCTCTTTTTCACAGTTCGTGACTGTTTTGCTTTACAGTAGCCGCAGACTTCAGTCTGCGCTAACCATTCCACAAAAAAATCTATTCTCCAAAAATGGACGAAAAAGATAAAAAAGTATTACTCTCTATAGCAAGGGAGAGTATTGAATCTGCAATAACAGACGATCCCAGCAAGCATGCACAAACTGAAATAACCAGCCCGGAGCTCAAAGAAGAGAGTGGTGCCTTTGTAACATTAAGAAGAGACGGAAAATTACGTGGGTGTATAGGGCGAATGGTTTCAGATATTCCTCTCTACAAGCTTGTTTCTGAGATGGCAGTGTCAGCGGCAAAAGAGGACCCGAGGTTTAGCCATATTCAGCTTTCAGAATTAGAGAGTTTGGAGATAGACATCTCAGTACTATCTCCCTTACAAAAAATTGATGACCCTCTGGACTTCGAGCTTGGCACACATGGGATTCATAT
>Ga0233429_1004340_pt1 | contig 12607 bp, 12 predicted proteins | sample SI_118_April2016_3_FD_179879 | JGI IMG/M metagenome (GOLD analysis project Ga0233429, IMG submission 179879) | Seawater microbial communities from Saanich Inlet, British Columbia, Canada - SI_118_April2016_135_MG | ecosystem: Environmental > Aquatic > Marine > Inlet | place: Canada: British... | reverse complement strand
AATTCGTGATCACGACTTCCTCGCTGACCGTATCCAAAACGGCGCAACTCAATTGCCGGTCGTTGCTGTGGTCGCGCCCGTCCCCGGTAGAACCCGGATTGATGACGAGACTCCCGCCGATCCGCTGCACGACCTGTTGATGGGTGTGGCCATAAAGCACGAAGTCCGCCTCGGCCTCGCCGAAGCGGGCGAATTGCGGGCTATGGGGGTAGACATAGGTTCCCCGCGGCTCCCATGGCGTCGAATGCACCATCAAAACCTTTTTACCACCGATATCGAGTTCGATACGCGCCGGTTGGTCCGCCAGCCATTGCAGCAAGGCGTGATCGATTGTGTCGCGCCCGCGCGCCTGAACGCCTTGCGGTCCCAGGAATACTTCTTCGTGGTTACCATGGATAACGTACGCGTCGCGCGCCTTCAGCAATCCAACGACCTCGTTGGAAAAGCGGTACTCGAAGATGCTGTCGCCGAGACACAGCAGTTCATCGATCTGCCCCATGATGTCCAAAGCACGGGTCAAGCCGCCAAAATTGCAATGCAGATCGGAGACGATGCCGAGCTTCACGAATGTATTCCTTCCATCACGATGAACCCCGCGCCTGTAGCGAAAAGCGGCAGCTTTCATAACGTTCAGGAGAAATTACAATGCCGCCCATAACGTTATAGCCCCGGCGGCAAACCGTCAGATAGCAGGGTGTTGGAGATGCCAATCCGTTTCCCGTTGGTAGGCATGACCAGCCCTGACGAGGATATCTTCCTCAAAGTGCCGTCCGACAAGCTGAATTGCGACCGGCATGCCAGCTTTGGTGAACCCGGCGGGCATGGTCAAAGCTGGACTTCCCGTTAGATCGGTTGGTGCCGTAAATCGCAGCAGGGAAGACAATTGGCCGGGGTCTTCGCCCAGCGTCTCCATTTGCTGCAATGTCGGCGACGCCGCGGATTGGGCCGGGATGACGAGAACATCAATATCATCAAAAAGGGCCCGCACATTGCCGCAGAAGTCATGCCGATGCAGCAGGATCTCCTGGTAGTCCGTGGCCGACAGGGAATGCCCGAGATCGATCAAGCCTGATAATGCAGGCCCATAGCGATCCTTGTGTTTCGGATAGGTATCGCGGTGAGCATAGGCGGTCTCGATACCACAGTGTGCCGTCCACTCATCCACCACCCCATCGGTATTCGGAAATGTCACCTCCCGCACATCCGCGCCCATCGCCCGAAACACGGCCAATGCGGATTTGACCGCCGCCATCATGGTATCATCCACACCACGCCGGTTGTATGTGGGATCAATGCCAATGCGAAGGCCGTTCAAACCACGCTCCAACCCCGCAAGATAGTTCGGAACAGGCAAAGATGACGCCGTCGGGTCGTTCCCATCGGCACCGGCTATCACACCAAGAACCGCCCCGGCATCCGCTGCTGTCCGACACATTGGCCCGACATGATCAAGCGTGGGGGCTAGATCAAAGACGCCGTGGCGCGAGACCCGACCCCAAGTTGGTTTTAGTCCGGTCACGCCGTTCGCCGCCGATGGAAAGCGGATTGAACCGCCTGTATCGGAGCCAAGCGAAGCAAAGCACAGACCAGCTGCCGTCGCGACACCGGAACCAGAGGAAGAGGCCCCCGGCCAGTAGTCCCGATGCCAAGGGTTTACAGGCGGCGCAATATCGGGATGGTGGTCAGCGAAAGCACCCTCTGTCATTTGTAATTTACCCAGCAGTACAGCGCCCGCATCGGCAAACCGTTTTACCACCGTCGCATCGAATTTTGGCCTAAACCCCTTGTGGATCGTCATACCCGCTGCCGTGTTGATGCCTTTGGTATAACAAAGATCCTTTACCGCGATGGGTACGCCATGGAGCGGTCCCCGTGAGCGTCCACCCAGAATTTCCTTTTCCGCCTTTTTCGCCTGCTTCATGGCCAGGTCGGCGGTGACCGTCGCATAGGATTTGAGCCGCTTGTCCTTGGTCGAGATACGTTTCAGCATGTATTCGGTCAATTCGACCGGCGAAATCTCCTTGGCGCGAAGTCTTTGCGCGACATCCAATAGACTCCCGTAATGCGCATTTCTAACCACCATCTTGTGCTCCTTGAACGGCTAATTCCGTGGCAACGACGGCTTCCAATCTGCGTCGCCTTCAATCCGATATGAGGCAAATTGTAGTGACCCGCGTCCAGAAAATCCAGGGGCACTGTCGATATAGCCGTATGTCCGCTGTTGATGTTGTAGACGGCTCCCGCTTGCCGCCGTCCAGATAGCAAGTATCAGAAATACCTAACAATCGGCGTTGCGATCTGTCCGACTATGGCCTTTGTACCCTGCTATCACCGCGTAAGAATTCCCCTGGCAATGACTGATCGACATTGACGGTGTCATGGCCGCTTTCGCGGATCAGGGCACCGTTTACGATGACCGCCTCAATCCCCAGTGCCTGGGAGATCAGGCGGTCCTGGCCGGCGGGCTGATCGTAGACCCGGGAAAGACCCGACGCATTCACCGTGGCAGGGTCGAAAATGACCACATCCGCCGGTAGGCCCTGGGCCAGGCGGCCGCGGTCCTTGAGGCCCATGAGATCGGCAGGTTTCTGAGTTAATTCATGGACGCCCTGTTCCATCTCCATCATGCCCTCATCGCGGACCCAATGGCCTAAAAAATCAGTTGAATAACAGGCGTCACAAAGCTGCGAGGCATGGGCGCCTGCGTCCGAAAGCGAAACCACGGTATTGTCATCGACCAATAGTTCCCCGACCTCGTGGAGATCGTAATTGAGGAAGGGCAGGCGGAAGCGGGCCGCAAAATCACTTGCGATGGAGAGCTCCAATGCCAGGTCAATGGCGTCTTCTCCCCGCTGGGCCGCGATGTCAGACAGCAACACCTCCTCAAGTTCGGGCGCCGATGGAAGCATGGAGACCCGCGTCCGCCCGACCCAATCCGCCAACAACATTTTGACCCCGGGCGCGGTTTTAGCCTTGAATTTATCGCGAAAACTGTCGTCATTGTAGACGGCCTTTTTGGCATCGCCGTCGAGGGTCATGATCTCGCGGAACAGGGGCAGCATCTCAAACGGAAACGGATCACCAAAGTTAAAATCGAACATAACCGGCCGGCATGCCACTTGCGGCACAATGTTGAGACCTTCGGCGCGCTGTTGGGCGGTCAGGTCCAGATGCTTTTGATGCGATCCCGGGCCGGACATACCCGACACCAACGCCGTCCATGTTACGGGTACGTTGTGACGCCGCGCCAAATCAGTCAGTTCGTCGTGAAAGAAATTCTTGCCGATGCTGCATTGCAGAATGCCCCGGCCCGAGGCCGCCATGGCACCGACCAAGGCATCTATTTCGCTGAATGCCGCAAGACGGCTGGGCACGGGCCGGCCATCATAGGCGTTTTGCGTGGCGGCATGGCCGGTGGAAAAACCGATGGCACCCGCAGCCATGGCCTCGCGCACGATGGCTGCCATAGCCTCGACCTCCCCGCCTGTGGCCTCACGTTCCATGGCATCATCACCCATGACATAAAGGCGCAACGGCGTATGCCCGATATAACTCGCCAGATTAATGACGGAGCCACTTCCCGTTACCGCATTCAGGTATTCGGGGAAACTTTCAAACGGCCAATCCAGGCCAAGGCCGGCTTCCAGGGTTTCATAGCTCATGCCTTCGACCTTTTCCAAGGTCTTCATAATGAGGACGCGATCCGCCGGGCGAACCGGCGCGACACCAAAACCACAATTCCCCATGACGGCGGTGGTAACACCGTGCCAGGGCGAAATCGTCAACATCTTGTCCCACAGAACTTGGGCATCATAATGGGTGTGAATATCGACAAAGCCGGGACATACCATTAAGCCGCCGGCGTCTATTGTCTTTGTCGCCTCACCCTTTGCTTCGCCAAGAGCTATGATTTTACCGTCGCGAATACCCGCGTCGCCGCGATAGCCTTCGTTGCCGCTACCGTCAACAATCGTGCCGCCAACGATTTTCAAATCAAATTCCATGCGCCCCTGCCTTCATCCAAAACGAAATTCAGACGTCATTCTAGTGGGAATCAAGGAATAACAAAGGATCTTCTGGGGGGCGGCAGACGGGAAAAAACCGGTCGATCCGACCGACTGTCGAGAATTTGCATTCTCCTGGCAGCGCAATTCGGCTAGCGTCAGCACAAATTTGCCAGTTATATATGAATTACTAATTTTGGGGATTGAAAGCTATGCGCGTGTGGGAAATGCAGTCTGGTGATGGGGTTGATGGCCTGGTTCTGGCGGACCGAGAGGAACGGGAACCGGGGCCGGGTGAAGTTGCCGTGGCCATGGCCGCCAATTCGATCAATTATCGCGACCTCTCCACCATCGAAAACGCTGGTGCACGGGGCATCCGGTTCCCACTTGCGCCGAACTCCGATGGTGCCGGCGAGGTCACGGCGGTTGGACCGGGGGTTAGGTCGGTGCGGCCAGGAGATCGGGTTGCCAGTTGCTTTTTCGCCGATTGGACCGCTGGCCCGATCTCGGAAGCTGCCATGGCGACGGCCTTGGGCGGTGCCCTGGATGGTGTTCTTGGCGAACAGGTCATACTCAAGGAAACCGGGATTATTCCCGTGCCGGCGCATTTGAATTATGCCGAGGCCTCGACCCTGCCCTGTGCCGGTCTGACGGCCTGGAATTGTTTACTGGAACAGGGCGAAATGCAGGCCGGCAGCACCGTCTTACTGCTCGGCACCGGCGGCGTATCGATCTTTGGCCTGCAATTTGCCGCCATGACCGGGGCGCGTGCGATCGTCACGTCTTCGTCCGATGAAAAGTTGCTCAGGGCCAAAGAGCTGGGTGCCTGGGAGACCATAAATTACCGCAAGAACCCTGATTGGGAACAGGCGGTGCTGGATCTGACTGGCGGCCTGGGCGTTGATGTCACCCTCGAAGTGGGCGGCGGTGGCACTTTGACAAAATCGGTGACTGCGACAAAGGTCGGCGGCACCGTATCACTGGTCGGGGTCCTGGCCGGTGGTGCCATCGATCCGACTCTGGTCATGCGCAGATCAATCCGTTTGCAGGGCGTCTATGTGGGCAGCCGCCGGATGTTCTCGGATATGAACGCCGCCATTTCAGCTAATGGCATGCATCCGGTCATTGACCAGAGCTTCGCTTTTGACGACGCGCCCGCTGCCTATCATGCCATGCGCGCGGCCGGCCATTTTGGCAAGTTGGTAATCGATATTTAGTTTCGCAAAAATTCCCTGAAATTCAGAGGTCGTCATGCAGACACGTATCCGAGATAGACTTGGCTTCGACACGCCGATTTTCGCTTTTTCACATTGCCGCGACGTGATTGTTGAGGTTACCAAAGCGGGTGGCTATGGCGTTCTCGGTGCCTCAACCTATTCGCCGGAGCAGTTGGAAATTGAACTCGCCTGGATCGACGCCCATGTCGGCGACCGCCCTTATGGCGTCGATGTCATCATCCCGGTTAAGTACGACAGGGAAGCGGAAGCCGAATTCGGCAAAATTGATCTGCATGATTTGATCCCGACAGCACATAAGACTTTCATGGAGGGACTTCTGGCAGCCGAAGGCGTACCCGAACTGCCCGACGACGAGCGCCAGCGCATCAATCACGAGATCATCGTCGGACGCGGTGCCATGACACCTGACGGCGCCCGCCGTCTGCTTGATGTTGTGCTTAAGCATCCCAAGATACGTTTGGTGGTGAGCGCGTTGGGTGCGCCGCCCGCCGATGTCGTTGAAACATTAAAGGCGAAAGACATCATGGTCGGTGCCCTTTGCGGCAAACCAAAACACGCAGTACGGCAAAGAGACGCCGGTGTGGAATTCGTCGTTGCACAAGGGACGGAGGCCGGTGGCCACACCGGCGACATCTCTACATTGGTTTTGGTGCCCCAGGTGATAGATGCCGTCAACGACGAAATTCCCGTGCTGGCAGCTGGTGGTTTCGCGCGCGGCAAACAAATCGCGGCTGCCTTGGCGTTGGGGGCCGAGGGCGTATGGTGCGGTACGGTTTGGCTCGGCACCCAGGAAAGCGAGCTGACGCAGTTCGAAAAAGAGGCATATTTTAGTGCCCGGACAGAGGACGCGGTACGCCGACGTTGCCGCACGGGAAAGACCGTTCGCATGCTCAAAAGCAAGCTATCGGAAGCCTGGGAGCAACCAGACGCGCCGGACTATTTGGACCCGCCGCTGCAAGGAATTTTGTTTAACGAAATGACGGCGCGTGTCGTCCGCGCCGAACGCCCTGACCTCTATTCGTTTCCAGCCGGTCAGGTTGTCGGCACCATGACGGCTGAAACCACGGTCCGGCAGGTCATGTACGACATGCAGCTCGAACTCGTTGAAACTTTGGAAGGGCTGTCCCCAAGCATCCTGCAAGGGAACTGAACGGTGTTCTATGGAGGATGGCAATGGATCTTTCGTTAAGTGATTTTGAACTCGAATTCAGAGATGAAGTACGGCAATTCCTGAAGGACAAGCTAACGCCCCAATTGCGGGAGGCCGGGCGTAAACGGGCATCCTATATTCAAGAGTTTGAGACCAGTATGGCATGGCAAAAAATCCTCCATGCGCAGGGTTGGGCGGCACCTTCATGGCCGGTTGAATATGGCGGTCCGGGTTGGACGGCCATGCAGTGGTTCATATTTGAGAATGAGTGCGCCCGTGAGAACACGCCTATTTTAACGCCGTTGAGTTTGCGCATGCTGGGCCCGATGTTGATCGGCAAAGGCAGCCAGGCGCAGAAGGACCGTTTCCTGCCCCGCATTCTGTCGGGGGAAGAGTTTTGGTGTCAGGGATATTCCGAACCGGGCGCTGGCTCGGACCTTGCATCACTGCAAACCAGGGCCGTGGCCGACGGCGATGACTATATTGTTAACGGTGCAAAGATCTGGACCACGTTTGCCCACCATGCCGATTGGATGTTTAGCCTGGTGCGAACCTCCACCGAGGGCAAACCACAACAGGGCATAAGTTTCCTGCTTATCGACATGGCTTCGCCGGGCATCGAAATCCGGCCGATCGTAAACATTGCCGGCGAGCATGAATTCAATCAGGTCACGTTTACCGATCTTCGCGTGCCACGGAAAAATCTAGTTGGGGCGGAAAACAATGGCTGGGACGTGGCAAAATACTTACTTGAGTTTGAGCGTTTCCGGGTCGCCTCACCGGAGGCGCGACGATTGCTCAAAAACGTGCGGGATTTTGTCGACCATGAAGCGACCTATTGCGCGGCACCCATCATTCCAGAGCTATCACGTAAATTGGCGGCAGCGGAATGCCTCATCGATGCTTTGGAGATTAGTGAAATGCGGAATGTGGCGGTCCTGACGGCGGGGCAAAACCCAGGCCCTGAAGCATCTCTTATCATGGCGCGTCAGGCCGATATTATCCAGCAGGTGACGGAACTTGGAGCCGAGGCTTCGGGCTATTATGGTGCCGTATTCCAACCTGACGCCGTTGATGTGGGTAAGAACGCCCCTGCCATCGGGCCGGATCAATCGCTGACTTTGATGCCGGCTTACCTAAGTTATCGGATGCGCACCATCGGCGGCGGCACGGCAGAGATACAACGGAACATCGTCGCCAAGACCGTTCTGCGTCTATGAGCGACCTCGCGAGAACTCATATCTAGCGGCGTGGACCGAGCCCTGGACTTTAGGGCCGCCTTCGCATTCTCCTGAGGAAGGGTGGCGAAGATGACCGCTCTCACATAAAGCCCGTGGATCCGATCCACGCCTATGAGAATGGTAGCTTCGCAAACATTAACAATTCATAAACCTTTTGTTTGTAATAATTTTATTACTAATTCGTCGGCTGTTAAGAAGCGGTTCGGAGGACTGACACCGACATCATGTGGGCCCATATTGCGGCGATGATTTTGCACAACAATGCCCTCAGCCACTTGAGGATGAGGCGGAAGTTGTAGCCGACGGCGCTCATGACGGCGTTGATCTGGTCACCCAGGCGGCCTTTCAGGTAGTTGCGGTCCATGTGGCCGTCACTTTTGCAATGGCCGATCACCGGCTCGATGGCTGAGCGACGGCGGAGTTCCTTTTTGATCTGGTCATAGACGCCGCGTTTCTGCCCGGAGCGAAAGACCCGCATGGGCTTTGGTGCTTTGTGGCCGATATAGCCCTTGTCCACATAGACCCGCTCGATCTCGCGCCCGGTCAATGCCTGGGTCTCTTCCAAGACCTCCGCCAAAGTGTGGCCGTCATAGGGATTTCCTGGCAGAGCCTTGGCGTGCAGGATGAACTGGCCACCCTTGCAGCGCTTATTGGTGGTCGTCAGGGAGACTTTGACGCCAAACTCATATGGCTTATGCGCCCATCGCCTTGGTCACTCGGACCAATGGCATGACGCAAGGCTCTACCTTGGCGATACATTCGGTCTCCGGCGCGTGCCAGGAATAGAGCTTCCGGCCGCGCTGGCGTTGTTTCTGGCCCCTGATCTGCCTGGCCTTGATCAGGGGCACGGCGAAGATGGCGCCCAATTCCTCGTCACCTTCAATATTGCGTCCGATATCCCTGATCACGCGGCCCAGACGGGTGCGCAGGAATTTGATCCGACCGTTCATGCGCTTGAACTGTTTGGCGTGGGCGTAGCGCCCGGCCATCATAGCGGCGGTCTTGGCAACCCGGGCATAGGACTGGCGCAGCTCCACATCGTGCTCCTTCGCCAGTTTGCCGAGCTTCTGGATCGCTACCAACAACAGCTTGGCATCGGTCGGGAAGGTGATGTTCTTCGGCTGCACCGTGGTGTCCACGGTGACGCGGGCCAGGTCGCTCTTCTTCAGTGCGCCTGTGTCATGGGCAATGCGCAAGCTTTCGGCCAACAGCATCTCCAATGTCTCACCGATACGGTTGCGCCAATGGCTCATGCCGGAGCGTTCATGGGGCAGGTCGTGCTGGAAGAATTCCTCGCCGGTAAAGTATTGAAAATATGGGCTCTCGACCCACCGATCCCAGACCTGCTCATCCGATAGGGCATATGTGTGCTTCAGAATGAACATGCCGATGATGAACCGCACCGGCTCCCCTGGCCGTCCGTGCTCGGAAAAATAGGGCGCGATCTGCTCATCCAGCCAGGCCCAATCGATTTTGCCGGCAAGGATGACAAGCTCGTGCTTCATGTTGATGATTTGATCAAGACGGGCCTTAAACAGGTCGTCGTGATCGGCTTTTTCCGGCTGTTTCGGTCGCATCAGAACCCCCAAAAAGACATGTCCTCAGGGAATCATAAATGGCCCGAAAAGTGAATCAAAATCGCAAGGAAAAGGCCATCAAAACCCAACTTTCTTGCAATTACGATTACTTCAAATCGCCGAAAACCGTAGGGCAGGCCAAGGTTGTCGGAGTTTTTCACAGACGACTAATTGGGGTGTCTTTCTGTCAAATTGGGGACCGATGCCATCGATGGCGGTAAAGATTTTCGATACAGGGTATATGGGACCAACATCGCAGCGCGTTCCGGCTTCGACATGACCAGCAGGCTCACCTCGGAAATCCAAACAAGTGGATACGTTAGTAAGTTTTTCCTCGCTGTCTATCGGGCTGTCTTGGCGCGACGCCAATATATCTACACCGAGCATAATCCACCAACTGAGATATCAGCCGAGACGTGGGGCCGACTTGTTCTGCCATTGACCAATGAAAATGGAGATTTTTGCCGAATACTGGTGGGAAATGTTGCCGGACCTTGGCGGTCAACCTTGGCGCTTCCAAGCTCGAATGCGGATCACTAAAGCGTATCGCGGCGTCGATGATGCAATGGCCCTTTTCATGGCCTTGGTCAATCCGAAGGAATTGAGTATCCCGGACGTTACTGTTATGGGCGGCCAAGTTGCGCCGGAATTATTTTGAATAAATATGCCTTATGACCGCACCATTACTACACTTGGGCATTAGCCGGATATTCTCACGTCGTCGTCTTGGGAAACCAGTTCCTGCAACAGGCCGATAATCAATCGTGCCTCGTCACCGTAGAGCGAATAAAAAACATTCTGGGAAGAGCGTCGCGGGACGACAAGGCCGTCCTTGCGCAGACGCGCCAGATGCTGCGACAACGCTGATTGACTAATTCCAATGAGTTCCTCTAGCTCCCCAACACTGCGTTCCCCTTCGCTTAAATAGCACAAAATAATCAAGCGACGTTCGTTGGCCATAGCCTTCAAAATGCGGCTCGCGCTTTTCGCATTTTCCTGAACTGCTACAAAGTTCATGTTCCTATCATCCTGTTCAATATGTCCCCAATCGCGATGCTCGAAGTCGCGACACAATCTATCCTACAGTTAATCCCCAAAAAACCGCAGCCTCCACACAGCTCGTTGTTACGTTGCAAAGGCTATTATAACAATGAAAAAAAATGAAACGTTTTTTTTAAGAAGTCAATTATCCTATATTTCCAAGAACTGGCATTAATTCGATAAGAAAAAATCCGAGTAATTCAAAAGAATTAAATATAAACAACAATCCTGTTACAATCAAGAGTGTCCCGGTTGCAATTTCAATACGTCGCATTTGGTGGCGCATGCGCTTCATCCATCGCAGGAACGGCGCTGCCAGAAATGCCGCAAGTAAAAAGGGTACACCCAAACCCGCAGCGTAAACAGATAGCAGAGAAGTGCCATACCACATACTGTCGCTACGGGCCGCGATTGACAAAACCGTTGCGAGAATTGGGCCGATGCAGGGCGTCCAGCCAAAAGCAAACGCCAATCCCAATATATAAGCCCCGGCATAGCCGGTGGGACGGTTTTGCAAATGCAAACGCACCTCTCTATTCAGGAAGGGCAACTTGAACAGCCCCATTATATGCAAGCCAAATATGACAATTATGACACCAGCGATCTGACCTAAAATGAGTTTGTTCTGCAATAAAATCCCGCTGACTGCAGAAGCCGAAGCGCCCAGGGCGATGAAGACGCTTGAGAAACCGAATATAAAAAACAATGCGGACACGACAACACGCCGCGATGCACCGGCTTCTGCCTCGTGCTCTCCCGACAGCTGCTCTAACGATGTGCCGCCCAAGAAACACAAATAGGCGGGCACCAAGGGCAAGACGCAAGGTGAGACAAAGCTTAAGACGCCGCCACCCAGAGCCCCGGCATAGCTGATATCGAAGCCATCCATGTACAGATCCTAACCAATTGCGGCCATGCTTTTACCGCCTTATCTAATTATGGTCTTCTTGACCGTCTCTCGCCAGCGTCCAGTGACGCCAAAATCATCTTATCACGACGATTTTACGCAGCCGTTAACTGCGCTACAGTGGTTGAATGAGCCATGTAAGTGAGAAAAATACGGTCGATCTGGATGTTCGGGGCATGATATGCCCACTGCCGGTATTGCGGGCCCGCAAAGCGTTGGCATCACTACAGCCGGGAGAGCTGTTGCGGGTATATTGTACGGACCCGGCCGCAGCGGCTGATTTTCCTGCATTCTGTCAGGCGGCGGGCCATAGTTTGGTGGAAACAACCCGCGTGAATACGGCCGCTGAAGCAGATCTGCCGGATGCCCCAGATACCCCAAATACACATACAACAGTTGAACTGACGTTTCTGATTTGCCGGGGCACGTAGCCAATCGGATCTGGCAATATGCATATAGTCGTATGACATGTATAAATACTTAGGTAATATATCGAAATTATAGAATCAACACCATACTGCAAATATATATAAGTTGTTGTTTCGAGCAATGGCGCGATTTATTTTAAATTATCTGTGATCTTTACTATAAATAAACAATTCTCCCTCATTTTAGTCCTAATAATTCGATGAAAAGTGTTGTCAGCTGGATCAAACCATCTGGTGCACAGGGGATTTCTAGAGATTTTTTGATAGGGGACAAAAACTATGAGCATCGCACTATTTAGCCGCAAAAGCGGCCCAGCAGCCGGTTTTAAGGTCAATCTGGCATTTGAGGAGATGATCGACGCATTGCCGACCGCCGTTATGGCCTGCGATCCCGCAGATTTGCGCGTCATCTACATGAATAAGCAATCCCGCGAAACGTTGCTGGAAATTGAGCATCTGCTGCCCATTAAGGCGGAAGATATACTTGGGCAGTGCATTGATATTTTTCACAAACACCCTGAGCATCAACGAAAAATGTTGGGTGATCCTGCCAATTTGCCGCATCGCGCAAAGATCCAACTTGGCACCGAGTGGCTGGATCTGCATGTTTCAGCCGTACACGACAAACACGGCAACTATATCGCCGCCACGGTTGCCTGGTCGGTTATCACCAAGCAAGTGGAGCACGAAGCCGAAACCGCCAAATTGATGCAAATGCTGGATCAGATGCCCATCAACGTTATGCTGGCGGATAAAGATACCTTTGAAATTACCTATATCAACGAAACGTCGATTAAAACGCTGACGCCATTGAACGATCTGCTGCCGGTGCCAGCCGACAAATTGCAGGGAACCTGCATTGATGCGTTCCACAAGAACCCGGAACATCAACGCCGCATGTTGGCAGACCCTTCCAATCTACCCCATCGGGCCTTGATCAAATTGGGCGAGGAGACGCTGGATCTGAATGTAGCCGCTTTAAACGATGCAAACGGCAACTATATGGGGCCGATGTTGTCGT
>Ga0233429_1004334_pt1 | contig 12623 bp, 14 predicted proteins | sample SI_118_April2016_3_FD_179879 | JGI IMG/M metagenome (GOLD analysis project Ga0233429, IMG submission 179879) | Seawater microbial communities from Saanich Inlet, British Columbia, Canada - SI_118_April2016_135_MG | ecosystem: Environmental > Aquatic > Marine > Inlet | place: Canada: British... | reverse complement strand
TAAACCAGGGAAACCTTCAATGATAATGGGTGATTTAGGCTTCTCAGAAAGCGTTAATTCCATTCTCAACTGTCTTCTCAATCATATATATAATTTCCTGAGAAATCATATTAGCTGAGCTGAGCTCAACTATATATATTTTGCCGAAAATAGTGACCGTTAGTAAACTTTTTAAACCCAAAAACCACATGATCATTGTTGGCGGTCAAAGCCAAGGGGTAACACCTGATCTCGTTCCGATCTCAGAAGTTAAGTCCTTGTACGTTCCGCGATGGTACTGCATTTATGTGGGAAGTCTGGAAAGCTGCCAATGTTTCATTATCAACTTTTATATATTCTCAAGTTGTATTATTATATGGATAACCGAAATCGACGTAAAAAACCGCAAGGTTGGATAAAGATAGCTAAAGAACGTATTGATATTTTGTTTGGTGAGGCTAGAAAATCTGCTAGCACGCACCCTAAACGAGCGAATCGGTACGTAAGTATCGCGAGAAAACTTGGGATGCGATACAAGGTTCGTATCCCTGCAAAGCACCGACGCGCGTTCTGTCATAAGTGCGGTGTCTATCTTTTACCCGGAAGTAACGTCAAAATTAGGACCAATCCTCGAACTAAAAGTGTGGAATATTTCTGTCTCACTTGCAACAAAGTTAATCGATACAGTTACAAAAAAGAGCAACTTAGTAAACCTTAAAAGGTGTACTTTTGAAGTAGTAATCATGAATAACTGTAGAACACTTACTCATCAATTGAAAGTCTTGTCTAAGATAGTACTAGATGGAGATCATCCACTACTAACTAAGAGTTTCGCTCGCAAAAATCCTACTGCTGCAGCAATTCTTGGTGGAGAAGAATTTATACCTAAAAATAACTTCCTATCAATCGGTAAACCACATTACTTTATAGGTAATCTGCTCGGAGTTGATGGATTAATTAATTACTTAAACGCAGGTAATCATTTTTACCGTACTCAACATACTCGTTGGAATCAAAATCCTTTCATGGACAAAGACCATCTTACGTTTTGGGAAGAAAAACTTAAAGACGCAGGCATTACTCGAAAATCAACTAAGAAAGACGCCATGCATACCCTGTGTTCTGTCTTCTTAGAGGTTATCGATGAGCTGATTGATGATGGTGCTTGTTCATGCAGTGCATCTGTAATGACTGAAAAGTATGCAATAGTATACGAACATCTCAGATCTCAGATTAAAAACCACCGAGAAGATGATGCAAGTCATGTGGTTGAAGAAAAAGATCGTGCGTATAGAATCGCAGCTTTTGCTTAATAAGTATTATAAGTTCTAATTAATTTGTATTTTATGATTAAAATCCAGGTAAAACCAAATGCTAAGCGATCAGAGATTCTTGAAGAGTCGTGTGATTTTCTTAAAATCGCATTAGCTGCTCCTGCGCACGAAGGTAAAGCCAACTCAGAGCTTATCCGATTTCTCAAGAAAGAGCGCGGTTGGAGAATAGATATTGTAAAAGGAAAAACCTCAAAAACTAAGCTTGTTGATATTAAGCATGACTGATCAAGCAAATCTTTTGGAACATTTTGAAGAAGAGTTTGATGAGATTAAGAAACCTTCACCATTCAGATGGTTGTTAGCTGCTTTCCTTATTTTTATCATGCTTTTGTGGCTCATACCTGCGTATCAGATAGCTGTTGATCCACCTCCAGATAGAATCCCAACTTTATCTGAAGTATCTACGATAACAACTTACGAACCAGTTACGTCAGGTAGCATTCAGGACTATGTTATCATTGATTCTGAAATCAAGACTGTTGCAGATAAGATCGCCGTGATTGCGTGTGATTCCAATCAAAAAAAGTGCCAAGCTAAAGCCATGTTCGGGTTTGTGAAAGATAACTTTGAGTATGTTTCCGATCCAAGCAAGTTTGAATACATGAAGACGGCTAGAGAGAGTTTGGTTAATGGCGGCGGAGATTGTGATGATGCTTCGATTTTACTTTCTACTCTGCTAGAATCTGTTGGTATATCGACCCGTTTTGTCTTTGTGCCCGGTCATGTCTATGTCGAAGCTTGGATTAATAACGAATGGGAACCAATGGATGCTACATGTGCTGGCTGCAACTTTGGGGAGATTCATTGGAAATACAATGATGATGAAAAGAGAGTAGTTATTGTATGATACCTTCTATCGTATTACTTGGACCAACAACGGTAGGTAAAACTGATATCGCGATTGCTCTCGCGCAGAAGTTAGATGGTGAGATCATTAATTGTGACAAGTTCTATCTCTACCGAGGTCTCCCAAGCGTAACGGGCATCCCTGATTTTTCTAAGCATCCTGAGATTAAGACACATCTTTACAAGGTGCTTGCTCCAGATCAACAATGCCTAACTCACAAAGAATACGCTAAGGAAGTTAAGCGCATCGAATCAGAGATCCGCGCAAGAGGCAAACTACCGATACTCGAAGGAAGCTATCATCAATTTGTCAAGAGTCTTCTAGACAACAAAACACAGTATATTCTTATTGGTATTAAGTTGTACTCTGAAAGAATTCTAAAACAAAGGATACGGAAACGCATCGATATGGTCCTAACTGAAAGAGCGGGTATTGCTGAAGTCAAGCACTGCCTCGAAAAAGGATGGCGAGATACATACATCATGGCTAAAGGTTCGGTAAGCAAACCATTGCTGCTATATCTGGAAAAGAAGCTAACACTTGCTCAAGCAAAAGATCTTGCTGCAGAGAATGTGTTACGAACAGCTTACAAAGCATATGATAAGTTTCTAGAGATACCTGGTGTCAGGTGGTTTAAGAACGACTCAAGCGTTATAGAAAGCATATTAAATCACGTAGAAAAACATAAAGTATGATAGTTAATGAGCTCCAGGAAGAATTAGTAAAGCATACAGACTTAAAATACAAAGAAGGTTTTGAAAAATATTTTAAGGAAACGGTCACGATTCTAGGCGTTAGAACACCGATAATCCGGCAGATTGCTAAGAAATACTTTAAGCAAGTTAAAGACTTACCAAAAGAAGAATTGTTAGATTTGTGTGAAGAACTTTTAGACCAACCTTACAATGAGTTCTCAACTATTGCTTTTGCATGGGCATTAAACATCAGAATGAAATTTGATATTGGGGACTTTGATCGCTTCGAGATATGGATTAAGCAGTACGTTGATAGCTGGGGAAAGTGTGATGATTTTTGCACACATACAATCCATTATTTTGTTGAAAACTTTCCTGAAACCATTCCGAGAATCAAGAGCTGGGCGCACTCAGATAATATGTGGTTTAGACGTGCCTCAGCAGTCAGCTTCATCACATCTAAAGGATCTTGGTATATTGGTAAACACACACTCCCAGATATCTTTGAGGTTGCCCGAATCTTACTAACGGATAAGGAAGATCTTGTTCAGAAAGGATATGGTTGGATGCTTAAGTCTGCGTCTGCTTTTGACGAACAGGCAGTCTTTGACTTTGTAATGGAAAACAAAGCGGAGATGCCAAGAACCGCTCTTCGTTACGCTATTGAATACATGCCAAAAGACCTTAAACAAAAAGCTATGGCAAAAGAGTGGTAATACGAAGATTCGCGGCAATATAAATATTTATAAGTTTATTCCTCAAAGATGAATATATGAGTAAACCGATTGAGGTACGCGAGGCTTTCCATCCAGCAAAAGATGTAGCTCAGCTTCATGGATTTCCAGAAACACAATTAATGCGTAAGTTAAATTGGGCTTTTAGGCGATCTAGAGTCACAAAGCAATTTGGTGTTGAAGACCGAACAACTTACGTACATCTTACTTTTTCTACAGATATTCGAGGTATACAGAAAAGGCAGAAGATTCTACAAGAGGCTCCGGATTGGGACTTTCCAACTACTGGTATGAATACGGTAGGAGATCTCAAACGTAAGGATTTCAGTACGCGAAATGAATATCACCGAAACGTTATCCTAGAAGCATATGAAACAATAGATCAATTAAGACGGGTTGCTAAAGCTTCTGGTTTGCGAGAACTTATCAATATCAGAAAAGCAATTCCTCGAATAAAACTAGACCTTGACAAGAAAGTTCTTAAATGGGATGATTTAACGGGAGCAAGGTTAATGATCCTAGATATGGGTAACAAAGAAGTTATACCACTTAGAAGTATGCCTGCGGATGTAAATGGAGATGCAATATCATATAGTATTGATCAGCTGACCACTCGCGGTACTAAATACCAACCCGATGGTTGGTATTCTCGAGGAGATTATTCTTCCCCAATCGCAGATGATGCTCAAAACGATTTACGTAGATTAGAAAGCACATTAAGATTCAGATTTGATGATGCTCTAAAAGAAGGTGAAACGAGAGAGCAGAAGCGGCTTGAAAAAGTCAAAGATCGTTTTGTAGAGTGCCACGGTGAGAACATAGCACAGTTCTGTTTTCACGAGTTACTTCCTATGAATAATCAGCGCAATGCACGCGCAGAATACGAGATGCTTCTGTTACCATTACGGTTATCTCGAGTATTTACAAACCTAGTGGAATGGTGCAAGAAATATGATCGAGACATACGAATGTATGAAGAAAGAGAGATCTGGGATGACGAAGGTAGAGAGAGACACCTTAATGAGTTTATTGGATTTAGGAAAGGTTGCAGGCCAATTATGGATACGCCACAAGTACTTCCAACATTTAACCGAACTGGAGAATATAATGTTAAAGGTCTGTTTCCGCTTACATTAGGACTTGAAGACTTTACAGATGTTTATAGATTTAAGAGGTTAGATATTCAAATAGGTGCTGATGAGCAGAAGATATTCTTAGCCGGTATGCACAGTGGAGGTAAGAGTTTCTTGCTAGAGAACTTAGTCCTTATGCACCTAGTATCCCAAGTAGGTTTGCCACTCTTAGCAAATGAAGCAGATATTCCAGCATATAAGCAAATCTTCTTCTTAAACAGTGACAAAGATGCCCGTAAAGGTAAATTAGAATCTGAGCTCAACTCAATATACAGCATTTTCAGCAAAGCCGGCAAGGGCGATTTTGTATTACTTGATGAATTATTAGATTCTACAACAGAAGGTGTATCTCATGCGCTTGTACCTGAGATAAGAGATATGGCCGAAAAAAGTAAAGCTCGAGTAATGCTTTGTTCACACCGACCTGTTGATCTAGACGACCTAGTGAAACGCGGTTGGAGTATATACAGCCCAGAATTTGAACGCTTAGATAATGGTGAGATAAAACCTACTTGGGTAGTATCGAGAGGTATGCCTGATACTGAAGCAAATACTGAATATGCTAAACAGCAAGCTAAAAAGATCATGGAAGCTACAAGAAAAGGGTATGTCGAAGAGCACAATGAAGATGAGGAAATCGACACGCTAGACTCTGACGAGATGGATATTTACCAAGAAGAAAGACGTCGGTGGCATTATGACGAAGATGACTGGTGATGATAACGAGTTATCTCCATTGAATTTTTCCAATCGATTGTATAAGTCTGAATGGTGCTTCTAGCATGTCTGGAGTTACTCTCATCTCAGAGGTTTGCCGCATTAAAGCATAACAATATGCTTGTATTAGGATAGCTTCCTGCTTCTCAGTCAAAGGTTCTTCCTTGGTTCTAAAATTAGGATATGTTGCGCGATCATTTTGTATGTTCTTTAGGGCGGTGCAGATCATATATGCAACCTCGTCAGTTGGAGCTCCGCTTCCTGAACATTCAAACAACTCGTCATCTAACGCACGTAATCTCGGGAATACATCTTTAGCGAGAGACATTGTTTTTGGGTCCATCTGATTATTTGCTGCCCTTAAAAGAGTATACCAAGGTCCATATTCTCCCATGTCTTTTACACGCTTCATAGTATTTATCTGATCAAACGTTTTTAAGATTTACTAGCCACAAACCTACTTTTTGCTTTCTACTTGCTTGTTTAGATCCTTGACAAAGTCTCCGAACTTTACTCCGAACTTTGGCTTCTGTCCACGAGCGCGAACTGCAAGAGTTCCTGCTGCCTTTTCCTTATCTCCAATCACAATAATGAACGGTATCTTCTGCATCTCTGCTTCACGCACCTTCTTTCCAACAGACTCTAACCGATAGTCAGAATCAACTCTAAAACCTGCGCCGCGCAATCTGTTCTCAATACCTTCAGCATACTCAATCAGAGAGTCGTTCATGTTGATGATTCTAACCTGCACTGGAGCTAACCATGCAGGAAAAACTCCTTGACAGTTCTCAATCAGAATTGCCATGAATCTTTCAACTGCGCCAAGCATTGCTCTATGAAGCATAATAACTTGCTTCTTCTTGTTCTTATCATCAATATAAAACAACTTGAACCTTTCTGGCAAGTTAAAGTCTAGTTGAATTGTTCCTAGCTGCCAGCTTCTTCCAAGTACATCTTTAACATGGAAATCGATCTTTGGTCCGTAGAATGCGCCATCTCCAGCATTTACAACATACTTGTTCTTATTTTTCTTGAGAGCACCCTCTAGTGCTTTCTCCGCGCTTTTCCAACTCTTAAGATCACCTAGGTGCTTCTTAGGCATAGTTGAAAGCTCGATTGTATCTGGAGATAATCCAAACTCACTATATGTATCGATAAAGAAGTTTATCATACTAATTACCTCTGACTCGATTTGATCTTCCTTACAGAATATGTGCGCATCATCCTGAGTAATTGTTCTAACTCGAGTTAGGCCAGTTAGAACTCCCGATAACTCATCACGATATACTGTTCCGAACTCTGCGATTCTGATTGGTAGTTCTCGATAACTATGACTCTTATGTTTGTAGATGTAGATGTGACCTGGACAGTTCATTGGTTTAATTGCGAATTTTTCGCCAGCTGACTCTGTATAAAACATGTTTTCTTTGTATTTTGCTTCATGGCCTGATTTTTTCCAGACTCCTGCTTTGTATATATGTGGTGTCCGCGCTATTTGGTATCCGCTTTTGAGAAGTTTTTCTGTTATGTGTTGCTCAATCAGACGGAAAAGTACTGCGCCATTTGGATGAAATAGTGGAAGTCCTGCTCCAGTATCCTCATGAACACTAAATAGATCAAGTTTCTGTCCAATTACTCTATGATCATTTTCAGGAAGATTCTCTTCTTCAACGTTTTTACTCATGCTATTACTAGCGACGTTAGCTTTTAAATTCTTTTGCTCTTTCATATTGACTCCAAGCCCCGGGGAGGATTTGCACCTCCAACCGCTCGTTTACAGGACGAGTGCTCTACTACTTGAGCTACCGAGGCATTTTTATCGAATTGTCGTGAACGTTCTTTTTCGCCAGCGTTTTTCTTCTGAAGAAAAAGGCTGTGAGATACTGAGGCACAAACTTTATACTTCTTCTTTCGAACATCAATGAGATTAATTACTTCAATAACCAATCCTTCTTGTTTAAGAATACTAAGAGCGTATCTTATTGATCGCTCAGAAAGTTGGCTAAGATTCTTGATTGCAGGTTGAGATAACTCACCACCCTCAGCTAACCAAAATAACACTCTTTGGACGGACTGTGGGATAATCACCCATCTCTTGAATTAAATTCTTAGAACTATGGCTAACAATAGATTTTCTAAACTGTGGGACACTCACCCTTGAAAAGGTGTGAGCTGGCGGAAGCCTTGCTTCCGGCTTGATCGCTGTTTGCCATTGTGATATAAGCTAGAACGTGTGGTTTATAATAGTTATTAATGCGGCAAACTAGTCAAACCATGTTACGAATTCTTCTACAGGAATTGCGCGCAGATTGTTATATCGCTTAATCTTGCCACGAACCCACTTTTCAATTGATGCTTTTTTATCTGGATGAAGTCTGCGCTTGTCCCATCCATGTTTAATTGTTCCTAAGAATCTTGCTAAAGCAAAATAGTAAACTGCCTTCTTTTCCTCGTTGTTCAAAGGAATCGCTTTCTGGTAAGTTCTAAGAAAATATTTAAGTTCCTTCGTGTATATCCCCGCACTACTAACAAACAGTCCGTATATTAACACACCAATGTCGTGCGTGAGGAAGTCCCAATGAGAATCGTCAAAGTCTATTATTGCCGTAACCTTATCTCCATCGACCAAAAAATTATCAGTAGTCATATCTGAGTGGATTATGCAACGTCTTAGTTTTGTTTTATCAAGCTGTCTAGCTTCTTTTAGATAATCATCCCACTTATCTTGCACACTAAAACCATCAACAACAGCAGTAAGCTTGTGACGTTTAAACTGATGATTCGGTTCGCGCGCGTCTCCACCGCGGAACTTTAGTTTCAGCATAACTTTATGCATCTGAACAACCTTCTTTGTGAGATCTGCAATCAACCTCATGTTATGTGTTCTTTCAAAGTTTGTGCCTTCTAAGAATTCTATGATTGCTATGTTCTTTCCCTTGTACTGCGTAATACGTTCTCCGTGTTTGTTCTTATACACCTCAGCAACATTTGCTCCGGCTTCTGCGAGTGCGTTCGTTAATCGTATCTGAAAACGTATAAACTTCGTGCTACCACCGCGTACGCCCATGACCTCAAACACCTTAAGAATATATTTACCGCGAGTAGTCTTAAGTCTAAAGACGGTGTTGCTCAAAGCCATGGATAGATGTTCATGACTGACATGTTTACCAAAGTTATACTCACTAAGAATATTGTTGAAGTCTTTCTTAGTTAGTGGAGTAATCATTGCCATAACAATAACTATCTTATTTACTATATAAGATTGACTAGAACTCTCGACTTAACTCTGCTAGAGGATGTCCTTTGACGTGTATGTTGAACTCTTTGTACCAACCAAAGGGTGCGGACTCAACGGTAAAACTTTCAGAAAGTTTCTGCTTTGCAGCTTGCAATATCTTCAAAGCAAGGTCTGGCTTGCCAGGTTTAGATGTCAGATGAACATATGGATATAGCATGATCTTCTTTGCTCCGATCTGAGATGCATATGCTTTAACTTCTTTGACAATTCTATCTGAAACTTTATCTGCATCTTTGTCATGTTCCTCTGAAGCTGCAAAAACAGTCATACACTTCTTCATCTCAATTGGCTTGTCTTGCTCAACATCTTCAGCAGACTTGATAGCCTTACGTCTAGGAATAACTGTGATTGCGTTTGTGTGTAGCAGTAGGAGTTTCATATTTAACTCTAACAAATAAAACTTATAAGGTATTTGATTGCTGCAAAAGCGCGAAGAAGTCGGGAGCTGATACAACTTCGTACAATTCCGAATCAAGTCTAGCTATCTCAGAGTCAATATGCTCTGGTGTGTTATATCGCATCTCTAAACTAACTACAAGGAATGCCGGCTTTCTTTGAGGAGTTCTTTGCACAACTCGTTGCGCAATATTTCCTTCTTTCTCGATGAAAGCAGCTGAGAATATAGCAGGTGTATCGTTATACATCTCAATAGATTGCTCATAGGTTCGTAAGATAACATATTCCATAAACAATCCGTCAGATATCTCTGCAAACTTTCCAAGAAGTTCGGGTGAGTATCCGCGCGTTGGATGATCTAGTAACCAGATATAGTCAAGGTTTAACTCTTGCATAAACTTGTCTGTATGTTCAATAAAAGCTGGTAGATATCTATGCTTTGAGGGGTAGACAAAACCCCCGCCAGATGGTGCAACAACAAAACTATCTATTTGTTGCAAATTTGATGAGTAGTAATCAAACATTGTTGGTGAGAATTCATTTATTAAAGGACTAATACTCCACGTCAAAGGCGTTGTATGTTCTTGTCCAAAGCTACCATATCGCTTATAAGGAAGATCAAGATTATCGCCGTCAGACATTAACAAAACAATATATGTCTTGTTCTCTAACTTAATCGGTTGTATCTCAGTTGTATGTGTTGGTTCTGCTCTTGGCAGACTTGAAAAGAAAGAAAGGTTTGGAACTCGTGGAATCGGTATTGAAGAACATCCATGTTGTGAAAGAAAGTTGATTGTCTCAACCTCGCCAGGTATGCCTGAGTTTATATTATAACCTACCATCAAACAATCCGGTTCCATCTTTGAGAAGATCTCTCGTATAACTTTAGATTCTGACTCTGACTTGTGCGAGACAGGTAGGATAGTAGTTCCATGAAGTGCAAGTGGTGAAAGAAACATTCTGTTCTTAACAATAAAGTCAATATGATCTACTCTTCCACTTCTGAAAGATATCAGTTGTTTATTAGTGTGATTAGATGTTTCAAGCATAAGATTATGTATTTCGTTGTCTGAAAGTATTGTAAGATCATACAACAAATCTTGTCCATCAGTTACAGGCATTGCGTCATGAACCCCTGCAAGAGTGATTGCAAGATATTTTTGCTTGGTCGATGTTGGATCATATTTAATTCGTGGATAGCCAGAATAATCCAACTTAAGGACTAACTCTGATTCATAATCGAGCTGAGATAACCAAAACTTATCTTGAGGGTTTTCAAGAAGATAGAGTGTCGGCTTATCTCGATTCAGTAGACCTTGTGCAACCCTTGCTTGAATCCGTTCTTCTTCTGATCGCCGGGATACATCATAAACCAATATCTTATCTGGCTGGCTTCGCGGACCGGTCAGACCTTGAAAAGAAGTTGACTCTTGCGCTGATATCGTTAGTGGAAAGACTCTTGAAAATACATGAACTGCTGGTCCGAACCGTTCTCCTGGATGTAATGGATTTTCCATAGCATCAACAACCATAAAATAAACCATTCCTGCAAGGATTACTATCGTAATCAGCATGACTAAAAATCCTGTAAGCATTTTTCTCTTTCGATTCATACTAAATCTACTATATGAAATATTTAAGGGTTGTTGAAAATCTTAAGAAGTTCAACTATGCAAAGAGGTTTGCGGTGTTAGTGGACTAGCGAAGTTCTTTTAAGTTTTATTATGTAATAACTGCTATGCTTACAAAAGGGTCTGATAAGATTTCCGCGATGGGTTCTATAGAACATGAACATGAACTAGTTAGACATATCGATGACAGCTTACCTGTTGGTTTCCATGACGTTGGCAATCTAAGTGAATTTGAACTAACGCGATACGGACTTAAAGCAACCAGTGATATTAATCTTGACGATGGAGAAACAGATGAGATCAGAACAGGTACACTTATCGTTATGGATCGTGGAAAGTCTACAGGTTATATTAAAAATGGTTCTGAACCTTCACTAAACTATCATCCCGGAACTGCTATTGAGATTATTAAACCATTATTTGGAATTGGTATATATGGAACAATCATAATTAACCCTTACATGGTGCAGCAAACCAAAGATTGTAGACCGGTAGTTTTCCGTGACGTGCATCCAACAGTACATCGAGTATTCGAAGATCTGGTTGATATAACTAATAACCCAAAAGATGTGAGAGTGACAGATATGGTTTGTGATCCGCACAGAATAGATTTGCCCGCTAAAGAACAAGCTGCAGTTATTGCATGGGTTCACTCAATTCCAATCGGTCAGCAACTAACTGGTTTTGACATGGCCTTGCTTAAAGAGTGCAAAGGTGGTATTGAAAGATTCTTACGATCTGGAAGGTAATTATTCGTTAGCTTTTTAACTTGTTTTTCTCAACGTAGATTATGAATATTCACATATACACACAAGGATGTACCTCGAATCAATCCGATAGTGAGGTTATGGCAGGCTTACTAACTCGAGCAGGTTATGAACTATCTGATCTCAAATCTGCTGATCTCGTTATATTTAACACCTGCAGTCTTAAAACTCCCACAGAGTCTCGCTTATTTAGGAAGATCTACGATCATGCTAAAAATAAAAAAGTGATTATTGCTGGCTGTTTTCCTCTTTCGTTTCCAGATGACTTACGGTTAAAGAACTACTCACTCATAGGTAGCTTCGATCTAAAACACGTTGTTGACGCTGTTGAAAGAACGCTCTGTGGTGAACGAGTTATACTACTCAGTCGCAAAGCCGAAGACAAACTCTGTTTGCCGAAAATCCGAGACAAACCAAAGCTTGCGAAAGTTGTTATCTCAAAAGGTTGTCTTTCAAACTGTTCATTTTGTGCAGGGAAGCGAGCGCGAGGAAATCTTGTGTCATATGATCCTGAGAAGATTGTCGAGGAAGTTCGCCAAGCTGTCAAGAAAGGTTGCAATAAAATCTATCTCACAAGTCAGGATACTGGCTGCTACGGTATGGATTGCGACACTAATCTTATCCATCTAGTCAAAAACGTCGTTTCTGTAGATGGAAACTTCAAGATTCGTATTGGAATGATGAGTCCACAATGGGCACTTCACCTACAACCTGCCTTGCTCGAAATCATGAAGTATGAAAAAGTTCGCAAGTTCCTACATATACCTGTACAGTCAGGATCAAATAATGTTCTAAAGTTAATGAATCGAAACTACACTGTTGCTGATTTCAAGAAGATCGTTACAACGTTCAGGAAGGCATTTCCAGAAAGTACCCTTGCGACAGATATCATTGTTGGCTTTCCAGGTGAGACTGAAACTGACTTTCAAGAAACTGTCAAACTACTCGCATGGCTCCAGCCAGAGGTTCTAAACTTAACCAGATACTGGCCACGTAAGGGAACGCCTGCGGGTGAACTTAAACAGCTGCCGCGTAAGATCGTAAGTGAGCGATCGATAATTCTACATAATCTATTTGAAAATATAAAAAAGA
>Ga0233429_1004330_pt1 | contig 12629 bp, 9 predicted proteins | sample SI_118_April2016_3_FD_179879 | JGI IMG/M metagenome (GOLD analysis project Ga0233429, IMG submission 179879) | Seawater microbial communities from Saanich Inlet, British Columbia, Canada - SI_118_April2016_135_MG | ecosystem: Environmental > Aquatic > Marine > Inlet | place: Canada: British... | reverse complement strand
TTTAATGTATCCCATGATCCAGAACCTGAATGCACTCTCTACTTTTGTCTGCGTCAGCAGGCATCTCAGTTTTACAAAGGCTGCTCGTGAATTGAATCTGACTCAGGGGGCAGTCAGTATCCAGATTAAACAGCTGGAACAGGAACTGGGATTTCAATTGTTTCGGCGGGAAACACGGAAAATTCTTTTAACCCCGGAAGGCAGGGAACTGTTGGAAGTGGTTGAACCCGCTCTGCTGCGTATCCAGGCCAAAATCGATGCGCTTCATGCACAGGATGAAGATGAGACATTGACGGTATCAACGTTGCCCTCATTTGCAGCCAAGTGGTTGATTCCGAGGATTCCAAAATTTCAGAAACAGTATCCCGAAATTAATTTAAGGGTTCACACCTGTGATCATATGGTGGATTTTTTCAAAGAGAAGGTAGACTGCGCCATTCGCTATGGGCTGGGCAACTACCCGGGATTGTCGGTGCACTATCTTATCGATGAGGTCTTCGTGCCGGTTTGTAGCCCTGCATTGATTAAAGCGGAGCACCCACTGAATGATCCGGGCGATATTCAGTATTACCAGCTGCTCCACGACGATTACGGTGTCAAAGACTATAATACAACCTGGAAAGAGTGGGCCCGAGCGAATGGAATTCAGCAGTTGGATGTTGAACGGGGTCTCCAGTTTGGGCAGGCTGATTTTGTCATCCAGGCAGCAATCGCTCGTCAGGGAATTGCTCTGGCACGGGAAACCCTTATCGGAGACGATGTCAAAGCCGGGTTGCTGATTCCGCTGTTTGACAGCACCGTGAGCACAAAATACGCCTCCTATTTTGTGACGCCTTTTGAGTTCGAAAGAAAAGAGAAAGTAGCTATTTTCCGGGATTGGGTGATGGAAAATCTACAAAGAGACACAGCAGAACTGGCTAGGTTGCTCAGAGATAGAAAAGGGTAGTCGGCACCAGGCAACGCTCTGGCTCTTTTCAAACAGAATTGCAGCGTTTTCTCGCCAAATGTGGGGCAACCCGGTTTTAAAAATATTTGCGTTTGCCCTCTACAATTGATAAAATTACATCAAAAGCAACCACACTTCTGGTTCCCAGACTAATCATAAAACCGACCACATTTGGTCGCCTTTTTAGTCCAATTCAGGCGGGGGGTCCATGAAGCTTTGTCAAACGTGCAACCAGGCATTGGCCGAAGCCATTACAACCTGTCCCTCATGCGGGGCGAAAGTTGAGAAGGGCAAGGAGTATATCGGAGATTACCGGGTAGTCGATGTTATACATGAGGGTCATGCCAGTATTTTATGTCGAGCAGAAACGCAGGAGGGTCACCTTCCAGTCCTGATCAGGCTCTTTAAGCCACAGTCCAAAATGGATGAAAAGGTGGCTGAGCGTCTGAAAAACAGATTGGAACAGTTGAACAAGCTTCCACACGATAAATTTGTCCAGCATTACGAGATAAAATGCACACCCGATGGTTTGTGGTATCGGGTGAGTGAATGGGTTGAGGGCGAGAGCTGGAGCAGGATTTTTGCGGCCGAACGACTGAAAAATTACCGTGTCGCTTTTGGGCTTTTCTACAAAATAGCGGGCAGCCTGAGTGTTCTGCATGAAACCGGGCACTTCATTCCACACCTTGTGTTGAGCGATATAATTGCGCTTAAAGGAGACAATGGGGAACTGGACGCAAAAATCGATTATAAACTTTCCAGATTCCTCGATGACGATTTAATCATACCGGGCACTCTGCTGAACAATCTGCTCACATGCCACCCTGATATCGTAAACAACAGACCCTTGGACTTTCGGAGTGATATCTGGTCTTTAGGCAAAATTTTTCTTGAGTTGCTAACTGCTGATCTTGACAGCTGCCCAACATCTGTTGGCATTGAAAAGCTCTCAATTCCGCAGGAAGGCAAAATACTTTTAAAAATTATGCTGGCGGATGATCCAACCGTCAGGCCTCAATCTATGAAAGAGGTCGTCGATTCGATCCAGCAGATTGTTGATCGGAAAGAGGAGAGCATCAAGAAGAGCCGTTTTGTCAAGGTGCCTCTCACTTTAAAGGAGTTTAGAAGGATCCGACTACGGCTGAGAATTCTGGCCACTTTTGCCATACTACTGTTCGCTGCCGGGCTCAGTTTGATTGCGCTGTTATACTTCGGCATCATCAACAAGGACGCCGAATCCGCGTTTCAGCATTATGCCAACCTCTATTCTGATTCCGTGGCCTTTGTACTGGTGGAGTACTCCCTCAAAGATGGCGATAATATCATCTACCAGAAAAGAGTTGAAGGAACTGCCTTTCTGGTGGATGAGGCGGGATATCTGTTAACGAATCGCCATGTTGCCTGTCCCTGGTTACTCGACCGTGAAATTTTTGCCATGATCAACCGGATTAAACCATATAAATCCCAGGTACGGTTTGATTACCGAATTTTCTTGTGGTTTGAAGGTCAGAAAGCCTACAAGCGGCTACCTGATATTGTCACCGGTTCTGATCTGTCCGATATCTATTTTATTGAATCTGCCTTTCGCTCAGATGGAAAGCCTTCAATCACAATTGCAGGAATAGCCAGAGCCTCTACAGCTGAAGAATCTCCGTTTCAATCGCCTCTCAAAGACGATTTTGCTTTTTTAAAAATCGATAAGGTCCCAGCAGGATTAATTCCATTGCCCCTTGATAAAACAATCAATGCCCTCGATATTCCTAAACTGTCTCCTGTGATCACCATCGGTTTCCCTTTAGGAAGCAGAATCCAGGCAGATCATGTCAATGTCAGCGTAACCAAAGGGAATGTGCGTCGTACATTTCGTGATGTCATTCAGGTTGACACCTCCATTTATCGTGGGAACAGCGGCGGTCCTTTCATTAATGAACAGGGTCGGGTAATTGGAATAGCGACAGGTGTTGCCTTTGAACAGGCTACCAGTGTTGTTCCGGTTTTAACTCACTTGTCCGATATTGGAATCGTGCTGCCGATCCGTAAAACGGTTCCTTTTCTTCAAGACCTGAAAAGTGGAATGGCAAAATGGAACGGGGTTTTGGATCTTTCCCTGCGGGAAAAAATAGAAAAAACCAAAGCAGAGGCCTTAGCGGGTAACTGGATTGAAGCCAGAGAATTGGCTGACTATCATTTGAGATTCAGCTTGGAACCCGCTTTGTTCAAAGCCGCTGGAATGCTGCACTATTGTACGGGTGATAATAAAGGCGCACGTCAGTTTTTCAGAAAAGCACTGTCGATGGATATGAACGATTACTCTGTTAAATTGATGCTCACACTTCTGGATTGGAATGAGGGTGCAGTACATCAAAATCCATACCGTAAGGAATTAAACAAATTGAACTGGCGCTCAGACAACGAGTTTTATGGATATCTGTCACGAATTCTGGCGGGTTCTGTCGATCTTTCAGCCGCACTTAGAGGATGGAATACCGAATCAGAACGGAGTTGGCTTTTTTACATCGTGGGTCTGATCAATCAAAAAAACGGGACTGGAGAAAACCCGGGAACCCTGTTTCGAAAATCAGCCCAGGTCGCACCCAAGGATAGCTGGGTTTTCTACCTGGCCATGGCAGAACTGAGCCACATCTACGAACAGAAAAAGGCCTTGTCGCGAAGCAAAAAAGCAACCTCCAGATTGGAAAAAGAGCTCCTGAAAATAAACAACAGCGTTTCGAAAGCCCACCGCTTCAGGGAAAACCGTATTAAAATACTAGCCCCCCTGTTGCTACGCTACCTGCAACCGTTTGTCAGTATCTCAGATAAAAGAGAGATTCTCGGTAGAATGCTTGAAATCGATAAAGAGAATAAGGCCACGATTGTCGGCTTGGCATTTTCCAGCGCGATGGTGGAAGATTGGGAAGCCGCTCTGGGTCACATTCGCTATTACCTGGCAAAAAAAGGCAGAGAAGACAGAGCTTACTTAAGCATAAAACTTTTGGAACTGGGTATCGAACGCAAAATTGGAACCGATCGGCAAATTGTCAGGAAAAAACTGAAGGATTTCCGTCAAAACATTGATGATCCTTGGTACAAGAGCATCAGCAAGACCCTGCTGGCTGAACAATCAAAAATGTTTCTGGCTGAAAAGGCCGTTGTTACTCCAGAAAACCTGATTACCGCTCACAATGCGATGGGGTTCTGGGCTGAAGGAGAAAATGACCCCGATTCCGCTATCAAACACTACCAGGAGGTTTTGGGTACCTATCTCAAGAGTTGGTGGGAATATGCCTTTGCCTGGGAACGAATTAAAACTCTGAGAAGAAAAAGCCTTGCGGCCAAAAACCCGAATTAACCCAGAAAACACTGCCAGGCTTCCCTGATCAAGGTCTCATTTCCCCCCGCCCCCCTCGGGTTGATTCCGCTTTAAAAGAAAAACACCAAGGGAAAGACCTCTATTTTTACAAGCAAAAACTAAGGGATCGTTCATAAATAACTTGGCATAATCTGTCCGCAAAAGTCCCATAAAGACTCAGCAATGTCCGGTTAGGTTTTTGCAAAACAAAAGCAGAATGATAAAACCCGCCTCTGTGCATAAGGATTTAAAGATTTTCTAAGTTTGCTTCACGAAAAACAGCCAAACTCGCCTGCCTCGCTCAAACAAGGCTTATTTTCGCTACGCTAAACTAAGAAAATCTAATAAATCCTTATAAGCTCGATCCATGTTTCATCATTCAGCTTTCTGCGAAAACCTAACTGGAAATTGCTGATAAAGACTGGACATTTTGCTAATAGAATGTGAAGTAATTTATGAGCTGACCCTAAAAAAGAATGGTTGACAAATTTTCTGAGGCTGCTAACTTTTGTCCATATTTAAGATTTTAGATAATCTAACATAGTCGTTTTTTCCCGAAATATTCTATCCATTCCGTGGCTGATCAATGAAACGAGAATTCAGGACCATGACTGAAATCGCTGTGCATGAGCTGCGTAAGGCTATTATGCGGGGGGATCTGGCAGCGGGAACCCGGTTGATTCCAGCTAAGCTTGAAGAGGAACTTGGCCTGAGCAAGACAGCTATTCGCGAAGCGATTCGGGAACTGGTGGGAACGGGTCTGGCTGACTCGAATACTCACAGGGGGGCATATGTCGGTAATCCGCTGGCGCTTGCGGAAATCCGGGAGATTTTCAAGTTTCGTTATGAATTGGAAGGTCACGCGGCATACCTGGGGTGCGAGATGATCTCGGACAAAGATTTAAAGCGGATGAATGAGCTTAATCAAACGGTTGAAAAGAGCGATGACCTGTTACCCTGGGACTCCTTTTTCAGTAATCAGGAATTCCATATGATTCTGTACTGCTCATCCGGTTGGCAATACCTGACAAAAGTGATCTACCGGATTTATGATCAGGTCCTGGCGTTCCGCGGTTATCAATATGGTCAATTGGAGGGCCTCACTTCTACAAAACTGGTGAATCGCTCCAGTTATCAACCATTCCATGACGATCATGTAGAAATAGTAGAGGCGATCACCAATAAAAAACCGGCTCAGACACGAAAACTAATTGTAAGTAATTTAAAACGAGGACTGAAGAGTATTGAAGATATGGCCGAGTACCTGGCCAAAAACTGAAAACAGTAGCATAACATTGCGGATTTATCTGCCAGTCACTATTTGATGTTGGAGCGATGGTATCCAGCGGCAATATGGAGATGCAATCAGCTCCCCCGGGCGATTCTTTTGAAACGGAATCGCAAAATCGGACATTCAGGAACTACGGTCTTGAATGTGCTGGTGATGTTTCAGGTTCTTTCGAAGTTCAACCCCAAACAAGATCAGGTAAAGATAAACAAGGTAACAAAAAGATTTGGTGATGTCGAAGCGGTCAAGGATTTTTCGCTGGAAATCAACGACGGCGAGTTTATTGTCTTGGTGGGACCTTCCGGTTGTGGTAAAACAACTCTCCTGCGCATGGTGGCAGGGCCATCGTCAGAAAACCAAAAGTATTTCTATTTGACGAGCCCCTTTCAAACCTCGATGCCAAGTTGCGTGTCTCCATGCGGGCGGAGATATTGGATATTCATCAACGACTGAACAATACCTCGATTTATGTGACCCATGATCAGCTGGAAGCCATGACTATGGGCACACGGATTATCATTATGAAGGATGGTCTTGTGCAACAGAACGGCTCCCCCCAGGAGATTTACAATAATCCCGTCAACAAGTTTGTGGCAGGTTTTATTGGTTCCCCGGCGATGAACCTGATCAAATGTGCAATCAAAGCGGACGGGGATGAACTGCTGGCTATCAATGGCGAAATGAAATTGGCCATACCGGCTACATCAACTAAATCTTTAAAACCGTATGTCAACCGGGAAGTGGTTCTGGGATTGAGACCGGAACATCTGTCCGACATGGCAGAGGAATCAACGGGAGTTGATAGTCCGACCTTTAAGGGCCTTGTCCGCCTTGTGAAACCTCTGGGTTCCGAACAGTTGATTCACCTTGAAATTAACTCACAACAGTCGGTTGCCCGCATTGATCCCAAGGTGTCAATTCGATATGGTGAGACTGTGAAATTCATTGCAGATATGGATGCTGCAATTTTCTTTGATACCAAAACAGAAGAGCGAATCGTATGAATGAAATGGATCGAAAACTGCCACTGGAAGGCATCACCGTCATTGATTTTGCCACCCTGCTCGCTGGACCCGTTGCGGCAACCTTTCTGGGAGACTTTGGCGCCACCGTCATTAAAGTCGAACAACCGAAAATCGGCGACCCGACCCGTGGACTGCCAATGATTGAAGATGGAAGGCATTTCAGCTGGCTGAATGAAGGACGAAACAAAAAGACCGTGACCCTGAATTTGAGGACGGATGAAGGGCAGAAACTGGCCCACCGCCTAGTCGAGAAAGCTGACGTGGTCATGCTGAATTTTAGACCCGGTCAGGCAGAAAAGTGGAACCTGGGCGCTGAGGACCTGCATCGTACCAATCCCAACCTGATTATCTCACAAATCTCTGCCTACGGGCAGACAGGACCATACAGGGAAAAAGGGGGCTTCGACAGGAATGTCAGCGCTTTTTCAGGCTTGACCTATGCTACCGGCTACCCCGATCAACCACCGGTTAGATCCGGTTACGCCGTGGTTGACTATATGACCGCCTACCTGAACGCTTACGGAATCATGATGGCGCTTTACAACAGGGATGTGAACAACAGCGGTGGCGAAGTGATTGATGTAAGTCTGTCTGAAGCGGCTTTCAGATCATCTGAGTCCGCCCTGATCGATTACAGCCTGACTGGCAAGGTTAGAGAAAGAAGCGGTAACAGGAATACCGGATTTGTTCCGGCTGAAGATTTCGATACCAAAGACGGCAGAATTCTGGTCATAAATGCCGGTACCGACCGTTTGTTTGGTAAGCTAGTGGCTGTGATGGGGCAACCTGAAATTTTACAGGATCCCCGTTTCGAGAACCGCTTTGCCCGCACGATGCACCAGGATGCCCTCTATGAAATCATTGGAAACTGGGTCAAGGAAAGAACCGCCGCTGAAGGTCTGCAAGTCATGGACGAGGCTGGGATCCCGGCGGACCTGGTGCGGGATATCGCAGAATTGGCTCATGATCCTCACATGAGAGAGCGTGATGCAGTGATGGAGGTGACCGATCCTGAAAAAGGAAAGGTTCTAATTCCTGGTGTTTTCCCAAAAATGAAAAAGGCCCCAGGGCGGGTGAAGTTCCTTGGTGCACGGCTGGGAGAGTATAATCAGGAAATCTTTGGTGACTATCTGGGGCTGTCAGCAGAAGAACTGTCTGAATTAAAGGAAAAGGGGGTAATCTAAAAAATGCACAACAGCGTCAAGGATTTCTTGGAGACATTGTTTTCGGAAAACGCTTTAAACCGGCTTCCTGATACCCATGGATCCGGTCGCATATTTGATTCTCCATTGATTGGGGTTTCAGGAGGTGCAGACCCGATTTTTCAACGCTACAAAGAGGTGGTCGGCCCTGAGCATTTGACCCCTTATGAAATTTGGAGTCAAAGCAACCCTGAAATGAGTGGCACAGAATCCGGGAGTCTGCGGGTGTTGTCAATTATCTTTCCTTATACAAACCGAATTCGAGAAGCGAGTAAAACAGCGAAAACCATGCCGGCTGAGGTGTACAGCGTAGGTCGAAATTTCGCGAATGAGTTTATGGGAGATGTTTTAAAAAAGTCTGTCAGCTTTTTCCAGAAAAAAGGGTACAATGCTATGGCTGGAATGCAAAGCCCGGTTTTTCAGATCTTAACCAAAGAGGAGCCTTTGCAGCTCTATTCGGTCTGGTCTGAACGACACATAGCTTTTGCGGCTGGCTTGGGAACATTCAGCCTGCATGAGGGATTTATCTCTGAAGTCGGCTGTAACATCCGGGTGACTTCCGTCATTACTGATGCACCTCTGGAGATATCGCCTAGAAAAAGTGATGACCCCTATGCCAACTGCCTCTTTTATACAACCGGAAAGTGCAAAAAATGTGTGGAACGGTGTCCCGCCGATGCCCTTTCCGATAAAGGTCATGACAAACTGAAGTGTTACCTCTATCTGAAAACAATCGAACAGGAGATGAAGCCGCGCCTGAGTGGCTTACTCAAACCTCATCAACGTGTAGTTAATGGGGAACGGAATACATCATTCCCCTTAGGCTGTGCGTTTTGTCAGTTTAATGTCCCCTGCACCAGCAAGATTCCGGTTAAGGAGCGAGATGAAGATAACAGGGATTGAGACAAAATTGCACCAGCATGATCTGATTCCGCAACTGTTTGTTGAAATCACTACGGATGAGGATCTGAAAGGCATTGGTGAAGCCTGGTGGGGGTTGGGAACGCCAATCAATTGAAACCTGCCCATCCCAACCGCTTGATCAGGATGAGCCGATTTATTACTGATTTACATCTCAGAGCTATCTATTGAAACGTCATCTCGATCGCACTGTTGTGGAAGAGATGGTTGATCTGGGAGTTATCAAAAACAGAAATTCCAAAATGATACGTCTTGCCCATATCATCGAACTGGACGTCCTGAATTTTAGCATTTTTACCTGTTGTGACCAGAGCTCTTTTCACTTCCAATGTCCACTGTCCATCTTTCCAATGGGATTTCACCTTAATATCGGCTCGGTGTCCGGTAAAGGCATCAAGGACAATACCTGGTACGATGTCGCCTGTTTTAAACGTATCAACAAATTTTGTTTTCGCCCAGGGAGTAACGTAGTATTTAGAGTCTTCGCTGTAAGGAGAGTTCATGTAAGCTGGGCCTGTTTTACTTTTATTGACGTTGTTTTTGTAGCCGCCACCGAGTTTTGAGTCACCTTTTCGGCCCCAGCTTTTATTCTTTTTAGGATCCCTGTTGCTATTCACAAATTGGTCATCAAATATCCCCAATGGATCGGTACGCACACCTTTCCAATGCCACATATCAACGGTTTCGCCTTCATTTTTGGTATATTTACGTCCCGCAGATGAGTCTTTAATACCGTTGTTCATCCCATCTTTGGTTCTGTGACAAGTTGAATAACACCCTTTCTTTTCAAATCCAGTTGCATTGATATTCCAGTACATTCCCAACTTATCTTCGTAATAGGTGTTGTCATGCCCGGTGCTATCCTTGTTTACCAGTTGCTTCCAGCTGCCATCTGCTTGTTTGACCCAGGGAAATCTGGCCATACTCTTGGTAGGATCTGCATATTGAATGAAAAAATAAATAGAATTATCATCATACAGAGATTTTATTCTAAGGTTCGTTTTTTTCATTCCGGCGTAGCCATTGTTTGGCTTATATGGCAGTTTTCCCAGTTTTACTGTAATTGAATTGGCATTATCCCATGCTTTTTCAGCTACTGCGTCCAATACAATCGGGGTGGTGGCTTTAACGCTGACCAATTTCTTTTTAGCTATGGCAGGGCTTGAAACTAATAACAATCCAGCTGTCATGAAAAAAGAAAGAAAGAGCACTCTTTTTATCAAACTCATAATTCCTCTAAAATTTTTTTCAACATTTGCATGTCTGTATCTAAAATTAATAGGAGAACAAATTTAAATAATGCTCCCCGCGGACCTCAAAAAACGATTTACCTGACAATGATCCATCCATTCGCAGTCGCAAATATAAAGATGCGCTTTTCAGGGTGGTTTTTATGTTGAGGAAAAAGACCGTCCACATCTGACCGTATCAGAATCCACAATTTTTTCGGCCATGCATAGATTCTACTCCATTTTTTTAGGGGTACAAGTGAAAATCTATCCACTTTATAAAGGAATAATGTGAACTGAATTTTACATCAAACCGGAGAAGCGTTATCATCGAAATATTTTTCTAATAATATCAGGCACTCCAATATTTTTTGACCTTCCAGAGTCAGAAAGTAAGACTTTTCTGATGTTTGTTCGATAATTTTTGATTCCTTTAACGTTTTTAGATGAAAGATGACCTTGGTATGGTCTTTTACCTCTAATTCACGAACGATCTGCATGAGGCGCATCTCCTTATTGGATTGTAGAATTCGAATGATCTGCCTGCGAATAGAGTTTGAAAGCGAGCTTAACGTATCTTCCATTTCCAGTTTTTTAATCCCATATTCAAATCTCAATTCTTCGAGGACTTGTTTAATGAGTATCAAAAGTTCTTCGATTTTAAATGGCTTTGTTATAAACTCACTGGCTCCACGTTTGATGGCGTTCACCGCATTTTCGATTGTCGCAAAGGCAGTGATCATGATGACCTTGGTTTTGGGTGCAATCCGTTTCAATTCGTATAAGGCTTCAATTCCATTCATGCCAGGCATCATAAAGTCCAGTATCACAATATCAAAATCCGTTTGCTGTAGCTTTTCAAACGCTTTGGAAGCGTTCTCAGTCGCTTGCACCCCATAGCCTTCTGCATTCAGGATTTCAACCAGGTTTTCTCTCAGGTCGTAGTCATCATCAACGACCAGTATCTGTCTTTTTTGATGGTTTTTCATTAATAGGTTGTCGGTTTTTTTCAGTTGAAAGGATCGTTGATCCATTTGATTCACGTCTTGCCAACAGGAATGGGGAATTGCAACGTCACTGTGGCTCCTTTATCTTTTTCTCCTGATAGTTCAATGGTTCCATGATGGTTTTCCATAATTCCAAAACAGATGGAAAGACCCAGCCCGGTTCCTTTGCCAATATCTTTGGTCGTGAAAAATGGTTCGAAGACATTACTCATCATATCTGTTTTGATTCCAATTCCGGTGTCAATGATCTTGATCCAGACCTTTCCGTTCTCGATACCTGACGAAATCGAAAGCTTCCCTCCAGCTGGCATCGCTTCAATCGAGTTATTGAAGATATTAATGAACACCTGCTCCAATTTCACCATATCCCCGAGAATGTCCGGTAAGTTTGAATTGTTTCGTACGACCGAAATATTCTGCAGTTGATACTCAAGCGGTTCTAAGGCATTTGAAATGACTTCCTCTATACTGATTTTAGTCAATATGACTTCTTTCATATGGGAAAACTGCAGCAACTCTTTCGCGATGACGGATGCCCGCGTGATATTGCGCTCGATTGCATCCAGTTTTTTCAGAGCAGCACCCGTTGCTGATTGACTTTTTAGTTTGTTTCTTAACATCTGCACATTTAAAGATGCACTGGTGAGAGGCGTATTTACCTCGTGTGCGATGCCACTGGCAAGCCTTCCCAGTGAAGCCATTTTTTCCGATTGGGCGACTTTTTTGATTTGCTGCTCAAGTTTGTAGCGAGTCTCGATGTCAAAAATATTCAGCCCTTTCATCAGGAAATACGTGATCAAGACAGCGGATATTGCTCTAAAAAACTGAACCGGGATATCAAATATCGGAATCTTTACATGGGAAGGCAGGTATCCAGCAAAAAAGCCATAAAAGAAAAACCCCACTCCTGTTATCAGAAAAAAGACCGAAATTGACTGACTCACCTTTTTTAAGGCCCGGCTGTATGCAATCAGTGCGTACGACGTGACCAAACTTCCCAAAAGTCCAACCGTTCTCCTGGTCATGATATCCATTTTGAGAAGGAACAATTCATTTGAAATCTTCAGAGAGTTGTAAAAATAGTAAAAGAAGTAAAGAAACATGCCGATTACCAAGTAACGAAGCCATTTTGTATATTGGTTTCGATTGAATGAGAATACCAGCAAAAGGCCAAACCACAATAGAAATGAAAATGAAATAAAAGCGATGAAGATTGAGAATGATTTTACTAAAAAAATCTGATAGGGACCCAGGTATTGAGATTGCACCAGCAGGAAAAGCTCTACCCATTCATGGGTCCCATGACTGAATCCGAAAATAGATAATAACCAGAGACTACTGGATATTTTTAACGTACTTGCCTTCATATCCTTAATGGCAATGGACGCCCCCAAAAAAAGAAATGCAAGTCCGTAAAAAAAATACAGGATGTAAAATGGGGTTAGATTTCTGAACAGGCTGAACACTATCATTTTAAAGACATGTTTGATTGGAGAAGAAAGTTGGGTGATACCCTAAAAATAACAGTATCTGGTGAAAAAGGCCAATGTAAATCAGCAATGTCCGGTTAGGTTTCTGCAAAAATAGAACATTTTCTCAACGCGTTTCTGACGAAACACTTGGCTCCAGGGATGGATTCATGCGTGTTTTGAATCGTGACTC
>Ga0233429_1004326_pt1 | contig 12640 bp, 28 predicted proteins | sample SI_118_April2016_3_FD_179879 | JGI IMG/M metagenome (GOLD analysis project Ga0233429, IMG submission 179879) | Seawater microbial communities from Saanich Inlet, British Columbia, Canada - SI_118_April2016_135_MG | ecosystem: Environmental > Aquatic > Marine > Inlet | place: Canada: British... | reverse complement strand
CAATAAGATATATTCCTGGTTGAGAGTAGAATCCGAGTTTTTATCTTTTATAAGGGAGGAGCTAGGATTACCCCCCAAAACCAATGGGTTTCATCTAACAGTTGGTAGACTTCAGAACTTGTCCACATTTCCGGGAATACAGCTAGGCTTTGATATCTATTAAAACTGGTGCGGGTTCCGGTGTATAGATGGCCCTCACAGATTGGAATATGTAATGCTCTAATTCTGGGGATTTATTAGCTCGGCCTCTGAGAGTAGTTAAAGCTCCGCTTTCCTGATCCATTACCTGACTTATATTGACGTATTTATTCTTAGTGGGATCAAAACTTATAACGAAGTATTTTGGTTTCTCTACTCTAGACATTTCTCTAAGCCTTCCAGGGTAAGTTTTATAATCTCGTTAGCTAAGTCTGGGTCTGTCATTAACAAAGAAAGTATCATCTGCAAGTATCTCGTTGTTAGGGCTAGGTTCTCGTGAGGACTTTCAAGAATGTGAACTATATCCCTTGCAGTAAAACCAAAAGATTCCATAGTATGGGTAGGAACTCTCAAAAGAAGAGTTTCTAACTCTGATTTCATCACAGCCCACTTTCAAGAATACAAATGAGATAGTGAACAAATAAAGACACTGTACCCAAGAAGTATAGAACCAGAACAGAGGCTATATTGTATAAGGAATTAGTAATTTTACCACGAATTAAACGGGCACCTCTAGCTGTTCCAGATATGAAATTTAAAATCGCTAGAGCTAGAATTAACCATTTAACGACTAAGGCTGCAACTACCATTATCTAGTGAAGTTAGGGTCAGTTAAACTTAACATTTTTCTTTTAAGTTTTTCAGCGGACCTTTCGTCAGCCCCAAATTTTACCACATGATAAATTGCGAAGGTGGTAGGTTGGTTTACAAAGGTGTGAACAAACCAGTTTCTGTATAATTTTTCCATAATAAACTCCTTATATCATTCCTATCATATTAGATAGAAAATTGGCTAGTACTTGGAGAATGTGTGCGGTAATAGCATAAGCCCCGAACAAACAGGCTGTTCCGCTAATTACCCCCAGGACTCTTTCACCAGATCCCGGTTCAGCTTCCACAGCTTTATACCAGGATATCAGGGATAAAAGTAATAAACAAACACCGGGTATAAGAATTATTAATTCCATAGTTGGTCCCTCACAGTAAAAGTATAATAGCAAATATAACCAAGCCAATTGCCACGGCTTCTTTTATTTCTTCCTGGGCTCTTTTGATTGATTCTTGGTCCTCAGGATCTAGGTGTGTCATATTTCCTCTCCAAACCGATATTTTATATAATCTTTTATATCTTCGTCCTCGGTTATTACTAATTTTAACAAATTCTTTGTCACTTTGTCAATAAAGGTTAAACTACGAGGGTTCTGTTTTATAGCTATCTCTTTTAAATCCTCGGAAGGATTCATTAAGTTTTGTATTTGTGATCCGTCTAACCCCAATACCTCAACCCACACCTCTTCTGGGGGTTCCGATATCCATTTTATTAGACCAGGACTCTTTCGTATGGCGTATAATATTGAGTTAACGCAGGGATTTTTTGCGAACCTTATGGATTCTGGTGTGTTTTCCACAGCTTTAGTAATGATATCATCGGATTGATTTCTTATAAAACGGAGGGAGTTGCCGTCTAACCCTACAGCCAGTAGGCATAGTTCTGGGGTTTGGTTCTTTACAAATTGTATTGATCCCGACCAAGATTTAACCGCTATTTCACAGATCTCTGTAGTTTGGTTACTTATATGATACAGAGACCCACCAGAAATTTTTACCGCTAGTTTACATAGATCCTCGGAAGGACTAGCAAAATAACGTATAAGATAAGGTTCTTGTTTTATTAGTTTTCCTGGAGTTAGTTGGGTTCTCAGGAGTTTGGCAGTTAGTTTACAACTGACCTCCAAAGCTCCCATGGAAACAGCTTTATCCCTAGTTCTTTCAGTTATATCGTAATGCTTAAGTTTAGGGTGATCTTGAAACCATTCCTTTTTAAGCCTTAGCTTTCTAGCAAATTTGTGAAGCTCGTCTAGAGAATCCGAGAACATATGACACCATCTTTTTTTACGGTGTCTCTTGGGGACTTCGCTTACATTGGGGTAATGTAAGGGAGAATCAACTAAAACAGCCACAAGCAGTGTTCAGCAATTCGGATAATGTTAAACAGGGAGTATTTCCGGAGTCTCTTTCGTAGAGGAAATCTAGATACCGTGTTTTTGGTGTTTTAGGAGGTCTTCCGTATAATACCTTACCAGAGGGTAACCAGTATCCAAATTCTACATTTGTTGTAAATCCAGGTAGTGTTTTAAGATTTCGGGGAACCCAGAATAATATCTTTTTTGAGGCTTCTAGGGCTTCTAGTTCCCAGTTTACTTGATGATTATAATCTGGAGCAGTAATCCAAGAGGAAAACTCTGGAATATATACTATCCCTTTAAATCCTATTTTTTCAAGGATATCAAGAGCCCTAGGTCTCCATGATTCGGTGTCTTGATCCCTAGGTGTCGGGCCAGCAAGGAATAAGCTAGGAATCCCCGGATCAATTATTAACTCTTCGTCTGAAAAACTAGAAGAAAAGAGAGTAGCTTTGCTTGACATTTATTTTACCTTTAGTATTTTTGGACACCTTAAAAATACTCCTGTTATACTCAGGATCTTTGATGTAGAAAAAGGAGTCAGTTGGCATTTTTACAGTTTGTTTCATTATGTCTTCGGAAAGAAAATAGGGTTTTAGATTGTTCTCATTTTCTTCCAGTAATCTCGATAAAATACCTGTACTTTGAGGCCCCAATAAGGTAGAAGGATTCTGGTTAACTTCCTTCTTAGGAGGCTCTAGGTATCGATAAGACCTCAGAAAAGTTATGATTCCAACAAGTAGCGAGAACATGGCTGTCATGGTTTATCCGAGAAAGTCCATCCTTTTTTCCACTCCTCACTATTGAAATGGATATAACTGTAAGTAACTCCAGCAGCATTCCCAGAGGATGCTCCTCGTAATGGTTGGGAGAAATGAATATCTCCGGTTACGATATTTACTTTTGAGACTTCAAGTTCCACAGATTTTCCTGGGACTCGTGGAGATCTCACAAAAATGGTTGTCCCAGTTTGGGGAATAAAAGGCCAATCCGGGTGATGTGGATTTGAGGAGGCTGTAGAAGTAAAATTAAAAGTTTGTATTGGTTTAGCATAACCCCTAAAAGGTGGAGTAGAATTTACAGTAGGTTTAGCGCTACCGCCTATTGGGACAGCATCATCGTAAGGTCTTCCAGTTGGATCTATGTCCTCAGGTCTATATCTTGGTTCATCCATTTGTATCTCCTAAATTTGCTTTAATAATAAATATATAACAACTAAGTTACGTAGTCAAGTTATATCATGTTATCACTAACTATATTGGTACTAGGAGATTTCGATGGAATATAGGGAAATAGAGGGAAAAAAGTATAAAGTGGACGATTTAGATTATACGGGACGTCCTTATGCCGATGCAATACCTGTATCAGGGGGTTGTGATATACTCAATTCTTGCAATGATCCCTTCTGTGACACCTGTAATCCATTTACAGACCCGTTTGAAGACGATCCTTTTTCGTTTTTGACTACTGATCCTGATTGGCTTCTTGATCAGTAACCCTTTCTAGTAATACCTTCTTCTCTATATGCAATGGGGGTACTGGGTTTATCTACACGGATCATTTTTATATTGGTTAGCGCATTTTTCCATGATAATCCCACGAAATTAGAGTATCCACTTGGGTGAACCACGAATATCTGACCATCCCTGTCAATTAGTCCGGCACCTAATTTAGTTAAGGCCAGTGCTACAACCTCTTCTTTAAGTCTTGAGAGCTGTTTAGAGTCTGGTGTCCGGAGAACATAACTATCCAGGTTTTCGGTTATGCTCTTATATTTTTTACATCTGTTAGCTAATTCCCCTGCTATTTTTCCTGGGGTGAGGTCGGTTTCCATTTCTAATAGGCTGAAATAAGAGCACTCTAAGCATTTATAATCGAATCTCGCCCCAGAGACCGCATTATAAAAATCTAGATCAGGGCTTCCACAGTTTTTACAAGATGCGGATTCTATTTGATCTATTAGAGAAACTTTCATTGTTTTAATAACTCCTGGATTCTTTTAATCTCTGCGTGAATTGAATTAATCATAGCACTTTTAGTCTTGGAGTCTAATATAGAGTACAGGGTTTTGCCCCATTCTATATAAAGTTGTTCCAGGGTTTTTAATTGGGTCTGATCCCCTTCCATATAGGCAGCTTCTTCTTTATCATAATGTAAATAAAAGTCCTCTTCGGATGTTTTTTCCCATTCGTCAGAATTGAACCCCTCTGGAATATGCATTAATCTAGGGACCGGAACGCCTCTGGTATCTAATTCTTCTGCCATTAGACAGTCCCCGAAACTTATGGTATCTATTGAATTAAATGTATGTAGTCGTCTGGATAAGTCTTTGTGAACATAGAAACTGTTCTGTTCTAATTTCATTGCGTCCTCGGTTTAGTAGGTTTGGTACTTATGGTTCCCTTTTTTGGTATTTTCTTGTAAATCTTATTTTTCTTGTCCCAATATAATTTATAAGAGTACGCATACTTGTCTCTGTGGTAGATCTCTTTTTTTAGGAAGTCCAACCTGTAATCCTGAAATTGTACATGAAGATTAGCCCTATTAACTTGAGTCTCCATCTTCTCTATATCAGCACTCTCAAACATAGGGTGAATGAGTCCATTAGCTAGAAATCCAAAATAAAAAGACATCGTGGCTATTAATATTAGAATACAACTATATAGGAATCTAAGATTCATCGGAGCCTTCTTTCAGCGTAAATATGTCATCTGGGTTTTCATTTTCATCAACTAAGGATTCCGGGTTTTCTTGAAAAATATGAATCATTTCTTCCGCAACCCTTGTTATAAGCTCGTCTCTTGAGTTTCCTGCGGTTTCTATTCCTAACTTTCCACTTTCTACTATAAGTGTATGATCTGGTCCAGGGAAAGGGTAGAACGTAAATTCTCTAGTTGAGATCAGGGTTTTAGTCGAGGTACGAAATTCTGTAGTAATTATAGGATTGCAGAAATCAATATAAATAGATGCGAATAACTCAGGTTTTATACCTATTTTTTCAGCTTCTTCCGCAAAGAACTCCATGACAGCGTTAGTAGATTCTGGGAGGTCTGTTCCATCTATTTCCCCCTGTTCTAGGAGATTTTCAACATCAGGTTCTTCTATATCAGTATTTTTTTCATTCATTGGATAGTAAGGCAAAAGCAATAAGTATAAGTAATAAGGGCCATATCAAAGATACTGCTGACAAAAGTCCTAATACGATAAAGCCTTGGGGCAGGGATTCAAACTCTTCTCCGCAAAAAACAACCCACGACCACATGGAAAGTAAAAAAAGTAGGGAAATAAACAAATAAAGTTGCATAATAGTTTTCTTTATCTTATAATTATTGTAGCATAAAAAATAAAAGAAAGGAAGCTATGTTTTCTAATTTAAAAAAATTCTCAGTTCGTTATTCGTTGATGTCTCTTATTATAGGAGGCTTGATTTACTTTATTACTTTTCCGTTGCTATTCCTCAGCCCCAGTGCCTTTACTAGCTTGGTTATAGGAGGATGTGTTAGTTCGTTCTGGTATAGCCGTTCTGGAATGAGATTCTTAAGCTCACAAAAAAAGTGGTGGAAAATAGACTTCAAAAACCAAGATCTTCATTTCCTGGTTTTTAGTGCTGTATCAGCCCTCGTTTTAGTGGCTTCCTGGTTCTTATCCTAAGACCAAGAAATCTCGATTACTTCAGTGCTCTCTTTGGTCTCTACTATTTTAACTAGATATTTTTGAGCAATTAAAAAAGATCTGATTAATTCGGAGGAGTTTAACCGACATAAATCAGATCTTTCTAAGGGCACTTCGAAGGTAGTTTTTATTTTCCCTTCCGAGGCTTCCCGTTTAAGGTGAGCCCCTATTGCGTTAAATATATCTTCGTTTCCTGGATAGCGGGTTCTTACGAGAAGTTCATAGGCATGTATCATTCATCATTTCCTGGGTCACCTTTAAAGTTTAAGAGGCTTAATTCTTGGTAGGTATCATTAACGAGCCTAATGGACTCCTCAAATGAAGCTAGATCGTTTTCTATAGTGTTCTCAGGGGCTGGTGTAGTTGAAGACTCCTCTTCTATAAGTCCGTGATACTCAACCTGAACCCGGAGTCTATTTACACAGCTATCCAAAGATTTCCGTTGTTCAGATATCCCCCTGATTACCCTATTTTGCTGGGCTATATCTTCTGTCAGTTTGGCGTTAAGACCTGCGAGATCCGAATTTTGGGCTTCATTGGTGTACTCGCTTTTCCCCATTTTTACTACTCTTCTTCTTTTGGATTCTAGTTTTCGGATATCTTTTTTACACAAGGAACTTTTCTCTTCTAATTGGGGTAAGACTTTTTCCTCGAAGTACATGATATAATCTTCGGCTTGGTTTCCTGCCTTTTTGATATGTTTTAGGTATGATCTATAGGTCCAATATGCCTTAAACATATCCCCGGCTTGAGAATCGAATAGAGTCACTCCAAAAGCAGCGGTAGCTATAGTAGCGAGTGTCAGAGAAGCCAGAGGACTTAGAAAATATAAGGCTCCAATGGTGGACAAGCTTCCCAAGGACACAATCCCCATAACTTTTAATTGCGGTGTTATATTCCTATATAGGGCCTGTTCATACTGAGTTAGTACCCTGGAAGGGTCAGCTTTGAGTTCAGTTATATCTTTTGAGAGCCCTGAGTTTTCTACTGGGAAAAGGGTTAAATCATTCACTTGTGTCTCCTTTTGTCAACAAAAGTTTTACAACTGTCACAAAAAATAATATAGCTCGGGGAAACCATACCAACCCTATCACAAACAGGTAAAGAAATACTAGAACATCGTTTCCTTTAAACTTGGAATAAACGATATCTATAAATCTTATTGTTAACTCGTTCCCTAACCTGTAACATTCTTTTACTGTTATTACAAATAGACCAGAAAAGATTGAATACGTGATAATATAGTTTATAAACTCTACCTCAAAAAAATAGTAGAGGGACAGTAATAAAGAGTGTATTAATATTACGAACATAATACTATTATATCATATTTTTACCCTGATAATAAACTTATTTTTTGTTTCTGTAGACTATTCTACCTTTGGTTAGATCGTAAGGGCTCATTTCTACCTTGACCAGATCTCCTGGGATTACCTTGATTGAAAACTTTCTCAGTCTTCCGGATATTTGACAGAGTATTATGTGATCAATTTTATCCAGTTTGACATCAAATGATCCTCCTGGATGGGCTTCAACAACTACTCCTTCTACTTCTATTGGTTGTTCTTTCGACATATCAGTTCACCTCCTCATCTAAATAAAGGCCCCATATCAAAGAAATTTTTGTACTCAAGCCACAGTTCTCTGGTTAGTTGTATATCCTTAAGAGCTGTGTGGGGCTTTTCTTGAGTGTGTCCCATTCGGTTTGCCACTTTTGACAAGCTGACACTCCGATTAGGGAAAAAAGTTAAACTAAGGGATTCTAATTCTAGGGTTCTTCTCCCCACAGAGTTCAACAGATACGCTTTGTTATATTTTTTACACATAATTTTCAGGACTTTGAAGTCGAATCCAGCGACATTCTGTCCTGCTATAGATAAATCATAAGGAGAAGTGTGCTTGTAGTCAAGGAATTCTTCTAAGTCTTTTAGAAAGTTTTTAGGAGACACACCATTTTCTTGTAGGAATTCATCGGTTAGACCGTGTATTTCCTGAGCTTTGGGGTCACAGTTGAACTCACTGTGCTTGATAAACCCATGAAACGGGGGCTTAAGATCGTTCCCGTAGGAATCAGTCAGTAACAGGGCGAAACTGAGAATTCTATGTTTATTTACATTTAGACCCTCTGTTTCGAAATCCATCCATAATAACAAGTTATCTTTTTCGTCTTTTCTTTTTAGAGTATAACCAAAAGGGGGTAAAAGATTTGCAGGTACGGAATCTTTTGTGTAATGCTTTATCTCGTGAAATGCTCCCTCTTCGAATATATCGTCTCTTCCTGTTCTGTTATTAACAAGCACCGAGATAATAGGTTCATCCCCCTCAAGAAAGCAGTTCATTACACTCATCCTGGAATCTTCTAGCTCGTGTAATATTTTAGGGGTTGTTTTTGTGTACACAAATTGTTCAAACCCACTGAATTCCAGAGATTTAAAGACTAAGAAAAAGGAGCCCTTAAGCTCCACGGAATACAAAACTGGAAATTCACCTCGAAGATAGATATTTTTCCTCTCAGGGTATATGTTAATTATCTGTGTCATCTACTCCAGCTTCGTCTTCGTATACTTGTATATCAATTTCTAGTTTAAAGGTTACCGTTAGCATCTCTCCGCACTTATCACAGTAGATATCGTGCATACATACACCCTCTTCTATAAGAGGCTCCAGGGTATTTTTGATTTCATCTCGGTCATAGGAAAAACTATAATCGCATTCTGGGCAACAAAGATCCTCAGTATTCATGTCCTTAAGATGTTAAAAAATTATTATCAAGGAGGTCAGTGATTACAGGATCGTTTAACAATTCAAAAATAGGACATTCTTCTAGACAGAACCACTTTTTTCTGGCTATACCGGAATCTAAAACAACCTCTTTTCTAGTTAGAAATCTTCCGTTCTTCCAGCAATCCGGAAGATCCGCCCAGTTCACTCCTTTTTCATACAGCATTTCATGCTTATCTGGAGCCTTTTTTCCCTGGAGTTCCTTATGACTGAAAAATGAAGACGCATACATGGTGAGGCTATTCTTTGACCAGTCTCGTTGTCTCCAGGAGAATACCTTGGCAACCATGTCCCGTGGGACACTGAAGACTCTGGAATCGAAATGGGCTATCCTACCAAATTTAGAGCTAAATACGGTGGAAGCAATAGCAGCTGATATACTACACATCTTCTGTACTTTGTAATCAAACCAAGCTTCGGTATTATCTTGATCGAAATCCGTTATAAGAACACTGATCTCATCGCTCTGAACATAGGCACATTTAGCTCCTTGAATTTCTTCGCATAGCGCAAGAGCAGCAGCAACCATACAATCGCTCAGGTTTTTATCGAAAGGTCTCTCACATCCTTTAGTTAGAGTGTGAAAAGCTCTACCATCCAGTCTCATTAATACTGGTATGTGCCTAGGAAGCATATCCTGGGTTCTCTTTTCATAGAAGTCTTTCATGTCACTGGCCAAACTCATAACCTAACCCCTTTAAAATCAATTTAATAGACATTCTACCCTGAACAGTAGCTAAATTGCAAACAGGAATTTTAAGGGATTCCGCAATTCGGATAGCTTGAGCTGTTCCTCCTGATAACGAACCCCCAGGAGTCCAACAGACCACAACATCAGATAAAGGACTGGATTGCGTATAGCCGTAGATTTGATAGGTATTCCTAGCCATCAATTTCATACTGAAGGAGCTTTCTTTGATTCTACTCCAGTTCGGGTGGTGTTTTTCAGCAATTTTAACTGCCCAAGGCTTGATCTGATGTAGTTTGGAGTTTGAGTTATTAAATCCGGGTTCGGGAAGGTATATCTCCTTATTACCAGGATTTTTTATTCCTTTTTCGAAAGCCAAGTCCGCTCCGTCTGCTCCACCGCTTCTTAACGTGAATCCCAAGGATTCAAAGATACTGGCTAAATGTGTCATGTGACCCTGCACAGTTACCGGGGTTTTTCTGGAGCCTATCCCAGTTATTATTTTAGAGGTCATGGAAGATGAAAGGAGAGTATCCTGTTTCTGAAGAGGCTTCTTGAATCTTGGACCACACAAACTCATCCTGAACCTGTTGTTGGTAAATAGCTTCTAGATATCCCTTTATATCGCTGAAACTGTAAATAAGGTCTATGATTTCTCCGTGCTCCATTGTTCCAGCTACTGAGAAATCATAGGGATGGAAAAGACCTGAAACATCTTCGTTGTTAGCCTTGCCGTATTCGACAAAGAATGCTATTGGGTTGGGATTACCGACTAGTTGTGTTAAGGTGCTCAGATATCCGGGTCCGCTATCTAGATGTAAGTGTAATAGGGTCTCGTGGAAATATCTATCGGCTTTCTCTTTTTTTTCGTGTAGATCAGAGCCATCAAAATAACTTGTAATTTTTTGGAGCAACCCTTCTTTATTATAAAGCAATTTTATTGCGGTGGAGCAAGGAGTAATTGCGTATCCCACAAGAAGATCTTCGTGATTCTCCAAGCAATTAAAGGTTGTAGAGTACTGGTCAGCTAATTCTTGAATCTTTTCTTGCCTGTGAATAGTTAATTCTTGCTTTAAACCCTTCGAAGAGGTTTCGTGGTTCTTTTTTGACATGGAGAAAGTTTACACTATATCTCCCAAATAGTCAAATTACTCGGCATCAAAGATCAAGGGCAGAGCGTTGTATGCGATGACCCCAGTAAAAAAAGACACCAGACCAATTCCAGCAACACTTAAAAAGGTTGCGGTTACTAGTAAAGTAGAGACCAAATAATATGCCCCCAATGTAGTCCCTGCTCCGAAGAGAGCCCCGACTCCTGTTACCTTAAGTGTGTTTAAAAGCATCTTTATTCCTCCTTATATATATTAGTATAATCTAAAGGGGGCCTGATGTCAATAGATAAAAAGAAAACCCTCCCGTTAGAGAGGGTTTTCTTATGACTTTTAGATATCGTCTAAGGCATTCGAGCACTTATTACAATACTCCGCATAATGAGGATTCTTCATGAAACACACATCACATACCTTTTTAACCTTAACGGTCTTCGGCCTCAAAACTTTTTTTTTAAGTTTTGTGATACCCTGTAGACAGACATTAAAAACGGTGGTTTGGTTCTCAAGGGCACCTATATTAACAGAAGTAAAACTCTGAGAGCTTTTGCTTCCTTTGACAGTGATGCCATCTGTGTTTTCTGATGGAGTTTCATTAACACTGCTGTCCAGGCTAGCGTGACTAAAGTTATCACTGGTGTGGTTAACAGATCCCGAGAAATTCTGTGCGGTCAGACGACGAGCGCTGACTTTACCAGAGTCTCCTTTAGGTCTAGAAACCCCACGAATACTACTTCCAGTCTTCTCGTCTGTAGATCCCCCAAAAGTGTATCTTGTGTAATCGTAGGAAGGACCACCGTGGTATCTTCCTCCTCCTATAAGATCTCCGGGATGGTAATCTAGGTTATAAAATACACCCCAATCAAGCTTGGGTCTCTCATACTGTACACTTACGGTAATAATACCATCATCACTTCGGTTTCCTCGGGCTTCTTCGATCTCAGCAGTTTTCTCGACAAATTTGAATTTTCGACCCTTATCTCTATCTTTGATGAATCTCTCAATAGAAACCTTGGAATTCGCATTCACGACAACAGAACCAAGTTCGGTCACCTTTCTCCCATCGATCTCAATATCAACAACAGCTCTCTTTGAACTTTTGTTGTGGAGGCCGATTTCGTATTCGGTGCCGAAGGGGATTAAAACGGTATTTTCTTTGCTCTCCCTTAAAACTTTACCATCAGCTCTAAGGTACACGATAAAATCGTTCTTAAACATAATTACTCTCCATTCGCTGATCGGCTAACAGCGAGAAGTTTAAAGCCGAATTAGAGTTTATAAATTATCGTTTATAGGATATAACAATTAATTATAGTTTGTCAAGCAATCCTTTAATTGAGGCCCAATTTCTTTTAGTGTAAAGATACAAGAGACCGAGGGCTAGAATAATAACTACGGCTTCGGAGCAGAAAAGGGCAATCCAACTGGCACCCATAACCATTCCTACAGGAAGTAACAGAATTCCTAATCCATGAGCTATCCCTGTATAAATGCTGAGCCCACCAAACCATACACCAATGATTAAGCCCACGATATTAGCAACCCACATAGCTCCAGCTACCTTTACGACAACGCTGGTGTCTTTCCAGTCAATATCAGGTGCTTGAAAAACAGTGAAATTAGTCCCTATGACCTCGCTAACCTCACCCAGATACTTATCCACGTCATTAAGGTCTAGATTCACATTGACCTTGGCAGAAGATCCGTCCACTTGAGCCTGTATAGACCCATTTTGATTTTCAGTATTAAATTCCATATTTCTCTCCTTTAGATGTAGTATATCGTAATATCCCGTCCAGGTAAAGTTTCTTGTATTATATCCTGAACTATTTTCCAATCTCCACCAGCTAGTCCGCATCCAATCTTTGGTAGGGCTATCGTTAACGAGTCCTCAAAATCTAAGTGTATTTTAGAAAAAACTCTCCTTAAGGCCGAGTACTCAAGGTATTGTTTATCTGTTCCATATCTATGCTGGGTATAAGCATTTACTATAATAGGCCCCTCATTTGTTGTATAGGAGGTATAAGTACCCAATTTTACTCTATCCCCTCTTGCTGTTTTTAGGTCTTCAATGTAAATACCCGGCCATTTGCTTCGTAAGGCTTTAGCAACTCCTGAATTCATTGTACAGAAACAGTTGCACCCATGAATAATTATATCAGCTTTGGTATCGAGAAGATCCCCTTTGACTATCTTCATGTCAAGAACCTTTTGAGAAAAGGTGATCC
>Ga0233429_1004321_pt1 | contig 12650 bp, 11 predicted proteins | sample SI_118_April2016_3_FD_179879 | JGI IMG/M metagenome (GOLD analysis project Ga0233429, IMG submission 179879) | Seawater microbial communities from Saanich Inlet, British Columbia, Canada - SI_118_April2016_135_MG | ecosystem: Environmental > Aquatic > Marine > Inlet | place: Canada: British... | reverse complement strand
CTTTTCCTTTAATTCCTAATTGTTTAGCAATAGCTTCTGCTGTGGTAATGTGATCACCAGTAATCATAATTACTTTAATACCTGCATCCTGACATTTCTTAATAGCAGATCGAGCTTCTTCTCTTGGTGGATCAATCATTGCTTGCAATCCTACAAAAACCATACTCTTTTCAGAATCTTTAGTTTTCTTAAATCCAGAATTATAAGCAAATCCTAAAACTCGTAAAGCTTGTTGGGCAAATCTCTCGTTCTCTTTAAGAATCTCTTTTTTCTTGAACTTATCTAATCTAACAATTTTTCCATTGATTAAAATTCTATCACACTTTTCAATTACTAAATCGGGAGCTCCTTTTGTATAAGATAATTTTTCCTTACCAATTTGATGTATAGTGGTCATCATCTTTCTTTCAGATGAAAATCCAATTTCATCAATTCTCGGAGCTTCTTTACTTAATTTTTTTAATGTAAAACCTGCTTTTTCTGCAGAAACAATTAATGCTGCTTCTGTTGGATCTCCTAACACTTCTCTATTTTTATTTTCTCCAGAAAGCTTAGCATCATTACATAACGCACCAATCTTTAACATTTGATGAATTAAATCAGGGTTAGCTAATTTTTTATCAATAACAAAAGTTCCTTTTGGTTCGTAACCAGCGCCAGTAACATCATAATTTTTATTGTTTGCCCAGATTTTAACTACCGTCATTTGGTTATGTGTTAAGGTTCCAGTCTTATCTGTACAAATAACATTTACACTTCCAAGAGTTTCTACTGAAGGTAATTTTCTTACTAAAGCATTCTTTTTAATCATCCTCTTAACACCAAGTGCTAAGGAGATGGTAATTACTGCTGGCAAGCCTTCTGGAATAGCTGCAACGGCTAAGGCAATTGCTGTTAAGAACATTGCTTGCATTGGTTCTCCAGTTAATACCCCTACTAAGAAGACTATAATTGCAACAGCAATAACTGCAATAGTTAGATATTTCCCTAATTCTCTAAGTTTTTTTTGTAAAGGAGTTTGCTTTTGATGTTCTTCTTTAATCATCTTAGCAATTTTCCCAACTTCAGAACTCATACCTGTATGGATAACTATAGCTTGCCCTCGACCTTTTGAAACGATTGTTGAAGAGAAAACTAAATTCTTTCTTTCTGCTAAAGAAGTTTTTTCTATTAATACTCCTAATAATTTTTTAACTGGTAGGGATTCTCCAGTTAAAGGAGCTTCTTGTGTTTCTAAATTGTGGATTTCAATTAGTCTTGAATCTGCAGGAACTTTATCTCCAGTTTCTAAAACTATGACATCTCCTGGAACTAGAAGTTTACTTTCAATTTTAATTTCTGTTCCTCCTCTGATAACTTTGGCTTTGAGGGAAGCCATTTTCTTTAACGCTTCTATTGCTCTTTCTGCTTTGTACTCTTGTACAAATCCCAATGCTGCGTTAAGAATTACTATCACTCCAATTACAACTGCATCTGTAATTTCGTGAAGGAAAACTGAAACTGCTAAAGCGAACAATAGGATCCAGATAAGGGGGCTGGAGAATTGTTCAATGAATATCTTGATCGGATGAACACCTTTTTCGGCTTTAAGTTCATTTAGTCCGTAAGTTTGTCTTCTATGTTCCACTTCTGTGTTACTTAATCCTTTCTTAGAAGTTTTAAGTTCTTTTAAAGCTGCATCTTCTGTTAAAGTATAGTATTTTGTTTGAGAATTTTCTTTCATTTATCTTAGACCCCTCTTTCTAATAAGTAAGAGTAAATAAATCTAATATATAAAGGTTATTCTAAGCTTTCTCTAATCTCCACAATCCAACATCTACATCCACCACTGGTTTCTTATGATGTTTGAACTGTGCTTTGATAGCAAAGTCGTATCTATATACCCTAGTTACGTTGAAATCATGGTCTTTAGAAATTGCTTCAACAAAGGATTTTGTAGAAAATTTGTGCATTGAATATACTAATGGTGTTAGTTCAAACGCTTTTTCTAAGAATCTTTTATCTGCATGTTCTGTTTTAGTTCCAAAAGGTGGATTTTGTACTACAATGTCTACTTCTTGATCAAACAAAGAAATGTCTTCAATAATAAACTCAGCTTCGCCGATTTCATATTCTTCCTTAACTTTGTTATAATTGTCTATACATAGTTTTATTGCGGCTTCATCTTTATCAACAAAGTAAACTTTTCTTGCTCCCATTAATAATAATGCAATTCCTAGAATTCCTGGGCCACAAGCTGCATCTAAGATAATTTTTCCTGCAACTTCTCCATTAAGAGCCATCTGCCAAACCCAATCCGCTGCAATTGAATCAGGGGTTGCATACTGTTCCAATTCTAAAGAAGGAGTTTCAAAGTTCTTCAATTTAGACAATTGTACTTCCAGGTCTTTCTTTGATCTTATACTCATGTATTATAAAATAACTAGAAAGTTCTTAATACTTTTGCTCTTTTAATCTTAGATTTTGTTACTAGAATCTGAGGTTTTGGGTAGTATAGAATCCTGAACTCTTTAAATATATTTTCTAACTATTGGTTAGTGATGTTGCACTATCGAAACCTATATAAATGAGAAAAAAATGATAATTAACATTGGGGTGGTAGCCAAGAAACATGTCAGTGTTTCTTTCTTATGGGGTAGTTAATAGTCGATAAAATGGGCAATATAGTACGTAACATTCGCGGGGAATTTCATAATGTTAGACAAGCTTTAGAAGAGCATCTGTCTGCTATAAATGAAAATACTTCTGAAATACAATCCTTATTTGACTTCTTACAAGAGATGGATGTTAAGATTGAAAAGTTAACTTCTCGGTTAGATCAGATGCAACTTAATCAAGGCACTCCTTTGCCTAAACTTGAAATTCAATCTTTAAATAATGTTGAGAAAAAAGTCTTCTTAGTTCTTTATACTGAAGAAACATCTTTAGCATTTAATGAAATTGCTCATAGGGCAGAAGTTCCAAATTCTATTGTTCCTGAATGCATATCTTCATTGGCAAGAAAAGGAATTCCTCTTTCTCGAACGTTTTGTAATGAACAGTTGTTTGTTAAAATTTCTCAAGAATTTAAAGAAATGCAAGCAAAAGAAAATGTTGTTAATTTAAGTTTAGAAAGCTTTATGTGAATTTTTTAAATAACTTTATTCTAATAATACTAATTCTCTAAATAAAGAGAAAATAAAAGTTTTTAGGGGCACACCCGCAAGTCGAACCAATAAAACCTCGTTGGTTTAATCCCAAAAGCTTCTCAGACTTGCAACCCTCTGAACATGAAACTCAAAGGTTATGGCTGCTTTCTTCCGAATCTGACCAGATTCCCAGTAAGCCCATCCCAAAGGACAAGCCGTCAGCAAAGGCAATTGAGACCAACAAAACAATATCAGCCCTTCAAACGGGTTTCAGCTCCGTGTAAAGTCCGTTCACGGTAACAACGCAGGACTAGCGCGCCAGCCTAGCTCTCCCCATTAACTTTTAACTAGAAATTGCTTGTTTTTTATTTAAAGCTTTGCTTTATCATTACCAGAATGTCTTTAATTTTTTACTTCTATTTGGGTGTCTTAGTCTCTTTAAAGCTTTTGCTTCAATCTGCCTAATTCTTTCTCTGGTTAAATTAAATCTTTGTCCTACTTCTTCTAATGTATGATCTTCATATTCGCCAATTCCAAATCTCATCATTATAACTTTTTCTTCTGTTTCTGTTAATTGCGAAAGAGTTAAGTTTATCTCTGACACTAACTGGAAATATTGACTACATTCTTCTGGATCGGGACTTTGCGGATCTGCTATCAATTCTTTTAAAGTAGTTGAGTTATCAGTTTCAACTTCTCTATCTAAAGCAATCGGTTCTCCAGTTACTCTCCATGTGCTCCTAATCTTTTTTGTAAGGCCTTCGGAGGTTTCATATTTTTGCCTTCTTTTTGACAACTTCTTTATTGCTATTTCTGCAATTTCTCTATCTGTTGGACTTCTTTGTAATTTCATAAATAATTCTGTTTCGGTTTCGAACCATTTATTCAAGTCATCTAAAACGTTTGTTGGCAATCTAATTATTTTTCCATAATCACTAATTGCTTTTCCTATGGTGTTTCTTATTTGCCAGGTTGCATAAGTGGAGAATTTGTGTCCTCTTCGATAATCAAATTTTTCAACTGCTTTCATTAGGCCAGTATTTCCTGCTGAAACTAAATCTTTCAAACTTAATCCTCGCTTTTGATAATATTTAGCTCTATTAACAACTAATCTTAAATTTCTTTCAGCTAATTCATCTTTATGTTCTGAAATTAATTTACTGTTCTTTCTAATTTCATTAATTACTTTTGCTGTAATAGTTCTTTTTTCTAGATATAATGCTTCTTCAACACCATTTCTTGCTTTTGAGACCATTCTATCATAATGATTGAAAGCAGTTTCTAATTCTCCTTTAATATTCTCAATAGTACTAAAAATAATTCCCCTATACATTTCAATAGTGGTTTTTTCCCCAGAAATTTCTCCTTCCTCTTCTTCTGGATCTGGATTATAACCAGACCAATATAACAACTCAAAAAGCCATTCTTTTGCCTTTACTGATTCTTTCTTCTTTTCTTCTCTTCCTGCATTGCTTCTAACTATTATGTCCTCTAATCGAGAAATTACCACATAAGCTTCGTTGGTTTCTGAAGGTTCAGATTCCTTTTTAATGTTTTGGCTTTCTGGTTCATAAGTTCTTTTTAATTCTTCTAATAAAAGTGAAAAACCCCACGCTTTTTCTCTGATGTTGTAATCACATATTATATCAACTAAATTGCGGTAACAACCTTCTATCATTTGAGCAAATTCAATTTCTTCTGCTCCGCTTAATAATTTTGGTTCACTGATTTCATGGAAATACTGGTCTAATGATTCTCTTAATGGTATTTTTGGTTTATCTTTTTCATCGGCTTTCTGATATATAGTCATAATAATTAATTATTTAGAAAGAAATATAAAAACTTTACTTCAAGATTATAACATTGCCACGGCCTTTCTTGACTTTCTCAATCTGGCCTTTATGTTCTAATTCTGTTAGAATTAAACTAATTTTAGCTTCAGACAGGTCTAACATCTCTTTTCTTAGTTGTTTTTGAGAAATTCTGCCATCTTGTTTCTTAATAATTTCAACCACTCTGTCTAAGTATCCCGGTTCTGAAGCAATTTCTTCTTTATGTTCTTCTACCGTCTTTTTCTTCTCTTTAACAAAATTCTTTCTAAAGACTTTTAACCGGCCGTACTTTTTTCTCATTTTGAATAATCTACCTAACAAATATAATATTAGAACTCCTGCAATGAAATATCTCCACCATTCATAACCTTGTTTAGTTTCTTCTTCAACTTCAGTAAACAACTGTAAATTTGTATCTTGCCAAAGGTCATCTTCTTCAGTAAAGTCTTCTAACAAAAATAAATCGTAAACAAATTCTCCTTCATTACTAACTGTTAATTGTTCCGATGTTGAAAATAATCCTTTTGTAACTTTAATAATATATTCTCCTTGAGGAACTTCAAAAGAATAACTTCCATCCTTAGCTAAGAATTTTTGAGCAGGATTTGTATTAATTTCTATTAATGAATCTGTTGCAACTTCTAAACTAGCATCGTAAATCGTTCCTTTAAGAGTGGCTGCTGAAGCTAAGGAAGTTAGTAATAGTATTGTTATTAAAAAGATAAATAGCTTTCTCATAGTTGAATTATTCTTTTAAGGTATAAAAAGGTAATGGAATCAAATTATGCGTATCAGTTTTATTTTGCTTATCAAGTATTTTGGGATCAAATAAAGCTTTGTAAAGTATTTAGGGTGAGGAATAGGCTTCTTTGTAAGAGAACAATGGTACTAAAAAAAGTTTCTTTATAAAGTAGTTCTTCCCCTGAAATCTCATGAAGATTAATGGAGGCATGAGAAATGAAAACCTTTCTGAGCTTCCTTATGAAGGAGGAATTAAAATGGTAAAAAAATTGTTTGGAATATTGGTTTTAGCAATATTCATTCTTAGTGTTGTCCCAATGGCTTTGGCAGAACAAGGTGATGTGGATGATAAAAGCATGATGAAAGCTGCTAAAGGCAAGTTAGAAGCTACTAAAGATAGGTTAGACGCTGCTAAAGATAAATACAGGGCAGCTAAAGAAAACTATAAAGCGGCAAAAGAGAAGTACCAAGAACATAAAGGAAATCTTTTGGAAATTAGAGAAAGAGTAAAAGCTTGTAAAGAAGATGATGAATGTAAGAAAGGTAAAAAAGATTTAAAGCTTGGAGTTAAGAATCATTTGGGAAAAACCGGAGATGTTATTCTAAGATCATTAGACAAGTTAAAGTCTCGAATTGAAGATTCTAAAACTATGAGTGATGATGAGAAAGAAGAAGCTTTAGCAAGTTTGGCTGAGAAAGAAGAAGAACTAAAGGTTTTGATTGATAGAATTAAAGAGATGTCTGAAGATGCTACTGCTGAAGAATTAAGAGAAGCAATTAAGAATCTTAAAGATCAGTGGAATGACATTAAGAAAGAACAGAAGTGGGTAATTACTCAAATGATTAACCATAGGCTAAGTAATGTTGTTGGTAAGCATGATGAATATTATAATGCAATGGAAATGAGATATTCTGCTTTGGAAGAGAAAGGAGCATCTGCAGAAGATTTAGAATCTCTTAAAGAGATAATGGATCGATTTAGAGAAGAAGTTGCTGAATTAAATGTTGAGCAAGAAGAAGCAACAGAAGCTTGGAAAAAGGCAAAATCCAGTCCTGAAGGATTAGAAGAAGCTAAAGCTGAGCAAGAAGATGTTCGTGAGCAGATGAAGATTACGAAAGAAGTTCTTCGTGAATTCACAGCTGAATTTAGAGAGATTTACCAAGAATTTAAATCGGAAGAAGTAGAATCTGAAGAAGAGGAAGAAGTTGAGGACGAGGACGAAGAAGAAGTAGAAACTGAAGATGAAGTAGAAGATGAAACTGGAGAAGAATCTGAAGAATAAACTACTTGAGAAGAGTAAGGAACATTTTTAAGTTCTTTTTTCTTTCTTTTTTTTAATCAGAGGTAATATAATATGAAAAAGATAATTATCATTGCTTTAGCAATCGCTTGTTTGGCACTCTTAATAAGTTGTCAAGTTCCAGAAGAAACAGTCGAGCCTGCACAAGTTGAAGAGCAAGGAATTGAACAAAGTAGTGAAGAGATTGAAGTAGATACTGCTTTAGATGAAATTGATCAACTTGAACAAGATTTTGAAGAAGACTTTGGTTTGGATGAGTTAGATAATTTGGAATTTGAATAAATTCTTTTATTTATTACTTTCTTTCCATAAAATGTCAAAATATTTGTCATATGAACTTGCAGATTCTTTGTTTTTAATTAAAAAACAGACAGGATTGCCATGAACATTTATCGTTACCACATAATCTTTGAATACATCAATCCAGGCTGGTGTTTCTAAAATCTGTTTCATGTATCGTACTTCTGTTAATTTCATTTTTTCTCTTTTAATTCCAAATTCTTTACAGTCATGATTGTAAAGAATTTTCATCTTAACACCTTTAGCAATTCTTTTTTTGTTCCATTCCATTAAATAACCTTCAAATTTTTCATTGGCCTTTTTTGGAACCCCCATAATTTTAATTGTGTCTCCTTTTTTTAGTTCTTTTAAAGTCCAATCGTAGAATGTTTTAAAGCCTTTTATCCCTTCATAAACTTCAGCTATTGGTTTGTATTTCTTCTCTTCATACTGTGCTTTTAAGGTTGGAATTATCTCTTTTAGTCTCTCTTCTTTTTCTTTAAGGTTTTTTTCTTTTTCTTGGAGGTAGTTAAGCAATTGTTCTGGGTCTTTGGCATGATAGTTTTTTGTTCCGGCTTTAATAACATGAGTAACTAATCCCTTTAAGATTAGCTTGTCAAGAATTAAATATGCTTTTCCAGAAGCAATTCCTGCTTTTTTGATTATTGGTCCTGTTGTTGAAGAGCCGATTTCTAGCAAAGCAAAGTAAACAGCTATTTCTGATTTTGTTAAGCCAATTTCAGTAAGTAATTCTTCATACATATTCCCTCATTTGGGGTTTCTTCTATTTAAATCTTTCTACTGGTGCCCACGAGGGGGTAGGCAATGTTTATATCTTTTCCTGTTACTACTGAAGTATAACAAAAAAGCAGTATTCCTTTCTGCTAAATAAAAAAGGAGGAGATGAAAAATGGCAGGAAGAAAAACAATAGATGGAATCAAGCTTTCAACTATTGTAAAAACAATGAAAGGAGTTAAGGGCATTGAGATTAGGCCGGGAACCAAACATCGGTTAGTAGCAGAAGCTCCAGAGATGAGATCATGTCCAATTGCAACATCAACTCACGCAAGAAGAATGTTGGCACCATGGTTTGCTCAATACATTGGTTGTTCAGCAACTGAGGCGTATTCTCATTTAAAATCAGGACAAAGTCCAATATATCATTAGGAGGAAATAAAAAATGAAAGAAACAATCGATGATCGCATGGAAAGGCGGAGCCGCCAAAGAGAAGCAATTGTGCCAGTGAGAGAATTAAAAGAAAGATTGAAAACTGAAGGGTTTAGAGTTCCTCGATTGGAACAAGAAGGTAGTGCTTGGACTTTTGATGAAAGGCAAGAAAGATCAGAACATGATGTATATATGTTACGAGAGGACCAAACACTATACGTTGGTGTACCCGATTCCTCTGATGTCTGTTGGGGATGTTATGATAGTGCCAAAACTTTGGCTGCTTATTTGAGACTTACAGATGGAGAGTCAGTAAGGGATCAAGACATAAAGCTTGTTCTTGGGCCTGAAAAAAGACTAAGGGTGGGGTATGCTGGCCAATTTGATCGTGAGACTGTGCTTGAGGACCTTACGATGGAAGAAAGAATCAAATTTACTGCGCAGCACATGATGGGATTTGTTGAAAAAGGTCCAGAACACTTTCAAGGCATGTGTGGCGATGTTTGTGCAGCACTTGGAGTAATCATGGTTGGGCGATACGGAGCTAAAAGTGTAAGTGTTGCATTTCAAGAGATGGATGACCAAAGAAAATGATTGACAAAACACATCAACAATCTTTAACAGAACTATTAGGGTTAGTTCACGAAACCGGATTAGATGAAGGGGAACTTTCAATGCTTTTGAGAACACATGTCTCAACATTAGCTTTAGCTGACTATTATCGAGAAGATCGTCCTGGTTTAAGTAGCACAATGTGTGCTGTTGCAACAGGACATTCTCCAGATATTATTGAGACTTTAGATGAGCTAAGATATCGTACTGAAGTAGATGATGAGCTTATACACAGAGCTTACATTGGTGCAGCTGAACTTACAATTGCCCAGACAGAAAGAGAAGTATCAGGATATCAAAGAAAATTAGAACAATTTGAAGTTTTGGAAGTAGTGAAAGTAGGCGGAACTGGGCTTGAAGTTGAGATCAGTCCTTATATTACAGCCCAAATACTTGCTGAAGAAGATGATCCAATACTTCAAGAAGATTCGCAGCAAGTGAAACACGAATTGGAAACAAAGTTAGCTCTTAGGCAAGAAATGATTGGAGCTTTGTATACTTTCAGGGGAAAGTTGGTTGAAGAAGCAGGAAAAGAAGATTATCGGTTCAGAGACTAATTTGTAATGGTGGAATTATAATTCTTTCTTTTTTATTTTTTAATATTTAAAAAGATTATGTACTTCAATTATTTTTTAACTTCAAAGAGTGGGGGATTTCTTATGAAATTTAAATAAGAATATAATATAGATTAGAAAGATAAACATTCCAATACCCATCATCAGAAAAGCAGCGGCAGGTGAATATATATCTGTAAATAAACCAATCAAAGGAGCAAATATTGCATACATTAAACTTTTTGATATGCTTTGAACTGAAATTACTGTTGCTCTATGATGTGAATCTGTATGTTGGTGAATTGCTTTCTCAATAAAAATATCTCTTATTCCACATAGGAAAGACATTAAAGAAATAAAGATTATGGCAATCAGTGGAGGAAATAAGTATATTGCAATAAAAGAAATACTGCCCAGAAATAAGAGTGAGAATAGTAATTTTCTTTCAGTAAATATTTTAATGATATTTGGTGCGAAGATATTCCCAAGACCTGCGAAAAGAAAATAACAAGTCATAGCTATACCTAAGATATTTATTGGAAGACTTGTAAAATCATAATATGGTTGTATTAAGAAATAAGTAAGATGACCTAATGCTGCAAATAACCCATAGTAAATGATCAGATTTCTAACAATTTTATGGGTGTATGTAAATTGAATTGCTTTTTTAATATGTTGAAAATAATTTGGCTCTTGCAGATGTTTATGAATTGGTGGTTCTCTAAATGTTAATGCAATCAAGAAACCAACGAAAAAGAATCCCGCTGATATGAAAAACAAGATTCTATATCCTAAATATGCAGATAGTGAAGTACTAATTATACTAAGTCCTGCTAAAATAAACATCCAAATAGAACTTCCAATCCCAAATATTTTTGCATATTCTTTTTCTCTCTTTATTTCTTTTAAAGAATCATAGATAAAAGCAGAATCTGCTCCTGATTTTAAAGCCCAAAATAATGCACCAAAAATTTGGGCAATCATAAATATAAAAAAGCTATTTCCAAGTCCAAATATTACAAATGATATGCATAATGAGAGATTTGAAAGAACTAATGATGTTTTTCGACCAACTTTATCTGCAAAAGCACCGCTTGGAATTTCAAGAAGAAATATTGCTACTGTAAATATTGTTTCTAGGATCATTACTTGAGTCATATTAAGATTATTTGCTAGAAAAAACAATACAAAAATGGATACAGTTAACTCAATTCTTCCAAAGAATATGAATAAATAATATTTCCATATATTTGAAGCATAATTCTTTTTCATAATGATATCTTGTTGTGGCGGATATTTTATAAATGATTCTAAAACAGAAGAGGGCTACTATTAATCTTATTTTAAAGCAATATATTTTTAAATAAACCTCCACTCTTTCTCAAATATGAAATATCCTATATATAATCCTCAAGAATTAGAACCTAGCATTTTAGAATTTTGGAATAATCAAAAAATAGTTGAAAAACTAAAGAAAAAGAATGAAAAAGGTAAGAAATGGAGCTTTTTGCAAGGTCCACCTTACACTTCTGGAAAAATTCACTTAGGTCATGCGTGGAATTATTCTCTTAAAGATATGGCTTTGCGTTATAAAAGAAGCCAAGGGTTTAATGTTTGGGATCGTAATGGTTATGATGTTCATGGCTTGCCAACTGCCCATAAAGTTATGGCTAAACATGGCTTGAAAACAAAAGAAGAAATTGAAAAGTTTGGTTTGGACAAATTTATCAAAGAATGTAAAGATTTTGCTTATGAAATGGCTGCAAAGATGGACATTGACTTTGCAAGAATTGGTTCTACAATAGATTTTAAAGATCCTTACATGGCTTGTAATAATGATTACATTGAGGGAGAGTGGTGGTTAGTTAAGAAAGCTTGGGAAAAAGACCGTCTTTACTTAGGTGATAAATCTATGACTTGGTGTGGTAATTGTGAAACTGCCCTAGCAAAGCATGAATGTGAATATAAATTATTAAATGAAGATTCTATTTTCTTAAAATTTAAAGTTAAAGGCAAGAAAAATGAATATTTAGTTATTTGGACAACTACTCCTTGGACAATTCCTTTTAACTTGGCAATTATGGTTAACCCAGAATTAGATTATGTTAAAGCAGATGTTGATGCTGGGAAATCAAAGATTTCCGGCACCGCCTCCGACGGTGAAGAAACTTGGATTATTGGAAAAGGGTTAGTTGGTCCATTAGTACAATCAGTTGTAGGAAAAGCGTTAACAATTACTGATGAATTTAAAGGAAAAGACTTAGAGGGAATGAAGTATGAACATCCTTGGATTAATGAGATTTCTACATTAAAAGAAATTGAAGAGAAACACCCTAAAGCGTTTACTGTACTATTATCTGATCAGCATGTAGACTTTACTGCAGGTTCTGGATTAGTACACTGTGCTCCTGGTTGTGGTCCAGAAGATCAGGAAGTTGGGAAGGAGAATGGATTACCTGCATTTAATAATTTAAGTGAGAAAGGAATATTTCCTAAAGAAATTGGAAAGCGTTTTTCTGGGTTAACAGCTAAGGTAGATGATCTTAAATTTATTGAAGCAATGAAGAAAGATGGATTCTTAATTGCAACTACAAAAGTTGAACACGATTATCCAACATGTTGGAGATGTCACAAGCCAGTTATTTTCAAAACTACAAAACAATGGTTCTTTAAGATTGAAGATTTAAGAGAAACTATAGTCAAAGCCAATGCTAAAGTTAATTGGCAACCTAAAACGCAGGCATTTGATTCTTGGACTGCTAACTTAAAAGATAATTCTATTACTAGACAGAGATATTGGGGAACACCAGTTCCAATTTGGAAATGTTCTAATGAAGAATGTTCTGAAACGGAAGTTATTGGTTCTGTAAAAGAATTAAAGGAAAAAGGATGTAAAGTTCCTAAAGACTTACATCGACCTTGGATTGATGAAGTTAAGTGGGAATGTAAAAAATGTAAAAAGGGTCAGATGATTCGTACTCCTGACATTTTGGATGTTTGGATTGATGCAGGTACTGCTGCTTGGAATTGTTTT
>Ga0233429_1004316_pt1 | contig 12663 bp, 9 predicted proteins | sample SI_118_April2016_3_FD_179879 | JGI IMG/M metagenome (GOLD analysis project Ga0233429, IMG submission 179879) | Seawater microbial communities from Saanich Inlet, British Columbia, Canada - SI_118_April2016_135_MG | ecosystem: Environmental > Aquatic > Marine > Inlet | place: Canada: British... | reverse complement strand
GTTCAAGTGTCCTTTTTAGGGTATCAGGCATCTCAAGAGAATCTATGAAGAAGCAATAATTTTCATACATTTACCGGAACAGTTTAATACCCATCCTAGTCAAAAAAATAAATTCAACAACTCAGTAATACTATTTAACAAAAACGGGTTCCAAGAGCGGTCCGGGTAATTAAAAAGTGGATTTCTTAAAGAAAAAACAGAATCCAATGAAATACATTTCCTATATTTCACATAGGAAAATAATTACTTGTTGAAAAATGTAAAAAAGATTGACTTTTACCAGGCACTGCTATCTTATGTGTAATATTTGTTTCTAATATTGTTTTGCTGAGGTATTTTGTGTTCGAATTTAGCGGTAGTTCATTCTTATCTAAAGAAAAATCTCAATTTTACAATTCAATTGCCCATACCCTTGGCCCTCAAACTGCCCATCTTAAGAAAATAGAAGAAAAATTAACAGGCGATTACATAAACCACTCGTCAATGAGCTCTTTTGAAACATTGGGCGGATCCACTTCGCAAAAGCTTGTTGGTGCCCATCAAACAATTGACTGCATTGGGTTCCCCTGCAATATCTATGAAGGGATAATCAATGAATGACAAACGAAAACATATCAGGGTGTCCCTTGAAAACAGTGTAAATTTTGAAATAGGGGAACACATGGTTGTAGGTAAATCCATTGATATCAGCAGAAACGGAATGCTGGTCATGGTAAATATTCCTGAATCACATCCTGCTGTAAAGAGTGTCTCCTTTAACCTGCCCAATCTGTCGGAACAACTTCATATACAATGCAAAACAGCATGGATAAATAAAAATAACGGCCATGATCATGAATATGTTTTAGGGATAGAGTTTTCCCATCAAACAGAAGCTCCGGTTATGTTTATTGATACTTTTATAAAAGATTTGGTCCAAACAAAACTGGTAGATGGTCGTGGTTCAGCTGAACAAAGAAAGATCCCGCGTACGATGTGCCTTCTTACAGAAATTTCCAGTGAGAAAAAAATATTTCTATTGTTTCAATAGAAAATATTTCTCCTGAAGGATGTCTTTTAATTTTTAAAGGGGAGCTTTGTTCAAGTGACAGAATGGATCTTGAATTTTACCTTCCCGATGACACAAGAAAAATCGAAGCCAGTGGTATTATAACCCATGTAATCAGAAATTGTTTTAAGGGTATAAACAGTGCAGGAGTTGTTTTTAACAATATTAATGAGATTGATCAGAAAAGAATATATAACTTTATTGTGAGTACTGCTTCAAATTCCGCATTAAAAGCCCTGCAGGAAACAATCTCAAAAAAAGAAATCAGAGAAAACTATCAAATTACCAACCTGAACAAAATAGATGCAATTTTAAACCATGTTATGAAAGAGAATGTGTTTCTGAATATTTTATTTGAAGATAGTCAGAAAATGTTTGAATTAAATATTGATAAAGTAATTATCAAAGATCGGGTGTTTATAACCTCGAACCAAAAGCAAGTATTAAATCCCGTGCCGATTGAAAACCATCCTTCTTATGTTTCCTTTTATTTCAAGGGTGGCAGTTATTATTTTAAGACAAAACTTGTCAAGTTTAATAATAGCAGTTTGATATTTTCATTTCCTTTTATTTTGTATCAGTCTGAAAAAAGAGCATATACAAGGGAATTATTTTGTGGTGATACAGATATTTCCATTAGCTTAGATGAAATATCAGGCAGGAAAGTTCAGGGTAGACTAATTGACATTAGCAGTCGTGGATTCTTGTGTGAATTTTCTTTTGATAAAGGTATTGAGAATTCGATCAAGTCAGGGCAGGCACTAAACTATATTTTAAATAACAATTATGGTCTGGACTCATACGGAGAGATACGTCATATAAAAAAAAGAAAAATACCGAACGGGGGCAGGGTCCTTCAAATTGGTGTTGAAGCAGGTATCAAACGATGTGATTTTATCTTTGAAAAATTTCAGTCTTCTATATGGAAGAAAAAAACGATATATCAAAAAAAACTTTCATCAATTGTAAAACAAATGATGACCTCCAAGTTTGTTACCTATGAAAACAGCGCCGGCAAAAAAATTGCTGCATTTGTTAATTATACCCGTAAAGATATCATGGCGCCGGTTGTTATTCTTCCTCCTGCCTTTGGTAAGAAAAAGGAAACATTATCACCTCTTGTATCAACATTGATTGCAAATTATCGCCATTTAAATAAGGATATAATAACCATACGGTATGACGGCATTAACAGGCCGGGTGAAAGTTATAATATGGAGATGTCCCCAAAACGTGGATATGAAATGCTTCATTATAAAATCACTCAAGGTCTTGATGATTTAAAATCAACATTGCATTATGTGTACAATAATTCGGTTTTTAAACCCAGCATGGTAATCCTGGTTGCATTCAGCATGTCGGCTATGGATGCGCGTAAAATTATTGTTGATCAGGGTAATGAGAAGGTTGATTATTTAATCAATGTTATGGGAGCCACATGCGGACAGAGTTCGTTTGGCAATGTAATGGGCGGTATGGATATCATTGGAAATTCAAGAATCGGTATTCGAAACGGATTGTCCGGGGTGTTGGGCCATCTTCTGGATGTGGATAATATTGCAAAGGATCTGATTGATAATAAATATGCATATATAACTGATGCCCGACTGGACATGTCAAAGGCTTCTATCCCTGTGACATGGATTTATGGAAAGTATGACAGATGGGTCCCTGAAAATGAGATCACCGATATTATGAGTGTTAAAGCAGATGGTATGCGGGAAGTGATTGAGATACCAACGGGCCATAATCTTCGTTCAAGTGACGATGCCATAAAGACATTCAAGCTGATAACAAAATTAATTTATCGTATGCAGTATAAAAAAGAGATCAAGCCTATTGCTCCGGACAGGAAAAATATGCTTAAGCTTATCACCTATGAACGGGAGAGACTATACAACCCTGAAGAATTTAATCCCGATGATTATTGGAAGAACTATCTGATTGGTAAGGGAAACAATATCGGGTATGATTTTTATAAGAACATTAAGGAGTTTAGAGAATTTCTTACGCTTGAAAGTCAGCTTATTGGGCTGGAAAACGGAGAGGTGTTTGCCGACATTGGATGCGGTACAGGTCTTTTTATTGAAAATATGCTCTTGACCCTCGCAGGTCAGGGAAAAAACATTAATGATTCTCAGCTCGTGTTGGTTGATCTTGTTCAAGAAGCGCTGGATAAATCAAAAGCCAAATGCGAAAAGTTTTTTCATTCAAATGCATCCCTTCTTCCTCAAACAACTAAATTTATCCAGATGGATCTTGACCCTAACCGGCTGATTCCGGTTAAAAGATTTATAAAAGATTCAACACTTGATTTCAATTTTTTGAGAAATCGAATTGATGGATTGATAAATCTAACAATTGACCAATTGTTACAAAAGGCTTCAGCAAGGCTCTATCAAATAATGAGGGGAGAAATCTTAACCAGTGATGATCACTCTTATTTAAAAAACAATTTTAGTAATGAAGATTATGAAACCCTTGTAGAGTTTAACCGGGCTGCAAGATTTATCAATAAAAATTTATCTGCCCAGGATATGGTGGATGGAAAATATGTCCATCAAGGATATATCAATAATGAAGACTACTTGAATATACAAACCCATGATATGGCTTTTAAGCGGCTGAATTTCAGCAATAATGGACTGGATTTACATTTACATTTCAATTCAAATTATTTTGATAAAATTATAGCCAGCCTTTTTATTTCATATCTTTATAATCCAGATGATATTATTTATGAATTTTATAGAATGCTAAAATCCGGCGGTCGATTGCTTGTCTCATCAATGAAACCCGATAGTGACATATCCTTGATTTTTACAGATTATATTTATAAGGTTAAAAAATTTGACATGGGGGATACAAACATTAAAGATCAAGAGATGAACTTGGTGGCTGCCAGAGCTATGTTAAATGAGGCTGCAGGCCTTTTTGAACTGGAAGAGGATGGATACTTTAAATTTTATTCAGATGATGAGCTTATTGCCATGCTTAAAAATGCCGGTTTTGAAAATATAAGGGTTACACCATCATTTGGTAAGCCGGAACAGGCTGTGATAATTACTGGGGAAAAACCTTAAACCATGAAGATTACGGACAAAGTATTTCAATCACTATATACATGGGGAGATCACCCAGCCTATATTGAACTATTGCCGGATAATTCTTGTGTTTATACATCAGCCGGACAATTAAAAGAAAGGATAAATGAAAGCAGAAATTTTTTAAAAAAATCAGGCATCGAAAAAAATTATATTGTCGCATTTTTTTTGGGAAATTCTGTTGATTTTGTTTCTATCTTTTTGGCATTAATGGATATCGGGGCAAAGCCGATTCCTATGAATCTGGCCTACAGGAAGATCGAGCTTGATGAGATATTTTCAAATTCAGGACCCCATGCAGTTATAACTGAGGAACCATTCCTACCACTTATAATGCCTTATATAGAACGAAAAATAGTTATCATTAGATCAAATGGTAAACTTACGCTGCACCAGTCAGTGAAAAACAAACAGGCGCCTGCTGAAATAGATGACAGTATAGCCTCTATAAATTATACATATCGAGGCTATGGATATCCCCTTGGCGCAATGGTACCCCATAGCCAATATCTTATGGGGGCTGAGGTTCTTGAAAAGGGGTTGAAACCAAAACCAGGAGAAAATATGCTGGCAGTTCTTCCGCTTTACTATATTTTCCCTATGATCGGTTGCCTTTTTGTTCCCTTATTGAATCAGATGACATCTATTCTTTCACAGACTGTTAATCCATTAAAATTATTTAAATATATCCCACAATACAAAATAAATATAATCACAGCTATTCCGGAAATATATGAACTGCTTTTTAATTGCAGAGACCAATCAACGGATTTATCTTCCTTAAAGTCCTTTGTTTCTGGGGGAAGTACACTTACAAAAGAGAATTATCACGCAATCAAAGAAGCTTTTAATGTTGAACTGCTTCACGGGTATGGACTTACTGAATTTGCACCGGTTAGTAGAAATATTAGAGGACAGGCAAAGGCGGGTACAATCGGTCCTTTTTGTGATGGAATAGAGTATAAAATATCTTCTGCAGATATTAAAGGCCATGGTGAGATCCTTATAAAAAATCCCAATATGGCCAAATCATATTACAGACGAAATAAGGAAACACAGGAAGCGTTTAAAGATGGCTGGTTTAAAACAGGGGATATCGGTAGAATGGAGGATGATCATCTGTTTTTCATAAAAGAGAAGAAAAATACCAGAAAATTGAAAGGAAATATGATTGATCTGGAAGAGGTGAAAAAAGCAATCCTTTTGTATCCAAATATAACGGATGCAATTATTGATTTTAAAGAGAATACGTTGTCTGCCGGAATTAAAATAGATACACATAAAGATATGAAAGATGAATATATAAAGATTAAAAAGTTTTTAAGTGAAATTATTGCAATATATAAGGTCCCAAAATTAATAAAACGAATAAAATAAATAATCCTTTAATAATTGAGGAGTTATATGGATAAGCAACTTAATAACACTTTTGGTGATATGAATTTAAGAGATAAAATTATAAAAACACTATCTTCGATAGCAAGGATTAATGGAAAAGTTTTTGATGAAAATACACTTATTCGTGAGGAGCTCGGTATTGATTCATTAATGACAATAGAAATAATAGCAAAAATTGAAAAGCATTATAATATTCAAATTAATGAAGAAGATATAATAGATGTTAATAATGTAGGTGACTTCATTAATATTATAGAAACAATAATAAGTGAGAAGTAGGATAAAGATTTATGAAAATTGGATTAATTAGCCCGAAAGGATTAAAAACCAATGACAACAAATTAGATCAAATCTTCCAAAACACAAGTCAGGATCAAAGTTATATAGATTCTTTATCTGGAGCATTCGGTACTGGTTTATTAGTGATTTCCACGCTGACCCCTGATCATATTGAAATAGAGATTATCGATGAAAACTTTGATGATATTGATTTTAATAAGGCTTATGATCTAATTGGAATTTCAGTAATGACGCATCAAGCATCACGTGCTTATGAGATTGCTGATGAATTTAGAAGTCGTGGCATTACTGTATCGATCGGAGGGATACATGCAACTGTTTTACCCGAAGAAGCAAAGAGACATTGTGATAGTGTGTTCATCGGTGAAGCAGAACATACATGGCCTGTTTTTTTAAAGGATTTTAAAAATGGTAATGTTTCAGATTTTTATAAATCTGAGAAGCCGGTTGATATGACGTCTTTGCTTACACCAAGATATGATCTTTTGAAAAAAGAAAATTATAAAGTTATTTGGATGCAAACGGGTAGGGGATGTCCCCATGATTGCGAATTTTGCGTCGCCTCAAATGTTTATGGTCATAAATATAGACACAAAACAATAAATCAGATTATTGATGAAATAAAATTTATCCATAAAATTTGGCCGAATGCCAGAATAAATTTTGCTGATGATAATTTCCTTGTAAATAGAAAATTTTCAAGAGAACTGGTTAAACATTTAAAAAAAATTGATCTTCGGTGGTTTGCACAAACTGATATATCAATTGCAGATGATAAAGAGTTTATCAGGGAGTTAAAAGAAGCAGGTTGCACAACTCTTTTTATTGGTTTTGAAAGTGTTTCTAAATCAAGTTTATCAAAAATCAATAAAAATTCATGGAAGTTAAATCAGCTTTATAATTACCCTGAAGCTATAGAAAAAATTCAAGCACAGGGAATTGGTATTGTCGGCGCATTTATTCTCGGGCTTGATGGTGATACCGAAGAGACATTTGATGAACTTGCCGATTTCATCCTTGAAAACAATATATTTATTCCACAGATTACAGTTTTAACACCACTACCGGGTTCAAGACTTTATAAAAGGCTGAAAAAAGAAAATCGGCTTACTGATATACCTTGGAGCAACTATACGTTTACTGAAGTAAATTATATACCTAAAAATATGACGGGTGAAGACCTGAAAAATGGGTTGCATCGAGTTTATAAAAAAGTCTACAGCAAAGAGGCTCGTTTAAAGGTGTTAAAGCATTTTAAAAATATATTTAAAGAATTATAATTGTTTGGAAGGCAACTGCAATTTAAAGAAAAGATTAAAAAAGTAACTCTATTTATCGAAAATACATGTTTTACGGATTGAAACTTCTGTGGTTAAAAGTTATATAACCTCCATGGAGAAACCTGTGGCAAATTCAGATTTATTGAATAAATATAAAATTGAAACATTAGAGAGATGTAATCAAATGGTTCGGTTTGTCACAGTTTTTGTGATGTTGGGAAATCCGACCTTTCTAATTCTTGATTTTTTTCAAACAAACTTTAATATCGTTCAATTTATTCTTGTAAGATCTTTTATGAGCATAGGTATGTTTATTATATATATTATTGCAAGAACAAGATATGGAATAAAATATGCAATGTGGCTTGGAGTTGCTGCCTGTTTTGTTTGCTCAATAGATATAATAGCGCTAGTTCATATGACAGGTGGTTCATCAAGCCCCTATTATGCAGGATTATTAATCATACTTTTTGCAATATGTATCTGGATACCAATCACCTATCGCTTAGGTCTTTTTTGTGCAGTATCAATTTACTCAATGTATGTGTTTCCTTTTTTGGTTGCAAATACTGTTAACGATTGGTCAATTTTTTTAAATAATAATTATTTTATTGTTGCAATTTTTTTCTTATCAGTGAGTTCCTTAAAATTCTACAATGATATACGATTTAATGAATTCAAGTCACGTTATGAAATCCAAAAATCTAATGAAGAACTTAGCAAAGTCACTAAGGAACTTGAGGAAAGCAACAAAAAATTACGCGAACTTGACAAGATGAAGACGCGGTTTTTTGCCAATGTGAGCCATGAGCTTCGAACCCCCTTAACGCTGATTCTCGGTCCTTTAGAGCAACTCATGCAAAGCTGGAATGAGATGGATCCTGTTCCCACGCTTCGTTCCATGGAAGCAAATGCCCATCGCCTTTTGAGACAGGTAAACACCATATTGGATTTTACCAAGGCAGATGCAGGCAAGTTGACCTGCCACTATAGAGACGGAAACCTGGGTGAAATTCTTTCTGAACTTGTCCGGGCGACTATCCCCTATACCGAACAGAAAAACATTGAGATGACCATTTCCGGTACGGATAAGATTCCTGATACGGAAATAGATGTTGAAAAAGTGGAAACCATTGCAGCCAATCTTATTTCAAATGCCCTGAAATTCACATCAGACAATGGTAAAATAAGTATTTGTACCGGGCAGGACAAAGAGTTTATATGGTTTGAAGTTCAGGATACGGGTATGGGTATCCCTGAAGATAAACTGGACCTGATCTTTGAAAGATTTCTGCAGGTGGAAGACAAACATTCCAGGAAAAATGAAGGGACGGGCCTTGGACTGGCTATGGTTCGTGAGTTGTCCCTGCTCCATGGGGGCAAAATCAATGTACGTTCCAAAATTGGTAAAGGATCTACTTTTCGGGTTGAGCTTCCTATGAAGCCCCCCTCTTCCAAGATGGATCGTAGAGAAAAACCGGGACGAAGAAAAATCGACAAGATTGCAGCGGAAAGAATTGATGGATTGATGGAAAAGGAATACCAGGAGAGGACCAAAATCAATAAAAAAACCCTGTTTGCCGATGTGGCCAGGGGCACGGGTCTGGGTGATACCATTGCTGAAAAATCTCCAGATAATAAAAAATCGGCTCCAAAGGATGCCCATAAAATTTTAGTGGTGGAAGACAATCCAGACCTCAGGGCATTTATTGTCAGTAATCTTGTTGATACCTACCAGGTGGAGGAAGCTGAAAACGGCCGCAAGGGACTGGATCTGGCCAGGCGTATAAATCCTGATCTGATCTTGTCTGATGTGATGATGCCGGAAATGGACGGATATGAACTTTGCCGACAAATCCGTAAAGATCCCTTTCTGTTAGAGGTTCCCATCATTTTGGTCACCTCAAAATCAGGGGGGGAAGCTGTTCAGGCAGGCCTTGAAATCGGTGCCACGGATTATGTTCCCAAACCCTTTGAAATAAGGGAGTTGAAAGCCCGCATTGCCGCACATTTAAAAAATCGATTTCTGGAAAAAAATATCAGTGAGCGGGAAACCCGGTTGACCGCCATAGGACAGATGACCAGTGAAGTGGTCCATGACCTTAAAAATCCCCTGAATTCAATCATGGGATTTACCCAGATTGCCCAACAGGATTCCGAAGCCCTGGAAGAGAAAAGGATTTCCAAAAGCCTGTCCCTGGTTATGGAATCAAGCACTCGACTCCATCGGATGATTTCGGAAATATTAGATTTTGCAAGAGGGTATGCACCTCGATTGAATACTGATTCAACCGTAATAGTCCCTTTTCTGGAGACAACTTTGAGCAATCACAGGATCAAGCTGAAAACCATGGGAATCTCCCTTATCTCCAGGTATGAAGCGTGTGATAATATTCAGGTGGAATTTGATTGCGATCAGATACACAGGGTAATTGATAACCTTGTCATGAATGCCAAAGAAGGTTTTTTTACGGGGAACCATGAGGTTAAAGAGAAAATAATCTGGGTTACAACTACATATAAAGATAACCATGCCGTGATTCAGTTTGCAGACAATGGACCGGGTATTCCTGAAGAGATAAAAAATTCATTATTTGACCCTTTTACGTCTATTGGAAAAAAATCTGGAACCGGTCTTGGGCTTGCCACTGTTCGCAATATTGTTACGGCCCATTCTGGAAAGATCACTGTTGAGTCAAAGGGTAAAGAAGGTGGCGCAGTGTTTGAACTGAAATTCCCCGCAAGTATTTCCTGAGGATAATAAATGGAACAACCCAATCATATTCTTGTTGTTGATGACGATGACATGACCCGTCTTTTGATGAAAACCATTTTATCGCGGATGTCATACCAGGTAAGTGAAGCTGTTGACGGCATAGATGCTTGGGAAAAAGTGCCTGTCCTCTGTCCCGATCTTATTATTCTGGATGTGAGTATGCCGAGAATGGATGGACTTGAACTGACCTATAAACTTAAAAACGAGCCAAACACAAAAAACATTCCTATTATGATCGTTTCAAATCATGATGAAATAACAGATCAGGTCAAGGCTGTTGAAGCAGGAGCAGATGATTTTTTGCCAAAGCCAGTTGAACAGATCATCCTCAAGGCAAAGGTCACATCTTTGTTAAAAATTAAATCCTACAATGATTATATGCAAAGTTATCAGATCAAGCTGGAAGATGAAGTCGCAAAAAAAACAGCCAAACTTAAATACGCATTTGATGAATTGGAAACTGCTAATAAAAGACTGAAATTATATTCTTTGGACACTATTTTAAGGCTCTCCCAAGCGGCGGAATATAAGGATCAGCAAACGGGTCAGCATATCCAGCGCATTGGATATTACATTCAAATAATCGGTCAGAAAATTTCGTTGAGTCCAAATGAGATAGATGAATTTCTTTATGCTTCACCCATGCATGATGTGGGCAAGATCGGTATCCCAGATAATATTCTTCTGAAACCGGGAAAATTGAATGCAGAGGAATGGGCTGTCATGCAACAGCATACCACAATTGGTGGTAAAATTTTAAGCGGTTCAGACTCAAGCACACTGAAAACAGCTGAAATTATTGCATTAACCCATCATGAAAAATGGGACGGCTCCGGCTATCCAAACAACCTCAAAGGCTCAGATATCCCAATGCCCGGTCGGATTACAGCCATTGCAGACGTGTTCGATGCTTTAACATCAAAACGTCCTTACAAGGATGCGTTTTCCATGGAAAAAGCATTTGCTATCATGAAAGATGGACAGGGAAAGCATTTTGATCCTGATCTATTGGATGCTTTTTTTGTAGTCAAAGATGATATCATTGCCATTCGAAATAAATACTGAAGCTTAGTAGTATTGCATCATCTTGTGTCCTAAAATCCTGATAATTTTCAAATATCTTTTCAAAAGATTAATCTTGGTATATAGAAATGGGCACAAAGAATTTTATAAAATTTGTTTGTTGGTATCAGCATAAAAAAAGGTATGGATTATGGAAAAAGCGTCAGGGGTTAAGAAATCTGTTTCATTTTTGTTAAGATTTTTAAGGGTTGTCGCTGTCCTTGCAATTGCCATTGCGCTGTCGAAATTGCTCATTTCTTTAAAAAAGGAACCCGAGAAAAATGAAATCGCAAAAATTCCCCCCAGTGTGAAGGTGATTGTTGCAACACCTGTTCCAAAAGTCATGACTGTGGAAGCTTTTGGTACTGTAAAACCCAGAAAGTTAGTAAGGATTGCCGTTGAAGTGCCCGGGAGAATTGATTATCTCCATCCTTCTTTTATTGAAGGTGGAGCGATTTTTAAGGGCGATCTTCTGGTAAGGATTGATCAAAGATCCTATCAATTGAACAGGCAGGCAGGACAGGTTAGAATCAGGCAGGCAAAAACAGATATTGAAAGTTTAAAACAGGATATTGAAAATTTGAAAAATGATATCCGGCTTTCCACATCCAATGTCGATCTTTCTAAAAAAGAACTTGAGCGGGTCAAGGCATTGAGCAAAAATCAGTTTGCTTCCCAAAATACCCTTGATCGATCAGAACAACAATATCTGATGGCCAGGATTACCTTGCAGAATATCCGCAACAGGCTCTCATTGACAGAACCATTAATGGAACAGAAAAATGCAGCGCTTACAATGGCAAAGGTGGATTTTCAAAAAGCCGATCTATCGTTTAAAAAAACCCAAATCAAGGCAGATTTTAATGGTTTGATTTTAGATAAATTTGTTGAACAAGGAGAATATGTCAATCCCGGACAGACCCTGGGATCGATATATCAAAAAGACAGTCTGGATGTGGATGTGAGGATCCCTTTGGAAAAAATGAAATGGATTGAATCGTCTTTCAAAAATGGGAAAACACCAGCAGCAAAAGTGATGGTAGCAAATTTTGACAGCGTGAAATCCTATGTATGGAATGCAAAAGTTGCACGAATAAAAGCAAAGATTGACGAGAAAACAAGAACATTGCCTATGACCCTTGAAATATTGAATCCTGATATAAAAATTAAAAATATTTTTACTTTAAAACCAGGAACTTTTGTTCAATGCAGTATTATCGGAGAAACATATAAGAATATTTATGTGCTGCCAAGATACCTTCTAAAAAACAATAATATCCTATATACGGTGAACGATAATCATTTAAAAATGAAAAAGGTGAATATTTTAAGAAAATTCGAAGACGAAATGGTTATAGACCATGGGCTAAATCCCGGAGAAAAAATTATTGTTTCTCCACTTCCCGGTGCCCTTGAGGGAATGGAGTTGTCTATTAAACAAAATGGAAAATAAAACATGAAAGCGCTGGGAAAATGGTCTGTTGAACACAGGGTTGCTGTGAATCTGATAATGGTCTTTATCATTGTTGCAGGACTTTACACGGTTTTAAACATGAAACGCGAACTATTCCCTCAATTTTCCCTTGATATGATTAATATAGGAGTGACCTTTCCTGGTGCATCACCAGAGGAAGTAGAAGAAGGGATTTGTATCAAGATTGAAGAGAAACTTAAAAGTCTTGAAGATGTAAAAAC